>RCNB010001041.1_pt1 | contig 17761 bp, 11 predicted proteins | sample 2041321 | NCBI WGS metagenome assembly RCNB01 (sample SAMN09708232, study PRJNA481090) | Marine sediment metagenome, whole genome shotgun sequencing project. | reverse complement strand
CGAGAACGGTACTGTTGACCGGAGCGACTGGGTTCGTCGGGCGGCACCTCGACGTGGCCCTCGCCGAGACCGATTGGGATGCGCGCCGTGCGACCCGCGACCGCGGCAAGGCGTCTGCGCCGGGTTGGGTATATCTCGATGTAGAAGACACGTCCTCGATCGAGCCGGCGCTCGAGGACTGTGACGCAGCGATCTATCTCATCCATTCAATCGATGACACGAGCGACTACCCCGAACGCGAAGCCAGTTCGGCCGAAGCGTTTCGCGAGGCAGCAGAGCGCGTAGGGGTGCGACGAATCGTGTATCTCGGCGCGGTGGCGCCCGCGGCGCGACCCTCTCGGCATCTTCAAAGTCGTCTGCGGACCGGTGAGATTTTGCGCGCGGGACCGGTTTCGACGGTCGAGCTTCGGTGCAGTCTGATCATCGGTGCAGGGGGAAGCTCTTGGATGATGGTACGCGATCTCGCAGCTCGGCTTCCCGCAATGCTCCTGCCGCGGTGGCTCCGCTTCTCTTCGTGGCCCGTGTGGGTCGAGGATGTCGTGATCGCGATTGTTCGTGCGCTCGACTTCCCACTCAAGGGTAGCGCTTGGTTCGATTTGCCGGGACCCGAACGAATGACCCACGCCGACTTTCTCGCCCGGGTCGCCAAGAGCATGGGGAAAGACCCACGGATCGTTGGCGTACCGGTGATCACACCCACACTTTCCAGTTATTGGATTGCACTGGTGACCCGAGCGGACCTTGCTCTTGCGCGCGAGCTCGTTCAGGGGCTTCAAAGCGACCTCGACCCAAGCGGCGATGTCTTCTGGGACGAGCTCGAGGACGAGGAGCCGACCACGTTCCAAACATCCGTGTACCAAGCGCTCGAGGACGAGAGTGCTACCCAGGTGCCCAGCCCAAAGCTCGTCGCGCGAATTCGAGGTCGCATGAGAGGCGGTGTCTAGGTGACGAAACCGACACGGGCGCCGGGCATCGTCCTCGTACTTTGTATCGTGGCCTTTTGCTTGGCGATGGGGTTGCGCGAAGTCCTGAACATTTGGATTGGCACCGGGACCGCCGCGGTAATCTCCATGCTGCTCCTTCGCCGACTGCCGAGCCCGCCGTCTCTTCAGGCGAACCACGACCCACTTCGCGGTGGGATCGTAGGCTTGATGGTGGCACTCGCCATGTCGATGGCGACCTGGCTCCTCTACCCCCTCAGCGTCGACTTCGTCCCGGCGATCGGCGTGGAAGTTCCGAAGCTCTACGCCCTGCTTCGGCAGTTTCCGGGCCCGGTTTGGGCATTGCCAGTTCTGGTTCTGGTCGTTGCCGCCGAAGAGCTCGTCTGGAGGGGGCTCGCGATCGATGTGTTTTCGAAGTCGCTAGGCCCCTCGCGTGCCGTCGTACTGGCCGCACTGGTCTACGTGCTTCCGCAGATCGCCTTCCGTTCTCCGCTTCTTGTGATTGTGGCGCTGCTTTGCGGTCTCGTTTGGGGCGCCCTCCGCATGTGGACTCGTGGGCTCCTTGCACCGCTGATCGCGCATCTGACATGGGATCTGCTGGTCTTCGTTTTGTTCCCCGTGGAGTAGTCAGGACGACGCAGCGTGAAGCGGGGCCCGACGCGCCCCGGGGCGTGCGAGCAAGAGTTGCGCGATGCCGCAGTGACGCTCCAGAAAGGCACCTTCGCACGAGGCCAGATAGAAATCCCACATTCGCTGAAAGCGCGGTGGGTACCCAAGCGCCTCGATTTGTCCGAGGTGCGCACGAAAGCGGCTGCGCCACTCGTGCAGTGTGCGTGCATAGTCATCGCCGAAGTCTTCGAAATGAAGGAGCCTGAGGTCGCTCTTCTTGCGCCACGCGGTGGTCATCGCGTCCAGACTCGGCAACTGCCCCCCTGGAAAAATGTGACGCTTGATGAAGTCGACGCGTCCGACGCTCTGTGCGAATCGGTCATCGGGGATGGTAATCGCCTGAATCAGTGCGAGGCCGTCGGGTCTGAGAAGCCGACCGATCTGGGCGAAGTAGGTATCGAAGTACTCCGCCCCGACCGCCTCGATCATCTCAATCGAGACGAGCTTGTCGTACGAGCCTCGAAGGTCACGGTAGTCCTCGAGCAAGACGGTGACCCGGTCGGTGAGCCCGGCGTCCCGAACGCGTTGTACGGCTAGATCATATTGCTGCTGTGAGATGGTGGTCGTCGTGACCCGACAGCCGTAGTGACGGGCCGCATGTACGGCCATCGCACCCCATCCGGTTCCGATCTCGAGCAGGCGGTCGTGGGGGCGGAGATCGAGCTTTTCGCAGATGCGATTCAGCCTGGCCTCTTGCGCTTCTTCGAGGGTCATCTCCTCGCGTTCCCAGATCGCAGACGAATACATCATCGATCGGTCCAGCCACAGCTCGTAAAAGTCGTTGCCGAGGTCGTAGTGCTCGGAGATGTTCCGACGGCTTCCATCCTTCGTGTTGCGGCGCAGTCGATGATAGATCCCCTCGAGCGTCCCGCGAACCAGCCCAAGCCCACTGCCGTCGAGGTTGCTGAGGCGGGTCGATGTCCGAAGAAGAATTTGGACCGCGGCGACGAGGTCGTCGGCCGACCATAGGCCATCCATGTAGCTCTCGCCTGCGCCGAGGCTCCCTCCGAGGACGATGGCGGTCCATGCGTCGGGGTGGTGAATGCGAACGGTTGCGTGTAGGCCCGAGTCGCCACGGCCGTATCGGGTCGTGACCCCTTGGTCGACGACCGTGAGCTGACCGAACGAGATCTGCTTGAGTCGGTCGGTCACCAAGTTGCGCGCGACGCGCGATGGAACGTCAGCCGGAACGTCGGCCGAAGGGAAGATGGGTCGAGATAGGGAGATCGGTCCGATCATGACTCAGCTTTCGGTCTTGCTCGTGAGTTGCCTTGGATGGGGGTGATAGGGGGCCCCTTTCCACCAAAGCCGCGCGGCTTGGCCGTAGATGCCGCGCAGCACCGTCAGCGCCATCGCCGGATGTCGCACGAGTGCAAGCGCCGCATGCCTCGGGCTCAAGGGCTTGCGGCGAAGGCTCAGCGTCGCGTCGCCAACCATCACATCGCCCTCCCAGTTCTCCATGTGGACCACCAGCGAGCGCCCCGGTTGAGTGAATCGCCATTCGTATTGCTGGGTCATCGGATGGAACGGCGATACGTGAAACGCTTTTGGAACGCGGAACCGCAGCGCTCTCCCTCGTTCAAGCGCGTCGCGTTCAACGTCGACGGCATAGCAGTGGCGCTCGCCCCAAGGCGTGTTGTCGACCTCGGCCAAGATGTGACTCAACGAGCCGCCGCGATCGAAGCAGTAGAATATGCTCACTGGGTTGAACGCGACTCCGAGGGTTCTCGGCAGCGTGAGCAGACGGATGGCGCCCTCGGGCCTTGCTCCACACTCCGCCTCGACGAGGTCGCGTACGGACTGGTCGAGCGGAACGCTTGGGTCTCCGAGGTGATCCTCGCGCGCGAACCGAGCAACGCCAGGTCCACGTGCGGACCACCCAGGAAGCGGGTCCAGGGCCTCGGGAAGCTCGCCGAGGTCGAGGTACGCATAGAAGATCCGGTACTCGAACGTATGTTCGACCGGCGTGAACCGTCGGTGGCGAACTTTGCCTTCATAGAGGGCGCTGTTCATGCCGCGGCCCCGATGGCGGGCCGTCGTGAGAGCGTATCGAGCGTCACGCCCAGCTTCTTGGCTACCGCAAGTGCGCTCACCACCCCGTCCTCGTGGAAACCGTAGCGCCAGTAGGCCCCGCAGTAGTAGGTATTGCGTGGGCCGCTCACCTCATCGATGCGGCCCTGGGCCGCAACCGCCTCCGGCGAGTAGAGCGGGTGGGCATACTTCGTTCGGTAGAGGATCTCCTCTCGCGCGATGCGATCTCCCGCGTTGAGCGACAAGCAGAAAGTCGTCGGAGCGTCTTCGATGCGCTGGAGCGCGTTCATGTCGTACGTCACGATCACCTTGTCCGAGGGACTCGATGGGATGAGGTAGTTCCAGCTCGCCCACGCGCGTTGGGTGCGTGGAAGGAGCGACGCGTCGGTGTGCAGTACCGCGTCGTTTTCCTGATAACGCATCGCGCCCAACACCTCGCGCTCTGCATCGCTGGGGTCGGCGAGCATGCGTAGGGCTTGGTCGCTGTGCGTGGCGATTACGATGCGATCGAAGCGTTCTCGGGAGCCTCCCCGGGCGGTGACCTCGACACCTCGGTCATCGCGCGCGATCCGCTCGACCGGGGAGGATAGCCGGATGCGGTCACGAAATGGCGCCGTCATTGGCTCCACGTATTCGCGCGAGCCCCCCTCGACAACAAACCACGTCGGCCGATTCACGAGGCTGGTGAGCCCATGGTTGATCAGAAAGCGAATGAAGGTGTGGGCAGGAAACTCCATCATCCGCTCGGGGTCGGTCGACCAGATGGAAGCGCCCATCGGGACGACGTAGAGGTCGACAAAAGACCTCGAATACTGGTTTGCTTTCAGAAGCTCCCCGAGCGTCGTCGTCTGGTTGCCTTCGTTCAACAAACGTTCGGCGTCGCGGTTGAAGCGAAGGATGTCGCGCGTCATCCGGATAACGCGGGGATTCAGGACATTTCGCCTGCGAGCCAGAATCGCCTGACTAGAATACTCGAGTCCGGTCTGAGCCTCGCGCACGCTGAAGCTCATGCCGGTCGGCTTCGTCCTCACGCCAAGCTCCGCGAAGATGCGCTGGAGGTTCGGATAGGTGCGGTCGTTGTGGACGATGAAGCCCGTATCAATGGCGAAAGATTGACCGTTGACCTGGACATCCACGGTGTTTGTGTGCCCGCCGATGCGGTCGCGCGCCTCGAAGACGGTCACCTCGTGCCGTCGCTGCAGCAGCCACGCCGCGACCAGACCGCTGATTCCGCTGCCTACGATGGCGATTTTCAAAGCCGCACCGCCCCGTTTCGAATCAGTCGCATCATCTGGCCCTTCGATCCATCTCGAGTCTGTTTGTCCGCGATGCGAGAGCGTCAACCCTTGATCCTCCCGCGTGCGAGGAAACCCGCGCGAAACAATGGGTCGCTCACGCGGGAGATACGTCCTCGACGAGGGTGCCGATCCACCAAATCGGCTCGCCCTGAGGTTCGCCAAGCATCACGAACGAGTCGTAGATTCGCGTCGGCTGCAGCGCAGGCGGGCCGCAACCAGCCATAACATCTAGTCCTGCACAGTTCAGTTCTCAGAGTGGTCCCATGGGCCAAGAGAGCGAGGCGACTACGGTCGGATCACTCGGCCGGCGCGCACACCAGACTGGTACGCTCCCGCCTTAACCGCGTGCTCGCCGTTGATGAAGACGTGCTCGATGCCGAGTGGGCCTCCGGCCGGCTGCTTGCCCTCGGGTGGAGTGTCGGTGATCCGCTCTGCGTCGAAGACGACGACGTCGGCGGCCTTGCCCGAGGCCAGCACGCCGCGATCGCGGATGCCAAAGCGGTCCGCACTCGCACCAGTCATCCGGTGAACCGCGGTTTCCAAATCGAAGAGCCCGTGCTCCCGTACGAGCGGACCTAGGATCCGAGGGAAGGTCCCGAGAGCAGCAGGGTTCGGATGACCGCCACGCTTCACGATCACGTCGGTTTCAAAAAGGCATGCCTCATGACGGAGCACTGTTTCCATCGCGTGGTGGTTCTCTGGTTCACCGCTGTAGCTATGGAAGAGCATGGTGGCCGCTCCCCTGCTTCGCTCTGCCAATTTGAGCATCGCGTCGAAAGGGGACGTTTTCCATTCGTGAGCGATCTCGGCAATGGTGAGCCCACTGAGTTCCTCCCAGCCCTCAACACCCGCGTCCATGACCTGAAAGTCGCTGTAAACGAAGCCCGCCAAGCGGAAACCTAGTTCGAGTTCGACGCGCAATCGCATCCGTGCGAGGCGGCTCTGATAGGCACCCGGAATCGCCTCCAGAAACCAGTAGGGAAACGGTGCGTGGATGGTGGTGTTGCCACAGGTGTACGGAAAGGCGTCGATCATGATATCGAGCCCATCGAGCCGAGCGGCGTCCACCATCTGGAGGCACTTCTCAGCGCTGGGCCAACTGCGTCGTCCGACGAAGATGAGATGGGAGAGTTGGAGGCGCACCCCGGTCTTCCGTGCCACCTCGAGCATCTCGCGTAGGGCGCGCACGTTGTGGGCCTCTGGAGTCGTCAGTGGATAGCAGGGCGAAATGCTCGAGTACGCCTTCAAGTGAACCGTCGCCGTCACATCCGCCTCGGCCGCCACCTCGCAAAAAGCTGCTAGCTCTTCCAAGGACGAGTACATGCCCGGGTCGTAGCCGAGCCCGAAACTCAAACCGCACGCTCCCTCCTCGAGGCTTTGCCTCAGCCTGTCGAGGCATTTCGAGAGCTCGCGTTCGGGCATCGTCCCCCGCACGGAATCGGACCCGGCGTAACGCAAGGTCGAGTGCCCGACGAGCTCGGCGAGGTTGAGCGCGGGTCTGCCTCGGTCCATCTGTTCGAGGTAGTCAGCAAACGATTCCCAGACGTAGTCGAAGGGGCCGTCGCGCGCGATGGAGGCGAAGTCGTGAAGTCGTCCGAGCGTCTCGCGTCGCAATGGCGCCGGCGAGATCCCGCAATTGCCCCCGACCACGGTGGTGACTCCTTGCTCGAGCAGGACGGACAGACACTCCGGGTGATCGTCCAGCGGCAGCTGCCAGTCCGCGTGCGAATGCATGTCGATGAACCCGGGAGCGATCACGCAGCCGGTCGCGTCCACCTCGTGGGCGGTTTCGGGGGTCGCGTCACCCTCCCTCAAGATCGCAACGATACGGTCACCGCGTATCAGCACGTGGCCGCTGAAGGAGGGGCCGCCGGAACCGTCGACGATCCGCCCTGATCGCAATAGCGTCGAGTCCATCAAGCGCTAGTAAATAGAAACGGGCTGTCTAAGTCGAGCCCGGAGGACCACGGAGCAGTTGGTAGCCGAGGCCGGACTCCACCGGCATGCCCTTGCGGACACTCTCTTAGCCCATTGGGGGGTGCGAATTGGGCCGCAACGTTGGTTCTCAGGTCCCCAATCGAGCAACCGACGGCAGCTCTTGGTTCGTTAGTCGCTCTCGGTCTGGATCTTCACGTGAGCGAGCACGCGTTCATGAATGCGATGGACGATGGCGTCGGCGAGAAGGGACCAGTACGTGAACGGCGCGATATCGAGCTCGTACCAGGTGCTCCCCTCGAGGCGTGCGCGGCCACCGCGGAGCGGAACCAGTCGAAACTCACCGCGCTTCGACCGAAAGTATCCGTCCAGGTGGGGCGGATGGATGTGCGCGTCCGGAGACGAGGCATCCTGTCGCCGGTGGCCTTTACTGGGCAGGACACAGAGACACGCGATGAGCACGTAGTTCGCGAACGGAACAAAGAACCCGAGTCCCCACCAAGGACTAATGCCCGAGTCTGCGGCCCGACGGACGCTCATGCTCACCCCCACCCACGCAAACGGAAGCGCGTAGCCGAGCATGATCCACGGAAGCGGACCGGGCTCTTTTCCCAGGGCGTCCAACCGCAAAGCAAGCGACGGCGTTAGGTAGGCAGCCAGCGTCCACGTGCCCCCGCTTAGGAGGCGCACGACCGCAAAGTCGATGGCGTACTTGATCACGCCGAGAGCTAGACCCACGACGAGATAGGTTTTGCGATCGACCTGACGGGACAAGCCGAAGAGAAGCAGTTGCATCCGGCGGGATCATACACGAGCACCGGCGACGTCACACGGGAGCGCTGCCTTGGAAATGCCGTTTGACAGTCGCTGATGTTTGACGGCACCACCCAAGATCCATACCGCCGGCTTCCCGTTCGACGCGGAGAAGTTCCTACCGTCTCGCCCCAGCGTGAGAAACCGAGGTTCCGTTGAGGCCAATCCAACTCCCTCCCTTGTCGTCAGCCCTGTTGGCGGGGGCGACGCCGGCCCAGGCACGCCGATTAACTGAGGCGCGGTCGCGGCTGGCGGTCTAGAACCTCCCGCGAAGCCCCAGGTAGCCGAGGCCCCGCCCCGCATGCACTTGTGGCTCAAGCTTCGCTGGGGATCGCCGCAGCAGGTAGACCAACGGCATCGTGATGAGAGGCGCGGCGGTCAGGCCGGTGAGCAAGGCTACACTGGTTTCATCGCCGCGTGTTGCGCACGCGCGGGGGACGGCCGGATCGACGGTGGCGGTGCTGCACGAAGCGCTCGGCTCCGGATCGGCCGTGACGCCATATGCGATCGAGAATGCGCCAAGGCCGAGACCGGCGCCCCCCGAGACCCAGGCCCACCAGGGGGTCTTTTCACGCTCGGGCAAGGCGAGCGGCATTGCGGTGACCAGCGCGGCAGAGCCGACCGAAGCGCTAGCGATGATCCCGGTGCGGAGGTTGAACCAGCGTTGTTGCGCCGACGTGTTCGTCGCCTGGGTCGCACCGTTGGTTGAGTCGGAGTCGACTGTGGCGATCCAATCCTCGCCGGCGCTCGAACGAGGGATGAGGAGCGCGTACCCGGTGGCAAGCCCGGCTATGCCGACGCCGATCAGTGTCATGCCGGCAATGAACTGCCCGCGCGGCTGGCGTCGCTCGGGCCAATCGCCGGCGACGGGGGCTATTGCCGACGCCACACGTGCCCGGCCGCACTGGAGTGGCACCGGGGTGCCGGCCGTGAAGTCCGTGCATTCGCCGGCGACGAGCACGGCAGCGGCTGACGCGAGATCGGTGTCGCTCGGGCCGGCGCCATCGGACCTGACTCGCGCCGAGGCGAGAAACGCAGACGACCCGGAAGTCCGCGCATCGATTCGTTGCAGCCCCATCACGCCGTCGTCGACTGCCAGAAGCACGATCTGGCTAGCGTCCACCCCGGTCGCGACCTGCCGCGCATCGTCCACCCGGTACTTGGCGGCGTCGGCAGGCCTGTCGTAACGCAGTTGGAGGCTCGGCCTGCTTAGAATCGCCGAGTCGAAACGAGAATCGACCTGCAGCTCGGCGCTGCCCGCGCCTACGGTCACGACGTGCACCCGCCCGCGCTCCGCGGGGTCGCACTCGACCTGAACGCGGTATTGGCCAGGAAACACGTCCCCGATCGACACAGGCGTCTCTCCGAGAAGCACACCGTTCAATCGCGCCGCGCAGCCAGTTGGGATGCTCTTGACTCGAAGCTCGCCACTTTGCTTTGCTTGCAGAGCGTCGATCTCACCAAGAAGCTTCGTAACAGCCGGCGGGTGCATGTAGGGGCTTGGCTCGGCTCGAGGAACGAGGCGGCGGCACTCTCGGGCCACCGAGCGCGCTCGGGACTCCGACTCTGTCGCGAGCACGGCGCGGACTTTGTAGAGGCACGTATCGAACACCCGCCTGGTACGTTCCGGATCGCGATTGAGCTCTTCGATCGACTCACGTGAGATTGCTTGGGCGGCGTTTAGCTTCTTCAACGCGCTCTTGTTGTCGCCCTCGGCCAAGTCATCGATTGCGCGGTCCGAAAGCGACGTCCAGCGCTTGAGGTCCGCATCGCTCAGCACCGTAGGAGGCGAGGACGCTTCGACCTCGAACCGTTTGGCCGCTTCGGCGGGCGATAGAACCCGGGCGCCGCTGTTGACGAGCGAACGTTGGAGGCGATTCGCAGCGTCGTGGAGCTGCGCCGGATCGGCCGCGGAGCCGCTCGGCACGATGACCCACTGGCTGCCCTGTTGGGCGGCAACGCTGGACAAGGGCAGAACCGAACAGAGTACGGTCAACGCGAGCAGGCGCATGCCGCCTAACTACCACAAGTCACGCGCCCCTGGATCAACCATATCCTGGAGGGGTAGTCGCAGGGGACAAAAGGATGTAGCCTCCCAGCGCCGATGTCGCCCTCGACTCCGAAAGACCCGTGGCCGCGTCTGCGAGACGTGGTGGAGGCCTCGGTCACCGGCCTTCACCGCGGGAGATTCATCGAGGAGACGCTCGAAGCGCTCTGCGTTCAACTCGGCGCCGCGTCTGCGTGGTCGACGCTGGAGACCAAAGGCGGCGGACCGATGCACCGCTCGCGAACGACGAGCTTTCGGGGCATCGCGCCCGCAATTTTGGCAATGCATGTGCACGACGTGCTCGATCAAGTGCAAAGCAAGCTCAAGACGGTGGCCGGCTCGGTTCCTTACGCGCCGGACGGCTCATTCATTGCTGTGCCGCTCTGGTCGGCGCCCGCCTCGTCCGCGAGGGGCCGCAGTCTCGTCGGCGCGCTCTACATGGAGTTCACCAACGACCAAGGCACACGCGAAGCCTCCGTTGGGGTCGTCGAGACGGTCGGTGCGCTGCTCGGCGGGCTGATCGCTCAACAAACGGTGATAGAAGACACGCGGGAAGACCTTCGGGCGGTGCGGGCAACGACATCGAGCGGTCAGCCCCTCACACTCGACGAGCTGCTTGAGCCCGACAGCATGGCGGAAATCCGCGAAGAGCTCCGCTCGGCGATCGGCGGCGACGAGTCGATCATGATCTTGGGCGAGTCCGGCACGGGCAAGACCCAACTGGCCACTGCGTTTGCACAGGCGAGCAACCAGGAACCGATCGTGCGCGCGACACTCGGGCTCGCCGACGATCTAAACACGATCACGTCAGAGCTCTTTGGGCACGAGCGCGGTTCTTTTTCGGGGGCTGTCTCGAAGCGAAAGGGCTTGGTTGAGTACGCCAACGGCGGCACGCTGATCTTCGATGAGATCTTGAATCTGACGCACCACGCGCAACAGCTGCTTCTCGATTTCACTCAGTTCGGCACGTACAGGCCCCTTGGTTTTCAAAGCGCGGAGCCGAAGGCCGCCCAACTTCGCATCATTTCTGTGACGAACGGTGACATGCAGAAGGCCATCGCCGAGCGCGCGTTTCGCCAAGACCTCTACTACCGCCTGACCGCGGTCCCGATCGTGCTTCCGCCGCTTCGAGAGCGGCGATGGGACATCCCCAACATCGCAGTGCGATACCTGCATCGCATCGACCCGAAGACGAACTGGGAGCTCGACGGAAGTGCGATGGAGGCCTTGCTCTCTCCGAACCTGCAATGGGACGGCAACATTCGAGAGCTCGAGGCTGTGTTGAAGCGCGCTCGAAACAGAGCCAGGGCGGGTGAGTCGAACGACCCCGTTGTCGAGGCGCGCCACCTCGACATCAGTGACGGCCACGCGCCCACGAAGACGAGTGGCCAGCGCACGTCAGCGGAACGGAGTGTGCACCCCGGCCGCGACGCGATTCGCGAGCGCTGGCAACAGCTCAGCGGCCGGCAAGAGGAGCTCGACGCACTCGAACGATCGGTGATCGAGGAGGCGCTCGCGACCTGTCACGGGATCGTCGCCCGCACGGCGCGTATGCTCGATGTGCCGCGCACGGGGCTGATCAGCCGCATGGGCAGGCTGGATATCGATGCTTCGCGTTTCAAAGAGACGCGCGAGTAGGGTTAGTTCGAGCCGGACTTGTGTTGGCTGTGATTTGGCACATACGATGTAGCTGAACGCGATGTCCAAGATTGATTTCGATGCGTCGGCGGGCGACCTGCTCGGAACCGACATCGGGCCATACAGATTGGTCCGCCGGCTCGGCATGGGCGGGATGGCGGAGACCTTCGTCGCGATTCGCCGCGGCCCGAGCGGCTTCACCCAGCGCGTCTGTCTGAAGCTCGTGCTTCCCTTCTTTCGTGAAGACGAGGAGTTCGTGAAGCTCTTCCAGCGCGAAGCCCGCCTCGCCGCCAAGTTGCGTCACAGCAACATCGTCGGCGTGATCGATTTCGGCGAAATAGGCGGGCGCTCCTACATGGCGCTCGAGCTCGTCGACGGCGTGGACTTGCAAGTCCTGCTCGACGCGCAGAGTGGCCAAAAGATCTCGCCTGAGTACGTCGCGCTCATCGGCCACGACCTCGCTTCTGCGCTACACCATGCGCACAACCCGCCCCCTGAAGCCGGCATCGATGGCGGCGCGATTGTGCATCGGGACATCTCGCCCTCGAACGTGCTGATCAGCCGCCACGGCGAGATCATGCTCAGCGACTTTGGCGTCGCCAAGGCGGTTACGGGCCGCTCGCACAAGCAGAGCGCCGTCAAAGGGAAGATTCCGTACATGTCGCCTGAGCAGTTGCGCCTCGAGCCTCTGGACGGGCGCGCGGACTTGTTCGGTGTCGGCGTGGTCCTCTACGAATCCCTTTGTGGCCGGCGCCCCTACGAAGGCGGCCACGACCCGGCGACGATCATGCAGATTCTGCAAGGCGAACGTCAGCCGCTCGCACGACTGGCGCCCGGCACTCCGCCGGAGCTCTGTGCTCTCATCGACCGCCTCATCGAGCCCGACCGGGACGCCCGACCCGACAACGCCGCCGAGCTGATCGAGCTTCTCGATCCCCTCGTGCCACCGCCGCGCACGAGGCGGGAGCTCGGCAAGCGCGTGGACGGGCTTCGCCCAAAAGAGACCGCCAGCGACGCTAGGTACTCACAGCCGGGGGGCGACGACGACACGGCGCTCCACGACCAGGCAACCCCAGCCGAGGGCGAGCAACCGTCGAGCGGTATCGTGAACGCGGGCGAGCGCCAGAAGGGCGCGGAGCCTTGGCAGGAAGGGGGCACCATCGATTCGTTGCCCCCCGAACTACCGAAGCGCCGTTCCTCGGTCGCGGGTGTCTTCGTGGCGCTGCTCGCGGTAGCGTTGCTGGTGACGGGCGGGTTCGCGCTGCGGTCGAACGAGGCGGGGGAAGTGCCGGGCCCCGAGCGATCGCCGGCGGCGGCCGAGGAGGCCGTGCAGGCTGAGTCGGTCGAGCAGCCCGCTCAGAAAGAGCTCCCGCAAGAGGAACCGGCTGTTCCGGTCGACGCGGTGGAAGCCTCAGCGGAACCCGAGGATGGGCCGGAAGTACCGGTGGCCCTGACCGACGAGTTCCGCGACGCGCCTGCAACGGACGTACGCCCTCCACCCAAGCGAACTCCGCCGGCCGCCACTTCGGCGCCCGCAAGTCTCACGGTCGTTGTGTACCCCTGGGGCGATGTCTGGATCAACGACCAGCGTCGAGGCTCCGCACCGTTGAAGAACCTCTCCCTCAAACCGGGTCGATACACGATCGGCGCGGGGCAAGGGGAGCCGACTGTCACTCGAACGATCCGGCTTCGATCCGGCGAGAAGAAGAAGCTGAAACTCGACGTGACGAAGTAGCCCTAGCGTGGCGACGTTGCCTACCGGCGAACGGCCACGGGCCTCCTCCAACCCGAAAACAGTGACGTGTGCACGTCAGTGGTGACGTCTGCACGTCCGTCACTTCGGGCGCCCGATACTGAAATTCAGCTGAAAACAGGGGCGTTCTGCGTTGGCACGGGGCGTGCTCCTCGGTGGGTCTGATTCACTCACCATCTCATAGGAGCGACCCATGACGAACAACGACCAACTCGACCCCTCGGCACCACGACCCAACGTCGGCGCGCGCGCATTGGCCGCGCTGATCGCGTTGCAAACCCTCGCACTTGTGGGCTGCGCACCCGTTTCGTTCGAGGACGAGGAACAAGGAGGGGGGGCGAGACCTCCCGCTACGATCTACAGCGAGAGCGATGGCATTCCCATGATGACGCTCGGCGACGGCACCCGGGTTGTACTCGATCGACTCGACCTTTGGGACGAGCTTCGCGGCCAGTTTCCGCTTCCCCCCGAGACGGCGCCCGAGGATGACGAGAGCTTTCCTGAGCTGGCGGAGGAACACATCGGAGCAAAGTCACTGCCCTCCGTAGTCGACCTTCGCGATGCGCAGAGCCCCATTCGGGACCAGTCCGGGCGGGGAACCTGTGTTGCGCATGCAACGATCGCGGTTTTGGAATCCGCGTATCAGCGCGAGCGCGGCATGACGCTAGACCTGTCGGAGCAGTACGCGAACCACGTGCAGAAGATGGGGCATCTCAAGGATGTTCCCGTCGGACCGAGTGAGCGCGAAAACCAGATCGGAGCTTGGGGCGGGAGCGGCATCGGATACCAGCTCGGCTGGCTGTTTCGATTGCGGTTCGGCCTACCCGAAGAAAGCGTGATGGCCGGGATCGTGGCCGGCGACCCGAGCATGACCTACATCCCGTTCTTCAACTACGAGAAGACCGATCAACCTGGCGATGCGCCGAGGATGTCGTACCGCGACACCACACTAAGCCAGCGCGCCGTGGACAGCTGGAATCTCAGCGCCGAGCCCATGGTCAACTCGATTCCCGAGAGCATGACCTTGGTCAACTTCCCCCGCGAGGCACCGGTGAACGCGGTTTACGGCGCGACGCGTGTTCGCGCGGTCACCCCGAGTCTCTCCGCGATCAAGGGCGAACTCGCCGCCGGTCGCGAGGTGGCATTTGGCGTAGTGCTGACCAAACCGAGCGACTGCACCGAGGGCAGCAACGACCTACCGGAGGGCGATCCCGACTGCGTCGAACGAGACGCAGACAGAGCCGCGCAGTACGTCGACGGGATCTGGCACCCGCTCGATACCGTGTGGGGCGGGCATGCGATGCTGATCGTCGGCTACGACGACGCCAAGCAGGCCTTCATCGTCAAGAACTCCTGGGGCAAAGACACCACGGGTCGCGGAAGGCCCGCCAGCGCCGCGGCGGGAACGAGCGGCTTCATCTACATGAGCTACGACTGGATCTCTCGGACCGCAGACACCTACAGCGTCCTCGAGACACGCAACCCGGCCACTTGGGTCAACAATCAGCCCTTCCTCGGCAAGTGGCACGTCGAGACCGACCTCCCGATGGGGCGTGCGAATCTCGCCGCGTACCACGTGCCCGGAGCGCTTCCGAGCAGCTCTCTGTCCGGGGAGTTTGATAGGCGAATCGGGACGCTCCACGCGACCGACCGGTCGTACCGAGTGAACGGCTCGCTGGGTGGCAACAAGATGCTAGCAAGTTTCGGCAGTCCGCAGATCGACGCGAGCTACAGCTCGACCTCCGGCGGGACCAAGATCGTCGCCCATCGCATCGACGACAGCACGCTTGCCGGCTGGACCCATCCGGCGGGCGACTTCGACACGCGAAAGCCCTTCTTCGCAACGACCGGCGACTACCCTGCCATGCAGTTCGCTCGTGAGACCGCTGGCAATCCGGCGCCAATCGATTTCTTGGGCTCTTGGCGCATCGTTGGCGCCGGACTGGATGGAGTGATCGAGTTCGTCAGCAACGTCACGAACGGCACATACACCCCGTCCGCCTCGGGGAGTGCGATCGCAGGCGTCGAGATTGATATCAACCCGCGCACCTACATCAGCGACCCGAACGACCCTTGCTTCGTGCGGATCACAGTGCCAGGAGCCGCGCCAGTCACGATCGACGGATTGCTCTTCTGCTCGACCAGCACCACCGCGCAGCGCGCGCTGATCACGGGCATTGGCGACTACACCGGTGTGGGCGATCCGCGCGTATTCTACGCGTACCGCGAGCGCCTCGATCCCGCGATGATCATCCAGTCGCCAACCGACGGTAGTGTCGTCCCGCGTGGGCGCCGACAGGTCGAGCTCAGAGCGCGTACGCTCGGGTTCACCGGGACGCCCGTGATTCGATGGGCGAGCGATCTCGATGGCTTCATCGGCGAGAGCGTGGGGTCAATCCGGCGGAGCAATCTGTCGTTTGGTACTCACATCATCACCGCGAGCACGACAGCTCCGGGCGGCGGCACTCTGAGCGAGAGCGTCAACCTCACGATTTCGAACGATCCGCCAGTCGTGGACATCGTGACCCCGAACGGCGTCGACTCGTTCTGCGTCGGTGAGCCGATCACGTTCTTGGCGACGTCGCGGGACTCGAACAACACGCCGACCTTCGACGTGCCGGAGAGCGCGATCGAGTGGAGCGTCGCCGGGGGTGCGTACATTGGTACGGGGCACTCGGTGACCGGCTCGTTCCCAGAAGGTGGGTACACGATCGTGGTCCGCGCCACCGACGACCAGGGCGAATCTGCAGAAAACTCAGTCAACCTGCTGGTCGAGGTGTGTCCCGACAACCCGCCTACCGCCACGATCCTCCAGCCAAGCGTGGACTCGGAATCAAGCGAAGCGCAGTACAGCTACGACGGCTTCGATGACGCCCGTGGGCAATGGTACACGGATGTGACTTTCGTCGGCTCGGGCCAGGATCCCGAGGACGGAAGCCTGGCCGGCAGCTCCCTGGTCTGGACGACGAACCTCACTGATGTCCAGGGCGCAACACTCGGAACCGGCGGCACCGCCACGGTACGGCTCTACTCGGACAGTTGCTTCGGGGCGTGGCACGACGTGAAGCTCACGGTGACCGATAGCGATGAGAACAAGCGAAGCACGGTGCGGCGCATCTTCATCTGGACGTTGTGCTAGTCGAGGCCGCGGGTCCTCGCCTCCAGACGTGAGGGCCTAGGGCGCGAGCAACGCAAGACAGCAGAGGGCGGCTCTTTCGGGGGCCGCCCTTTACTGCACGTCAAACCGGACTAGGCGTTGAGCGCATGAGCGACCCAAGTCAACGCAAGTCGCGCTGATTGACATTCAACGTGGCATCAGCGTTCGTTCGTCTACGGCGTTCGCGGCGATGTCTTGCGGGTCAAAGCGCAGCGGGAAATACTCGTTTGTGGTGAGCCAGCCGTTGAAAACGTCGGGCTGTGTCAGGGGCGCGTTGAAGCGGCCCACGGGAGTGCCATTCTCGTCGAACTCTGCGACAAAGCGGAAGATCGAACCGGCTCCACCGTTCACGCATTGCTCGTTTTCTGAGAAAGCGCAGCCAGAGACTCGCACCGTCGTGTCGTCACCGTATGTCGAGTAGTCCGTTCGCTCCATCGTCGCGCTTGGAAGGCTCAAGACGGCGGTCTCTCCCCATGTGGGCATTCCTGCTGCCACAAAGCGACCAAGCGCTTTGCTCAATGACGCCAGAAAGGCGCCTTCGTACGAGAGCGTCGTTCCGGGGTCGTCCGGGTCGGGCACTGGGAAGAACTCATCGCGGAGCTCGGCATCTGCTGCAATGAGGGCCACCGTCTTGTCTATGATTAGCGAAGCCGCTGATTCGACCACTGGGTAGAGAAGACCGAGCGTCGGGGCGGTGACGGTCTCACGCAGCTCCTCGGCGAACATGCGAAAGAGGGTCGCCTCGGTGGACTCTGCGCTCATGCGGTAGTCCCAATTCGACAGCGTTTCGGCTGCGGCGATCACATCTGGCTGCTCTGCGATGTAGGCGGCGACGGTGGGATCACTCGTGTCGGCAACGATCTGAGATAACGAGCTCACGATGTTCCGTGCGAAGACGCTCAGCACATCGTTCTGGAGCTCTATCATGTCCTCAACGGTGATCCCGTCGTCGGCATCGACCAACTCTCGAAGTCGTTCCTCAATTCGACCTCCGCGATACCCGGGGTCGAAGAAGTTTCCGAAATAGAACTCGTCGTTGTAGAGGTCGTTATCTGCCGTGAACCCGAACGGGTCGTTGTTTGCAGAGGCGATGAAATCCCGAGATGCACTTCCCCTCGGCATCAGCTCATCCGCGATGAGTTCGCCGTTCCACAGCGTCGATGAGTCTGTTCCATCCAGCACCCGATCGACGCGGGGTGCGTCACTGCCCACCGCGCGTACCGGCAGAGCGGTGCTCGACCCAAGGCCGATCTCGTCCGCGGTCGCGAACGCAACGCTCTGCATGGCTGTTCGCAGATGCCCAATCGTATTGCGCATCTCGTCCACGTTGTTGGCCCGCATCAGATCGAGGATGCCTCGAAAGTCATCGGAAGGCGTGAAGCCCGGCCAGGCCACCAAGAGATCCCCTGGCAGGAACGACGAGACGATGTCTGGCAACAGCCCGGGAGGCAGAACGATGGAGTTGAAGTAATCGGGCAC
>RCNB010001040.1_pt1 | contig 17765 bp, 19 predicted proteins | sample 2041321 | NCBI WGS metagenome assembly RCNB01 (sample SAMN09708232, study PRJNA481090) | Marine sediment metagenome, whole genome shotgun sequencing project. | reverse complement strand
ATGTCTACAGTTGATGATATGTTTACGTGGCAAGAAGCTATAAAAAACAATCTTTTAATTAGTAAAGAAACAAGCGAAAAAGCATTTACTAATTATACATTGAATAATGGAGAGCATACAAACTATGGTTATGGCTGGCATATTAAAGCCATAAACAACAATCAGACTTTTGAACACGGTGGTGCAATTTGGGGCTTCAAGTCAATGGGTGTTTATTTACCTGATTTAGATATTTATGTACTTGGATTAACTAATTGCCTCTGCAACTCACCAACCAAGATTACAAGGGAAATAGCTGAATTGGTTGCGAACTATTAAATTAGAAAACGCTGTAAAACAACGTATATAAAAAACAGTTAATGAAGCGCGAGTCATTAAAGCTTGCGCTTTTTTAATATATTTAGGCTATGTAAAAAGTAAGTACTAATCATGTACAAAAAGTTGAGCACAATACATATACGAAAACGAAAGCGATAAATTTTAATCTAATTTATGCCACAATCATTTCTTTTTATTCCTGATATATCAGGATTCACGAATTTTGTACAAACTACTGAGGTAGAGCATAGTCAGCACGTCATTGCTGAATTGCTCGAAATATTGATCGCTTCTAATACCCAAAATCTTCAACTAGCAGAAGTAGAGGGCGATGCCTTATTCTTTTATAAAGAAAACAGCATCCCATCACAAGAAAAACTGTTGGCTCAGATTGAAACAATGTATACTTCTTTTTACGGACACCTTAAACTTCTTGAAAAAAATAGGATCTGTACCTGTAACGCTTGTTCGACGGCTCCCGAATTAGAGCTTAAAATTGTCGCACACTGTGGTAATATTCAATACTTAAATGTACTGGGAAAGAAAAAACCTTTTGGTCAGGCTGTTATTGAAACCCATCGTTTATTAAAAAATAACATTCAAAGTGATAATTATATTATAATTAGCAACCAACTTGCAGAAGAATTACGGATGTCTTTAAGCTACAAGAGTAAACTATTTACTTTTATTGAAGGTGCAGAGTATTATGACAATAAAGAAATAAAATTTATTTATTCAGAAATTGATAATTCACTTTTAAATATACTGCCTTATGAGAGACCAAAGGTCATTGAATTTGAAAGAGAACCTAATCTCATTTTTAGTATAGAGATCGATGCAAATGCAAATGAATTATTAGAGATCATAACCAATTACAGGTTCAGAGAAAATTGGGTAAAAGGAGTGGATAAATTCGAGTATAATGAATCTGAAGTTACTCGTTTAGGTACCGAACACGTTTGCGTAATCAATGGAAAACATTTTAATTTCACAACTGTAACCAAAAAAGGAGAGGATAAGGAACTTGTTTATGGTGAGTTAACCGATAGTCCAAATATTTTGGACAAATTGTATCAATTTTATATTATTAAACCACTTGGTGAAAATACGAGTATACTAACAACAGAATTATATTGGATTGCAAAATCCCCGATTAAAAAGTTAATTATGCTACTGTTTGCAAAAAAGCAATTTAAGAAAAGCGTTCCAAATTCATTGACAAATCTTAAAAGATTTGCAGAACGTTAAGCATAAAAATAGTGAAATGGGCAGTGACCAACAAGCTATATAAGAATAGCTAATAAAGACAAATCATTCCTTTTCAAAGAAACTAGTGCACCTATTTTGATGCTTAATTCATAATAATATGGGTAAATTATCGTTTAAATATTTGAAAAATTTTAAATTATGAAGATTTACTCATTTCTTTTTATCACAGCATTTATATTCCATGGAATAACTGCAAAAGCAGGAGATAGAATTCCTGGTACTTATGAAAAAGGGACCATCACGTTCAGTAATGGCAAAACAGAAGACGCATATATTCATATTGACTTTTTTTATCCGCAAAGATTCCAAACCGAATTGAGCTATCTTGATGAAAAAGGATATGAAGATTATCAAAAAGGGAAAAAAGTTAATAAATCAATTATCAAACTTAAATTAAAAGAGATCGATGGATTTTCTCTGGAAAATGGCAAGAAATTCAAAAAGGTTAAATATGCGAATATGCTAGCAACCAAGTCTATGGATATGATCCCCAAAAACTTATTATTGGAAGTCGTTACAGATGGTAAAGTTACCATTTACAAAAAGCACTATCGCACTACTGGTAGGGTATATAATGTTGTTCTAGAGGCTTATAATAATGGAGGGCAAGAATTTGTTGATTTTCAAAACGATAACTTTGAGTTGCTTTACCAGAAGGACAAATCAAAAAATCCGAAAAACATGATTGGCGTTAATCTTAAGACACTCATGGGTGACAATGAAGAAGTATTGACGAACTATAATAACAATCATTATGGTTTCCAAGGTGAATTTACGCAAGAGTCAGATTTTGCTGCCAACGTGGATACGGCCTATCTTGAAACTTTAATGAAATTACTTGCCGACTATAACAAGTAATCAAATTAACATTAAAATAAAAAAGGACTTTACAAATATTGTAAAGTCCTTTTTTATTTGGCAAGGCCTCAAAATTAGCCCTTTTTTGATACATTTATGCTATCCGAAAAGTTGGTACCAATCAAACGCGCCATATGCCAAACGTTAGCAACCATAATAAAACTGAATGAAAATATTAAAGAAATTAGTAAAATGGTTTTTATATTTTATAGCAATTCCGGTTATTTATATACTAGTGTCTTTGATTTTAACAACGATTACAATAGATAAAAAGGACAAAATTACCCTTTGCGATAAATCTATATTTATAAGTACCAATGGCGTTCACTTAGATATCATTTTTTCAAAAAATGATATTGACAGTAAAATACTAAAAGGAATAATGCATTTAGAAACTGAAGACTATATTTCATTTGGTTGGGGAGATGAGAATTTTTACATAAACACGCCAACTTGGGGCGATTTAACATTTTCTAATGCTTTTCAAGCCATGTTCTTGAAAAGTTCGACATTAATGCATATTACGCGATATAAACAGAAAAGAAATGATTGGGTAGAAATTAGAATAAATGAAAGTGAATTACAGCAACTGAATAATTATATACTCGAAACCTTTAAAAAGGACGAACTTGGAAACAATATCATGCTTGAGGATAAAGGGTATTCAGCAAGTGACGATTTTTATAAAGCAAAAGGGAGTTTTTCATGTTTTAATACTTGTAACAGTTGGGTAAATACCGGATTTAAAGAAAGTGGGCTAAAATCATGTTATTGGACGCCTTTTGACTTTGGATTAATGAATAAATTTAAATAAAACTTCTGTTAGCAATATGTATAAAACATAATTAACAGGTTTAATATCAAATATTTCAACAAATTGAACAACGAACGGTAATGATAAAATTAGAACCTTTTGAATACAAAGACTCTGAATATTTGTCGAATTGGATTGATAATGAAAGAGACCTAATTCAATTCGCTGGAGATATGTTTTCTTTTCCGATAACAGAAGCTCAAATTGAAAAATACTTAAAAGACAAGAATAGATTTGTTTTTAAAGCGGTGTTTTCAGGAACGATTGTAGGATGCGCTGAAATTTATTTGGAAGATTCGTACAATGCTAGACTTTGCCGAATATTGATTGGAAATTCAGAATTTAGAGGAAAAGGAATAGGGAAGAATATAATTGAAGAACTATTAAAAATATCCTTTAAAGAATTAAAAGTTAATAGCGTAAACCTAAATGTTTTCGATTGGAATACTGGAGCAATAAAATGTTATGAGAAATCAGGAATGAAAATAAACGAAGGAATTACAAAAGAGGCAAAATACCAAAAGGAAAAATGGATAGCTATCAATATGTCCATAAACAAGAATGATTGGAAGCAATTGCACTAATGTAAGACCTATAATATTAAAAAAGAATGAATAAGATAGAGTATAAGACAGGAGTTGTTCCAGATGTTTCTGAAATTATAAGTGTTTATAATAGTTCTGGAATAAATCGTCCAACTATTGATAAAGAAAGAATTTCTAAGATGTACGAAAATTCAAACTTGATTGTTACAGCTTGGGAAAATAAAAAATTAGTTGGAATTTCAAGGTCCCTAACAGATTTTTGTTACGCCTGTTATTTATCTGATTTAGCGGTTCGGAAAGACAAACAAAAAGATGGAATTGGAAAAAAACTTATCGAAATTACACAAACAGAAATAGGAGAAAAAACAGCATTGATCTTATTGTCGGCGCCATTGGCTATGGACTATTATCCGAAAGTTGGATTTGACAAAATTAATAATGGGTTTATTATTAACCGTAAAAAGTAACATTTCAGTCAATGACGAATTTTCAGTATTAGTTCGTTTCTAAGGCTTTAATTGCTGTTTTTGCATTAGTATTTTTTGGATTCAATCTTAAGGATATTCTGTAATTGTTCAGAGCTTCTTTTTTGTTTCCAAGCGTGTTGTAGGCCTCTGCTAAACTATCAAACGCATTATATGATCCTGGGTAATTAGAAGCGTTCATTTTAAATAATCTAAGTGCTTTATTTTTGTCTTGCCCTGTGCCTTCTCGAAGATATCCATAGGCCAGTCTGTTTATGATACTTTCAGGCGGTGAAAACTTGCCCCCAAAATTGCTTTTGTAATGGTCAACAATCTCATCTACAGATTTAGACCCAATGTCATTTATATAAAAATCTTGATAAATAAATTTTAATCCATGGTAAAAACTCAGTATGGGTACTGTCCAATGATTTTCTTCCTCAAAGTATTCAATTTTTAAATTTGGAGCAAGAATATTTTTATGCTGTAATTTCGCAAAAAATAAATCTTGACTGCCTCTTGTGAATCTGAAATTTTTCCAGGTCTTATAACTGTATGCGGATGATATATACATCTTTTTATTGTTAAGTGTGTCTTTATTCACCTTGTCAATATCTTTTAAAATAATCTGATTATCCCACCAAAAACTTGGATCAATGGAGAGGTAACTATCAAAAGGAGAGTTATCAGAAAGATACAACTCGCCAACTAGTAATCCTGCATATGAATGACCCACTAAGGTTCTGTATGAGTTTGTTCTATACTTCTTATCAATTTCAACAAGCAGCTCGTTTTCTAAAAAATCTAAAAACTTTTTACTTCCTCCACTTGTTTTTTGAAATTGAGGTTTTTCAGATCCATCTAAAAATATGATAGAATTCGTTGGAGTAAAATCTCGGGTGCGATCAGTATTCACGACTGCGACAATAATCATTTCAGGAATTTGTCTTTCATTCATTTTATCAATTATACCTGATAGAACCGGGAAGTTGCTATCTCCATCCAAAAGCACTAAAACAGGATATGTCTGTGAACTCTGACTATAGGATTTAGGTAAACTAATAATATAAACCCTGTTCTCATTTAAAATTTTTGATTCAAGATTAAATTTAGTTCCAATAACGACACTACCCACCTCTTGTGCTAAACATTGTTGATGATAGCACATGAATATGACTACTATAACCAGATATACGTGTTTTTTTATTTTCATTATTTTTATTTTCAAATTAAATCTATGTTTTCTCAACCCTTTATAACCGTCAAACTTACTTAGTATTACTTTGCTAAAGACGATTGCATTTAAACGAGTGTGACATTTTTATAGGATTAAATACTTTGATTACATTTATGCGTAAGAAAATGTTTTTTAAATTGACAGACTAGGTTGCTTTCGACAACCTGAAATCAAGATTTAGAAGCCTTATGCCTACCTGCGGGCAGGCAGGAAATTGAACCAAATTGAAATAGAAAATAGTGGTGATTATCATTACTGACAAGTTCAAAGTCACCAAAAGAATATTGACCTTAATCCTCTATTTTGTTCGTTCATATGTATTGATAAAATAAAGGTGTGCTTCATTTAGAACCTGTATATATTTTATCATTTGTAACAAGTTTTCAGAATTTTAGTCCTATTTAAAAAAATAAATAATTATGAAATCAATAAGTACTTCCAATAATAATAAAGATAAGGAAATATCGCTATCAAAAGCTGCATTAATCGCTGGAATAAGTTTGTTTGTAATGATCCTAACCACGCCCTTTGCAGAGTTTTCTATATTTCCGAAACTTATTGATTATGATAATGCTACAAAAACAGCTGAAAACATTATTAATAATAAACACTTATTTAGTGTTGCTATTTTTCTAATTTTATTAACCCTTATTGCTGATGTTGTAGCTGCTTGGGCATTATACATATTTCTGAAACCTGTAAATAAAAGTTTATCACTATTAACAGCTTGGTTTAGGTTAATTTATACGACGATGTATTTCATTGCGTTGTATAACCTCTTAAAGATATTGAGTATTGTAAAATCTATTGAACATTTAGAGGATACAGGAATTGGCCAAATAAATGATGCTATTTTTCTAAATTTTAAAGCCTTTAGAGTTGAAGGTAGTTTTGGATTAATCATTTTTGGGTTATATCTAATTTTACTTGGTTACTTAGTATATAAGGCTTCTTATGTCCCAAAAATCTTTGGGGCTATTTTAATACTTGCAGGAGCTAGTTGGATGATTGACAATCTCAGTACGTTCCTTTTTCCAGAGATAAATACACAATTCTTATTTATTTTTACAATGGGAGAATTGATCTTTATGCTTTGGCTTTTAATTAAAGGTTCGAGAATAAAGAAGTTGGAATGATATTTATATCTCAAATCTTAAAAACCGATATCACAGGCTTAATTATGGGCTATTTCCAGACTGCTTACTAAAATTTCTAAATCATTCGAATAGATCCCGTCTCACAGATTTTCTACCTGCCTGCCGGTAGGCAAGTTCGTTTTTATTTGCTAAATTTGTTGCTGAACCGCGCAGCTAAGCCTTCAATATACTGTTGTGTGAGCCAAAAAAAGGGATCATGCTGAAAATGGATTAACTAAAAATCAAACCATATTCAGTTCATTAAAATTTGTCAAAATAATTAACTATGAAACGAAATTTAGCAGTAACAATCATCCTATTTTTTGTTCTAGGTATCTCCGGATATTCTCAATCGAAAACAAATATTGAATTAAAAGACAATTGGTACCACCTTAACGGGGAGAAGTACTTTATTAAAGCGATCGGTTATGAAATCGGTGCCCGTCCGGGACAACACTCCTATAAGGATGCAAAAAAAGATGAATTGGAATTAATGAAATATGATCTGGAGAAGATTAAAGAAGGAGGTTACAATACCATCAGAACCTGGAGCCAGTATTCTGAAGCTCAATTGAAACTTGTTCAAGAATCGGGTTTGAAACTTATCATGGGTATAGATATTAAGCCCGAAGAAGATTATGGCGATCCTGAATTTATAAAACAGAGCGAGATAGAGTTGAAAAGAGTATTGAATTATGCAAAAAATTATGATTGTATAATTACCTATCTGGTTATCAATGAACCTCAAACCGATCATATACATCAGGTTACCGGAAAGGCATTTGTTGACCTGATGAAAACCCTAATAGATATTATTCATATAGAACACCCCGGAATTCCGGTTACACTTTCGGCAAATGCTATGATTAGCGACTATATGGATGAAAGTATATTTGATGTGTATGCCTACAATTGTTACGATCACGATGAGGGTCAAACAGCTACCATGGGGTTTAAAGATTATATTATGGGATTGAACGAATTAAACGGTTTGGATAAACCCTTTATAACCACCGAATTTGGTTATTCGGTTTCTCCAGATGGAGGCAATGGACAATATGGTTCGAACACCCTAAAACAACAAAGCGATGGTCTTATCTCGAATTATCGAGACCTTATCGATGCTGGTGCTGTGGGTATGTGCCCGTTTTATTATGCCGATGGCTGGTGGAAAGGTGGCGAAAAAAGTAAGCATAATTTAGATCAACCAGAAGAATGGTTTGGGTTTTGGGGCTACAGTGATTTGAACGACAAATTTGGTTCACCCCGTCCGGTTTGGTTTGCAATGCGAGATTATATGAAAGGGCTGATTATAAACCCAAAAAACAAATCGATGCATACCAATACTAAAATACCTTTAGAGCTTTTTAATGATAAGGATGTCAAAAAAGTTGTTGTGAAATTTCGCGATAAAGTTATCTATTCTAAAAACATAACAAGCGAAGGATATTTTGCCGATGAATTGCCGATTGACCCCATTGGAATAGAAGATATGGAGCTTGCCTTCGAATTTTACGATAGCGATAATAAAATTATTAAAAATGAATCTATCAATATTCTGGCTTCAAAAACAGCTTTTGAATTACCTAAATTAACCATTGAAGTGACTCCCGGAAAAGATTTAAATGATGGCAAAATAGCGAGCATCAAAACCAAAATAGAGACCAATGAAAATTTTAAATTTGTTGGTGATTTGAAGCTAAGCTATAATACACACCTTGGATGGGATATAGGGCCAAAGGCATCAGTTTCTATTAGTGATCAATTGGATAAAAAGATAATTACTTCTGAAAATTTCTTTACTATCCCTGATAATTGCTGGATTGTAAACGCCTCTGCAGGAATTTCGGTTCAGTATGGTAAATTTATTTTTAAAATTCACGACCAAAAAATAATTTACAGAGGGGATTGGGCTAAGGAAGTAGGTCGGAAATAATGCATCAAATCAGCGCTATTTACCCCTTGATAGTTATTGTTTGCTAGTTATGATTCGATGATAAGACTTAGGTTTTCTAATACATTTATAGTATCCGAAAAGTTTGTGTCAAACAAACGCTACGTCTCATATGTAAATCAGTGACAGCCAAATTGAGAAACCGAAAGAATAGATAAAATTTGTTAAAATGGAAATATCAGACAATCACATTAGTTATGTTGAATTCAAGGCTAAGGACCTTGAAAAAATAAAAAATTTTTATACAAGTTCCTTTGATTGGACTTTTAAAGATTATGGACCAGCGTATACAGCTTTTTCTGAAAGTGGACTTCGGGGAGGGTTTGAAAAAACTGAAAATGACATTGTTAACGGTGCCTTGATCGTTCTGTATCATAAAAATCTCAACGTGATAAAGAATAAAATTATCGATTCGGGGGGTGAAATTTCTAAAGATATTTTTTCTTTTCCAGGTGGTCGCAGATTTCATTTTGTCGATCCTTCAAAAAATGAATTAGCCGTTTGGTCGGATACATAATATGACAATCCAATCAACAAGACAATATGAAGGCAGCAATAACAACAAAAGCAGGTGATCCTGGTGTAATTAAAATTAAAGAAGTACCCAACCCGGAGATAAAAGCCGGGTGGGTACTTATTGAGGTTAAAGCATTTGGATTGAACAGATCAGAACTGTTCACCAGAAGAGGTGATTCACCTGGGGTATATTTTCCGCGAATACAGGGTATTGAATGCGTAGGATTAATTGAAAATGATCCTTCTAACACATATAAGAAAGGACAACAAGTAGCTGCGATCATGGGAGGTATGGGACGCTTTTTTGATGGTGGTTATGCAGAGTTTGCTTTGGTTCCTCTGGAGATTATTTTTCCTTTTAGCAGTCGATTGCCATGGGATACTTTAGGGGCGATTCCGGAGATGTTCCAAACTGTTTCAGGTTCACTAAACCAAGCCTTAGAAATTCAAAGTGGAGAAACCCTGTTAATCCGAGGTGGCACTTCCTCAATTGGTATGTTAGCTTGTCAATTTGCAAAATCAAAAGGCTTAACGGTAATTTCTACTAGCAGAAATCCTGAAAAGAAGGAGGCATTGACTAGCAATGGAGCAGATTATGTTGTGATCGATGATGGCAGTATTGCTAAACAAGTAAGAGAGATCTTTCCAGAAGGTGTGAGCAAAGTTTTGGAACTAATTGGAACCAGAACCCTAAAAGATTCTTTAAAGTGCATAGATGCAAAAGGAACGGTTTGCATGACAGGTATTCTGGGTAATGAATGGACGATGGATAGTTTTGCTCCCATGGGTGATATCCCGTCTTTAGGCAGATTAACGGTTTATATGGGTGAATCAAATAATCTGTCGAAAGAACTATTGCAAGACTTTATAAATGAAGTAGAGAAAGGAGTAATTAAATTGAATATTGATAAAGTTTTCAAACTCGATCATGTTTCTAAGGCGCATCAGTTCATGGAAGACAACAAGGCAAAAGGGAAAATTGTGGTCGTGATTTAAGTTTAAGATGAAGTGAAAATCCCCACAACCCATAAATACCTTATCACATGAAAAATTCAACATCAAAATTATTCTTGAAAGTAACATTCATTTTGGTACTGGTAGGATGTCAGTCTCAGAAGTCTGAATATGAAAAAATGCTTGAATTTGGAGAAAAATATACTGCTGCCTGGAACAGTAACAAACCAGAGAGTATGGCTTCATTCTTTGAAGAAGATGGACTTTTATCAGTAAACAATGGAACACCTGCAGTAGGAAGAGATCAAGTAGCTGTTACTGCCAAATCATATATGGAGGCTTTTCCAGACATGAAATTAACAATGGATAGTTTGGTTGTAGATTCGGGTACCTATAGATATCACTGGACTTTTGTTGGAACCAACACCGGACAGGGAGGAACTGGTAACAAAGTTGTTTTTAGTGGATTTGAAAGATGGACGATAAGCGATGAAGGGCTTATCCAAAAGTCAATTGGCACCTATGATGCTGAGGATTATAATAGGCAACTTAGCGGGAACAGCCAGTAAAAAATGGCTCTATAATATCAATTCCAAACCCTTGTCATCAAGCTGTAAAAGCCAAGCATTAAACAACATATTTATTTTCTGATAACACAAGGGAAATATTTTGTCAATTTAGATATTAATCGTAATATTGCAATGAACAAATAAAAGGAAAATGGGATTAGCTAAAACGGAAATATTCACAGACCTGCAAAATGAAATTTCATTGTTTTCAAAAGTGTTTGGGCATCCTGCAAGAGTTGCTATTTTGCAGCACTTATTTAAAATCGACACGTGTGTTTGTGGAGATTTGGTAAACGAAATAGGACTTGCTCAACCGACCATTTCCCAACACTTAAAAGAATTAAAGTTTTTAGGATTAATCCAAGGTAACGTTGAGGGAACCAGCGTTTGTTATTGCATCAATACCGAAAATTGGACAAAGATGAAAAAAGTTATGTTTCAGTTTTTGGACCTGGATATATCGAAAGAAAACTGTTGCTAAATAAATTTTATATCACTAATCGCAGTAGAACAATCAAGATGGAAAAAGAACAAGACTTAAAAAACATTGTAAAAGAACGTTATACCAGAATCGCTGAACAAGGCAAAGCCGAAAATGCTTCCTCATGTTGCGGTGCAACGACACCTTCCAACAAAGTATACAATATTATGATGGACGATTACTCTGAGACCCAAGGCTATGTTGAGGATGCTGATTTGGGCTTAGGTTGTGGTCTACCAACTCAATTCGCCAAAATCGAAAAAGGAGATACTGTGATTGATTTAGGTTCTGGCGCTGGAAATGATTGCTTTGTGGCTAGACATGAAACAGGTGCTGAAGGGAAGGTAATTGGCCTGGACTTTACACCTATTATGATTGAGAAGGCTCGAAACAATGCAGAAAAATTAGGGTATAACAATGTAGAATTTAGAGAAGGCGATATTGATGCTATGCCTGTGAGCAATGGCATTGCAGACGTAATTGTAAGTAATTGTGTATTAAATCTGGTTCCTGACAAACAAAAAGTAATCACAGAAATTTATAGAGTACTAAAATCTGGCGGACACTTTAGTGTTTCAGATATTGTATTAGTAGGTAATCTTCCAGTTGCGTTAAAGGAAGATGCTGAAATGTATGCAGGGTGCGTTGCCGGAGCCATTCAAAAAGCAGCATATTTAAAATTGATAGAAGAAAGAGGCTTTCAAAATATAAAAATCCAGAAAGAAAAACCCATTAACATTCCGAATGATATCCTTGGTAAATACCTTTCTGAAGAGGAGGTAAACGATTTTAACAATGATGGAACGGGTATTTTCAGCATCACGGTATATGCAGAAAAACCAGGGTCAAAACAAGAAAAATCAAAGGTACATCTTTCAGAAATTTCAACTTCTACCGACTGTACGCCAGAGAGCGGATGCTGTTAAATTAAAATATGCCCTTAACGATAGTTTTTTGCTAAACAAGTCGGGATATTAGGGAGTAATGGCCTCTGTTTTTTCCAAGGCTGAAACACGAATTGAATGGAAGTAAAATATGATAAAATAGGAACTGACTACAATTTGACCAGAATGGCAGACAATTACCTAGTTGAACAATTTCTTTATCATTTAGATCCAACCAAAAGTGGAAAATATTTAGACATAGGTTGCGGCACGGGAAACTATACGAACGAACTTCGGAAAAACGGATTTCGATGTATTGGCATCGATCCATCCAAAAAGATGTTGGAAAAAGCGAAACTTAGAAACAAAGAAATTGAGTGGAAAGTTGGTTCAGCTGAAAATACTGGGCTGCCACAAGACTTTGTAGACGGGATAATCGCTTCTTTAACAATACACCATTGGACCAATTTAAAAAGTGGATTTATTGAACTCAATAAAGTCTTGAAACCAAATGGCAGAATTGTGATTTTCACATCCACACCAAAACAAATGAAAGGCTACTGGCTCAATCACTATTTTCCGAAAATGTTATCTGATTCAATGATTCAAATGCCTACCATGGAAAGTGTCGAAACAGCCATGAAAGATGGTGGAATTGAATTTTTAGGCACAGATAAGTATTTTATCAAACCAGATTTACGTGATCAATTTTTGTATTGTGGAAAACAAAATCCCGAATTGTATTTTGATAAGCAAATTAGGTATGGAATTTCTTCGTTTTCCTCTTTGGCAAATCAAACAGAAGTTGAACAAGGTTTATTGGAACTAAGAAAAGATATTGATGACCAAAGAATCAACGAAGTCATTAAGTCATATGAAAATGATTTTGGAGATTATTTATACATAATTGGAAAAAAGCCGGCAGCTAACTAGGTGGGTAATTGATTACTAATTTTGGCCTGCTTATCAAAATTGCTTCACCAGGTCGCCTTGCTTATGTCATGTAGATTTTCTACCTGACCTGCTGCAAGCGGGGTTCTATTTTTATTTACTAAATTAGTTGTTAGTCTCCCAACAACTTATTATTCATTTTTGTAGCTGTTGTGCAGCATTTGATTAGCAGAAAATAAGATTAAAAAATATAACATGATCTATATTGCAGGAATAAGTATTGCTTTGTTTATTTCGGCTTTAATTCTCAATAAAAAGAACAAATCAAAGTCAGACTTTATTCTTTTTATATGGATGCTCTTAATTGCCGCACATTTATATTTATATTATATCAATTTTACAGGATCTCTTTTTGAAATGCCCCATCTATTGGGGATTGATATTCCTTTACCATTAATTCATGGCGTGTTTCTATATTTCTACGTTTCCTCGGTTACCAATCAATTTCCAAAAAAGAACTGGATAGTCTTACTACATTTACTTCCTATCAGTATTGGTTATATCTATCTTATTCCCTTTTTTCTATCCTCTGCTGAAGAAAAATTGGAAATATTTAAAAACCCTTATGAGACATATGGCGGATATTTGACATTCGGATTAATTCTAATATTCCTTTCGGGTATAGTATATGTGATATGGTCGAGTATTTTACTTCGAAATCATAAAAAGAATATTCGAAATCAATTTTCTGATATTGAAGAAATCAATTTAAGATGGTTACAGTTTCTAACTTATGGCTTAGGAGTTGTTTGGTGTATAGTCATTTTCACAAATAACGATTCCTATATTTTCTTTGGCGTTACCGTTTTTGTTATTTTAATCGGTTTTTTTGGGGTGCAACAAAGAACAATTTTTAGCAGTGAAAAAGAAACTTTAGTCAAATCTGAAAGAAAGGTATTCGATGTTTTAGATGAAAAGAAAAAGTATGCACAATCGGGACTCACGGATGAGTTGGCCCAAGATATTTACAAAGAGTTGGTTCACCTTTTCACTAAAGAAGGTTATTACAAAAAAAATGAACTTTCCTTAAATGAATTGGCCTTAGAATTAGGGACCCACCCCAATTATTTATCTCAAATAATCAATGAAAAAGAAGGAAAAAGTTTTTATGATTTTGTGAACTCATTTCGTGTTGAAGAGTTTAAGAGATTGGTTAAAGACTCAAAAAACAAACAGTTCACACTACTGGCCCTGGCTTACGATTGCGGTTTTAATTCGAAATCCTCCTTTAATCGTTATTTCAAAAAAAATACGGGCAAAACACCTTCTGAATTTGTCAAATCTGATGCAATTTGATTGCGGCCTACGAGTATCCTTTCTGTTTCGATCTGTGAATAGGTGTCAGATTACAATATGAAGCGCTTCAACAAGTAAAGCAACCTATGTTTGTCCGGAATATAAAATTCAGGATATGAGAAACTTCAAGCAACTTCAATCAATTATTATTCTATCATTATTGCTATCGGTCTTAAACTTACAAGCCCAAGAGATAGATGATAATGTAATTTCAGTAGTAGAAAGTACAGAATACGATTATTTTTTCAAACATTTCAACTATTTGTCAAGTGATGAATTACAAGGACGTGGCATAGGTTCTGTCGGATATTCGCAGGCAGCGAACTATATCGCAAATGAATTTAAGGAAAATGGCTTATTACCTTATGGAGATTCCTTAACATTTTTTCAAGAGGTAATTTTATCAAAACCCTCGATAAAAAAGGGCTCTTTTAAATTTAAAATTGAAAATAAGCACAAATCAATTAGCACAGAATATGGTTCAAATATAAGTGTTGTACTAAGTTCAAAATATGAAAGTATCAATGAAAAGCAAAAGCTGGTTTTTGTTGGCTATGGGAATATTTTAGCAGAAGAAAATATAAACGATTATCGTGGCGTCAATGTAAAAGGAAAGACTGTTATAGTTGCTTTGGGTGGGCCAAAAGGTATTGAAAACCCTGCTTTTGACAACCGACTAGCAAAATTTGATAATGCCATCGCACAAGGGGCAAGCGGAATTATTCTGTTTTATCCAAAAGCAGCTTTGTTTCAAAATTTAATATTTAAAAATGTACATGGCTATTTATCAAAAAAAATGCTCTTTTTGGCAGACACCACTATTAAAGGATCAATAGTTGACATTGATTTAAAGCTTCCTGTTTTTGCTAAAAAGAAGTTCATAAAAGATATTTTCAAATTAAATGATCTCAATTTAAAGAAAGAGCTTCAGACTATTGCCAAAGGTCATAATTCAAGTAAAGAATTAGAATCTGTTGTTAATTGCTCCTATGAACTAAAGATGGATAGCATATTTAGCAAAAATGTAGTTGCAGTATTACCCGGTTCTGATGTTAATTTGAAAAATGAATACGTAGTAGTAAGTGCTCACCTTGATGGTCTTGGTATCGGAAAAGCAGTAAAAGGAGATTCTATTTATAATGGGGCGAGGGATAATGCTTCGGGAGCAGCCGCTATACTGAGCATTGCAAAATCTTTCAATGAATTATCTGAAAAACCGAAACGATCCATAATATTTGCTTGTTATACGGCCGAAGAAAACGGTCTTTTAGGTTCTACATATTTTGCAAATAGAAATAATAGTACAAACGGGAAAATTGTTGCTAATATAAATATTGATATGCTGGGCCAGACCTTCGAAACTACCGACATAGCTCCACTAGGATATTCTCATTCTAACCTTTCGGAGGCCATTGATTTTGCAGCAGGTATGTTACATTTAAAAATTGATGATAATAAACAGGCAGAAATAGATTATATCGAACGCAGCGATCAGATTTCGTTCATTAAGAAGGGGGTTCCAGCTTTGTTTATGGCTGGTGGACATACGGCGGCTAATCACAAAATAAATGGAGAAAAGAAATTCGATAAATGGATGAAGCATACATATCATTCTCCATTTGATGATTTGAATCAGGAGTATTCAGACAAGGCACTTCTAACTGCTATAAAGATTAATTTCTTAACCACCTATTATATCTCAAATTTCATGGAAGAGATTAAATGGAATGAAGATAGTTGGTTATATAAAAAATATGTTTTAGAGCTGCCTTAGGTGGTTTAAGAATGAAGGTATTGATTCTTAAATAGATCACAACAAGATATAGACCTCATTAAAACGATCGCTGATAAAGGATAATAAACTTATATTTGAAAATGATTTATAGAAATGCAAGACATACCAATAACCTAAAGCCGATTGTTGAATTTTATACGAGCATTCTTCAATTGGAGGTACTATTCTCATTTGAGAATCACAATGATTACAGCGGTGTTTTTATAGGCAAGCCGAACCATGATTGGCACTTGGAATTCACAATTTCCAAAAACAAGGCGAATCATGAATTTGATCCTGACGACATTATGGTTTTCTATCCAACAACAATAAATGAGTATACCGATATTGTCGCTAGTATTGAGTTAAACAATATCGAAATAATAAAGGCGGAAAATCCATTTTGGAATGATCATGGGATAATGATCAAAGACCCGGATGGATTTAGGGTCATCATTAGTAATATGAAATTAGAATAAGACCAGCATCGATAACGTGTAAAATAATTACTATTTAGCAAGAATACAAGGAACTTAAAATGATGGTACATTGAAAAAACATGGTATTTTTTATTTCTTGTTGGTATTGATTATGGTAAATTCTTGTAATGAGAAAGAGACGGCATCAGAAATAGTACAAAAGACGTTTATTGAACAGAAATACTATGATATTGAATTCAACCTAAAAATTGATGAGGATGTCCGGTTTAATACCTCGGATGAGTCATTAGCGGGGTTTCAAAAAAGAGAGATAAAACCATAATTAATTAGGCACATAATATTATACTTAAAGGATTGCCCTGAACTAGTATTTTAAGGGTTGTAGTATGCTAGAACTTTTATGTAAATTGCTATGCCAAGTTGTGTTGCTCGTGTCGCGTAAATTTTCTACCTACCTGCATACCTTTTGATTAGGAAAGTAAAAGATTTTATTTGATAAATTGACTGAAAGAAGCCTATAAAAAGTCGTGAAAAAAATTACAGGAAACAACTGACCGTTATGCCTTAGTAAAAAAATCAATAATTTGACAAGAATTGACAGCTATATATCAAGATTATCAGATCAAACTGTATCTGAAGAAACAACTAATTTATATGCTGGAAATTCAATAGAATCTAAAATCAGAAGGGAAAATTTAAGACTTTATTTGAATAAAATGATTGAAATCAAGCCAACCAAACTTTTGTTGGGTGAAGCCCCAGGATATAAAGGTTGTGGAATTACAGGAGTCCCTTTTTCCAGTGAACGCGTTTTATCGGAAAATGAGTTTTACAAAGACCAGGGATTTACATGTATAAATCAACATCCAAAACTTGAAAGTGAAATATCAGCAACAATTGTATGGAATGAATTACAGCACTACCCAAATAAACCTTTGATTTGGAATATTTTTCCGTTTCACCCTCATACAGTAATCAACAAAAGAGCTAATAGGACTCCTAATACATCAGAATTGGAAATAGGTGCAAGGTATTTAACCGAAATATTGGAAATCTATCCCATTGATAAAATAATTGCTTTGGGCAGAAAACCTGAATCGAAAATTAGAGATTTAGGATATGATTATGTTTATGTGCGTCATCCTGCGAATGGTGGAAAAAATAAATTCGTAAACGGGTTAAAAGCAGCATTGAAATAAATGTACTTGCTAACAAGGGTAATCGTTGCACAAGGCATTAAAAAATTGAAATTTTAAGTCAGAATCTCTATTATTAGAGGCTTTAGTGATTTTTAAATCTATTGTT
>RCNB010001038.1_pt1 | contig 17768 bp, 17 predicted proteins | sample 2041321 | NCBI WGS metagenome assembly RCNB01 (sample SAMN09708232, study PRJNA481090) | Marine sediment metagenome, whole genome shotgun sequencing project. | reverse complement strand
CACTCTTTCCAATGTAAGGGGGCTAATGACATGTTCAATCTTGCAGGCATCTTCTTCAGCTGTTTTCTGGTCAATACCCAAAGCTTGAGCAAGAAAGCGGCTTAGTACCTTGTGACGGCGAATTACTTCGCCAGCAGCCTCATTACCTTCAGGAGTAAGCTCTACATGGCCATACTTTTCATGCACTACAAGGCCTTCTTCAGAAAGCTTTTGCAGCGCTGCAGTAACGCTGGGCATTTTCACATTCAGCATGCGACTAAGCTGCTTGACCTTCACAGCTTTCTCACTTTTATGCAGATTAGCTATTGCCTCAAGATAATCTTCTACACTTGCGCTATATTTCTTTACCATCTTCTGCTTCACCATCATGAGTGAAAATGTTAGTTTAGGCTAACAAATTATAACCATCCTCTTTTTGCTTGTCAAGACCAAAAATCAGAAAGTTAAATCAGCCCACCAAAATGCATTAACACCGGCGCTAATAGTAATGAGATCACCAACATTATCTCCCATCACTCCTGCCTTATGAACCTCTGAGCCTTTACCGCCAAAATGTCCTGCCTCAATCCACTTCTTAGCATTATCCCATAGGCAGAGAGAGATTCCACCATATACCTGCGCTGACCTTCAGCATATATGGTATCGAAGGCTAAGGAGCTTTTCCCTGAACCAGAGACACCAGTGATGACCACTAGATTGCTTCTGGGGATAAGGACATCTATGTTTTTGAGACTGTGCTCCCTGGCACCTTTAATGAACATAGCGTCGGGTATGATACTTTATTTTAGCACCATGCCTGATTTCCCCAAAATTTTGCTGCTAGTCTAATTCTAAATAATCCACAGAGGACAGAGCACCAAGGCTACTGTCGCTATGAGCTTAGCTACAATGTGCAGGGAAGGTCCCACAGTATCCTTAAGAGGGTCACCAGCAGTGTCACCAGCGACAGCGGCAGCGTGTATAAGTGAACCTTTGAGGACAACATTTCCCACCTCATCCTTGAGTTGTCCATCCTCAATATACTTCTTGGCGTTATCCCAAGCACCACCGCTATTGTTCATAAAGGAAGCCATGAGAATAGCGGAAAAGGTTCCTACGATAAGAAAGGCACCTACTGCCATGGGAGCATCCCAGCCAGGTATGAATTTGAAAACAACCCCAACAACTACAGGGAGAAGCACGGGAAGCAATCCAGGAGCAATCATTCCCCTTAGTGCTGCCCTTGTGGTAATGTCAACTGCCCTGCCATAATCAGGTCTTGATGTTCCCTTCATGATTCCGGGGTCAGCTTTGATTTGGCGGCGCACTTCCTCAATAATCTTACTTGCTGCGTCTCCTACTGATCTAAGACTCCAAGAGCTGAAGAGGAAGACCATCATGATGGCGAGAATGCCACCAATAAGAACCTCAGGGCAGACAAGGTTTACAATGAACAACTCTCCTGCCCTACCCTGGAAGAGCAGAACTCTGTCAAAATAAGCCTGAAAGAGGAGAAAGCCAGCCAGTCCTGCCGAGACCATGGCATACCCCTTGGTTAGAGCCTTGGTGGTATTGCCGGTAGCGTCAAGATGGTCAGTAACTCGCCTTATCTCAGGACCAGCACCAGTAAACTCATTGATGCCATTAGCATTATCGGTTATAGGACCAAAAGTGTCTTCAGCCAGAATAAAGGGACAGGTCATCAGCATGCCCATAGTAGCTATTGCCGTGCCATAGGCGCCAGCTATCCACCATGGAATGTCTAACCCAGCAGTCATGCCAAACCAATAAGAAAGCCCGAGAGCAGCACAAATGGTAAGCGCTACTGGCATGATGGTTTCAAAACCTACAGACATACCAGTAACAAACGTGGTTGCTGGACCTGTGCGGCAAGCCTCAGCAATCTTTCTTGTCGGGCCAAACCTAGCCTCAGTGTAATACTGAGTAATATAGATTACTATTACACTAGCTACTATACCAACAATACCAGCCGCCGTAAGCCATAACCATCCTCCTGGGGACATAGAGCTGAACATCACCTTACAGGTAAAAAACATGGCTATCACACACAGAGCCAGGGCCGCATAATAGCCACGGTTGAGAGCAGTCATCGGGTCCTCTTGTGCACCACGACTGCGCACGCAAAATATACCTATCACGCTGGCAATAATACCAAAGGCGCGAATAACGAGGGGGAAAAGCACCCACCCTACAGCAATAAGCGGGGGAACTCCTGCCTTTAGTGAGATTATATACAGGGTCACGCCTATTATCATGGCGCCGATGTTTTCTGCTGCCGTAGACTCAAAGAGGTCGGCGCCACGACCAGCACAGTCACCAACATTATCACCAACCAGGTCAGCGATTACCGCTGCATTACGGGGGTCGTCCTCAGGAATCCCAGCCTCAACCTTGCCAGCAAGGTCTGCCCCCATATCGGCAGCCTTAGTAAAGATACCCCCGCCGAGCTGAGCAAAAAGGGCAACCATACTGGCCCCAAAGCCAAAGCCAACAATAAGGTGAGGAGCAATTCCAGGATGGCTAGCCCCTCCGAAAGCGAAAAATATTGCGGTTACTCCCAGCAAGCTCAAGACAATAATAAGAAAACCGGAAACTGCCCCGCCGCGCAGCGCTATCTTGATAGCCGCATTTAAGCCATGGTGGGAGGCAGCAGCACAACGAACGTTCGACTTAACCGCAATCCACATGCCGATAATTCCGGAAATACAGGAGCAAAGAGCTCCGGCAAGGAAGGCTACTGCTGTCCTCCATCCTAATCCAAAAGCCGATACTCCCAGCATCTCTAGCTCTGCCGGACTGCTTAGCATGCCAAGCAGAACACCGATTGCCGCTGCCACTACAAGAGCAGTTATGCCAATAGTGGAATACTGGCGCCTGATGAAAGTCCAAGCACCCTCTGATATCATGGCATTAATATTCTGCATGGCTGCTGTTCCTGAATCAGCACGCAGGATATACCTTATCAGGGCTAAGGCAAAAATAATGCCTATACCCCCACCTATCAGCACCACCCAGAAAATTCCCGGAATTTGTGACATCTTAACCCCCTTTAATTGTAATCTAGATTAGTCTGCCCCGAGTCTTTTATTAATCCAGCCGCTGACGAACTTCCACCTCAAGAAGTTCTCTGAAAACTTCAAAAATGGCACTTTTCAAAGCTAACTGATTTTCTGCCCAAAGCTAGGCTATCGAGTTTTCGGACAGCCTCTCAAAACAATAGCCTATAAAGTAACCCATCAAACACCCACCTAAAATCCCAGCAACTACACATATCCAAACTAAATCAAACATAATAGGGTGCCTCCTTTCCTAATCTAAATATAAAAATAAGGATGCCCAAACTAAATGTTAGGCATCCTTTATTTGATAAGCACATCGAACTTAGGATTTTAATATAAAATTTTATGTTTAGTCAATGAAAAATTGTTGCATTTGAAATTTTCTGTGTTATAATGTTTAGCAGTCTAGTTCATAGAGTGCTAACCAGTAAACTTTAGGAAAGGAGGAGTTATGGCAACTAAAATTAAGCCTTTAGGAGACAGGGTAGTGATTAAACCCACCCCCCAAGAAGAAGTAAGCAAAGGGGGAATTGTTATACCAGATACAGCCAAGGAAAAGCCCCAGGAAGGCAAAATCATCGCTGTAGGTCCAGGCAAGCTATCTGAAGATGGCAAGCGTATCGCTATGGAAGTGAAAGTAGGAGACAAGGTGATTTATTCCAAATATGCCGGGACAGAGATTAAGGTCGACGACGAAGAGTTGATTATTGTTCGCGAGAGCGATATTTTAGCTAAGCGAAGTTCATAAAAGGAGGTGAATTAAATGGCAAAGCAACTTCTTTTCGGTGAAGAAGCAAGAAAGGCACTCAAAACAGGCATAGACACTCTAACAGCTGCAATTAGAGTAACCTTAGGACCCCGTGGGCGTCCGGTGGCACTGGACAAGAAATTTGGTGCTCCCACAGTTCTCGACGATGGTGTTTCCATTGCCAAGGATGTGGAACTGCCCGATCCATTTGAGAACATGGGAGTTCAATTAGTAAAAGAAGCAGCAACTAAAACTAACGACCAGTGCGGCGATGGAACCAGCACATCTGTTATTCTGGCGCAAGGCATCATTGCTGAAGGCTTCAAGAACATCGCGGCTGGCGCTGACTCTATGGCTTTGAAGCGTGGCATTGAGAAAGGAGTGGCGGCTGTGGTGGAAGAACTTAAAAAAATAGCTATCCCCGTGGCTGGCAAAGAACAAGTAGCTCAGGTAGCTTCCATATCAGCAACGGATGATGAAATTGGCAATTTAATTGCCGATGTGATGGAAAAGGTAGGTAAGGATGGTGTCATCACCGTTGAGGAAGGCAAAGGACTTGAATTTGAAACCGAGTATGTTGAGGGTATGAAATTCGATCGTGGCTATATCAGCCCCTATTTCATCACTAATGCCGAACAGATGAGATGCGAACTAGAAGACCCCTACATCCTCATTACCGATAAGAAAATATCCGCCTTGAATGATATCCTTCCCGCCTTGGAAAAGATAGTCCAGACCTCCAAGAATATCGTTCTCATTGCTGAGGATCTGGACGGTGAACCCTTAGCTACCTTGGTGGTCAATAAGCTGAGAGGAACTTTAAGCCCTCTGGCAATTAAAGCACCAGGATTCGGGGACAGACGAAAGGAAATGCTTCAGGATATAGCTGTTCTCACTGGCGGTAAGGTCATATCTGAGGAAGTTGGTAGAAAGCTAGATTCAGTAACCATAGAAGACCTGGGTCGAGCACGAAAAATTGTCGCTGACAAAGATGATACTACCATCGTGGAAGGAAAAGGGACAACCAAAGATATCGAAGCGAGAATCAAGCAAATCAGGTCCCAAATTGACGTAACCACATCCGATTACGACAAAGAAAAGCTCCAGGAAAGATTAGCGAAGTTAGCCGGCGGCGTGGCGGTAATAAAGGTAGGTGCTGCCACTGAGGTGGAGTTAAAGGAGAGGAAACACCGCGTGGAAGATGCTCTCTCGGCTACAAGGGCCGCTGTAGAAGAGGGCATTTTGCCTGGCGGTGGCATTGCCCTTCTCAACGCAATACCTGCCCTGGACAAGCTAAAGGTCAAGGGAGATGAAGCTACTGGCGTTGCTATACTTAAACGAGCCTTGGAAGAGCCTATTCGTTGTATCGCCGTCAATAGCGGAAGAGAGAGCTCAGTAATAGTAAACAAAGTAAGGGAGAGCCCAAAAGGTGTGGGCTATGATGCCTTTAGGGATGAATTGGATGTCGACATGGTGAAAAGAGGTATTGTTGACCCGCTTAAGGTCACCAAGGCTGCATTACAAAATGGCGCCAGCATCGCCAATATGATTCTCACCACCGAATCCTTGGTAACCGATATCCCTGAAAAGGAAAAAATGCCCATGCCACCCGGTGGGTATCCTGAGTATTGATAACAAGCACCATCATGAAAAGGAGCTGCTCACCAGGCAGCTCCTTTTCATAGCTTGAGTAAATTCAGCAAAGGTTCTTCCTTTTCTACCGGTCCTACTACAGCTAAGTTGAGCCCATTATCAATCAGGATTTCTTGGGCTACCTGTTTTAGCTCATCCTCGGTGATAGCCTCAATTATAGAGACAACCTCATCTATGTCGAGAATCTCCCGCCTCAATAATTCCTGGCCACCCAGCCATAAAGCCATGTTTTGACTGTCCTCAAGCCGAAGGTGCAACCTGCCCTTTGATAGCTCCTTGGCTCTGCGAAGCTCATCTGCAGTGATTCCTTGCCTTAACTTGGCTATTTCCTCAACTACGGTGGCAATGGCAGTTTCTGCCTTATTTGTGTCCACACCGGCGTAGATAACAAATGACCCTGAATTAAGGAAATGCTCCACATAGCTATGTATGTCATATGCCAACCCTCTCTTCTCTCGGATCTCAGTGAATAAGCGACTGCTCATTCCCACTCCAAACGCTGTGTTCAGCAGGCCAAGAGCAAAACGTCGTGGATGGAAACGAGAGAACCCATGGACACCTAAACAAAGATGCACTTGTTCACTGTTCTTGTGCTCGATACGTAACCTCGGTGTGTCTTGTCCACTATTCGTCACATACCCCTCCAATACCTGGCCCGCAGACCAGTCATGAAACAGCGCCTCAACGCGAGCTAATGCTTCATCAGGCTGTATATTGCCGGCAATACTAATCACGGTATCATTGGGCAAATATCGATGAGCGATGTATCTTAACATCCGTTCTCTCGTTGTCGAAGCTACAGTTTCCTTACTGCCGATGATTTCACGCCCCAAAGGCTGGTTTGGCCATAAAAGCTCATCAATAAGCATATTCACTCGCTGTTGAGGAATATCCATATTCATATTTATTTCTTCAATGATGACTCGGCATTCTTGCTCTATATCATTGGAATCGAAACGAGAATTGCACAGCAAATCGGATAGCACATCCAAAGCTACAGGAAAATGGGCATCCGCTACTTTGCACCAAAAAACGGTCATTTCTTTATCCGTGCCAGCATTGATTATGCCGCCTACTCCCTCAACATCCTGACTTATCTCTTTAGCTGTGGGCCTCCGTTTTGTGCCTTTGAAATACATATGCTCAGCAAAATGAGAAATGCCTGCTTCCCTGTCATTCTCATAACAGGAGCCAGCGCCAACAAGAAAAGCGAGGCATACCGAACGAGTATGAGGCATAGCACTGGTAATAACCCTTAATCCGTTATCAAAAACAGTTTTGGTATACATTTGCCTCAAATTCTACGTTCATCTATCTCCTCCGTCAACAAAAAACGCTGTAAGACCCATTTGATACAATACTGGGCGGTATCTCTAAAGATGAAAAGAAATGAAATACTCGGTGGTCTGTTCGGACTATGTATTGGCGATGCGCTTGGTGTTCCTTTCGAATCCTGCTCCAGAGATGAATTGAAGAGAAATCCGGTAACCGCTATGGTTGGCTATGGTGTTCATAATCAGCCAGCGGGGACATGGTCAGATGATAGTTCGCTTACTTTCTGCTTAGCCGATAGCTTGTGTCAAGGCTTTAATCTGCATGATATTGCCCATAAATTTTGTAAATGGCTTTATGAAGGTTATTGGACTCCATATGGGAAAACCTTTGGTGTCGGAAACACAACTCGACAGGCTATTTTCCGCCTCAGAAAAAGTGTAAACCCCGAAGAAGCCGGTGGTAAAAGCGAATACAGTAATGGAAATGGCTCACTGATGAGAATTTTGCCATTAGCATATTATCTCGAAAATGCCGAGGCTCCCAAAAAAATTGAAATAATCCATCAGGTATCCTCTATTACCCATGCTCATCCAAGGTCACAAATGGCTTGTGCTATCTATATCCAGCTAGCAATTAACCTCCTCAAAGGAGATGAGCCAAAATTAGCATACCAGAGCATGAAAGCAACTATCGTGGATTTCTATCGAAAAGACCCATACTGCGTGGAAGTAAATAATTTCGCCAGAATTTTACAAGCCGACATTTCAAAGCTCATTGAGGACGAAATAAAGTCAAGCGGCTATGTCATAGATACGCTTGAGGCTAGTTTGTGGTGTCTTCTCAACAACAATTCGTACGCTGAAACAGTGCTCAACGCAGTAAACCTTGGAGGTGATACTGATACAACGAGCGCAGTTACCGGAGGGCTAGCAGGAATATACTATGGCTATGAAAATATACCCAAAGACTGGGTTGAGCAAATTGCCAGAAAGAAGGATATAATGGAACTGGCAAATAGATTGAACAAAAAAATTTATGGTAACATTCTATAGTCAAATTGAATACAAAAATTTCGCCTAAACTTTCCCTTTTCCCGCTTACTGCTGAAGTAAATAGTCAAGGGCATCTTTGTATTGGCGGTTGCGATACCGTTGATTTAGCCGAGGGACTCAGCACACCCCTCTATGTCTTCGACGAATTCACCATTCGTCATAAATGCCGTCAATTTACCGCTGAATTCCACAAATACTATCCAAACACATTAGTCATTTACGCCTCCAAGGCATTCCTTAATAGAGCATTAGCCGCCCTCATCGACCAAGAAGGGCTTGGACTTGATGTTGTTTCTGGTGGAGAGCTTACCATTGCTCATTCTGTAGACTTCCCGCTAAGCAAGGTTTATTTCCACGGTAATAACAAGACATTGGAAGAGCTGGAACTAGCTCTCGCTTGGAACATTGGACGAGTTGTAGTAGATAATCTTTACGAACTTGAGTTGCTTGATAAACTAGCTTATGAGAAAGGTATCAAGCAAGATATCTTACTCCGCATTACTCCTGGAGTTGATCCCCATACCCACAAATATACCACTACAGGAACATTAGACAGCAAATTTGGGTTCCCCTTGGCCACAGAACAAGCTGAGGAAGCTGTAAGTCAAGCTACATCAACTTCCAACATTAATCTGGTAGGGTTTCATTTTCACCTTGGTTCCCCTATATTCGAGTTGGAACCCTACCGCCTAGCTATAGAGCTCGTCCTCAGCTTCATTCGCCAAATGAAGCGAAAGTACAGTTTTCAATTCGATGAATTTGGCGTTGGGGGAGGTTTTGCTGTCCGATATTCCTTGGATTCTAAAGCACCTGATATAGCTGAATATGCTCAAGCTATAGCGGGTAAGCTGAACGAGCTTATTCCCCAATTTGAACTAGACCATCCCAAACTTATCATCGAGCCGGGAAGACGCATTGTTGCCCAAGCTGGAGTAGCATTATATAAGGTTGGAGCGATAAAGGAGATACCTGGCATAAGAAAATACATATGTATCGATGGTGGAATGAGTGATAACATCCGCCCTGCCCTTTACGGAGCTAAACATGAAGCTCTGGTAGCCAATAAAGTTTTACAGGAAGAGAAAGAAATCGTTACCATTGCTGGTAAGCTTTGCGAATCAGGGGATATTCTAGTGAACGACACTAATCTGGCTTCGGTTTTTCCAGATGATATTATAGCTGTCCCGGGTTGCGGCGCTTATTCCATCCCGATGTGGAGTAATTATAATGCCTTGCCCAGACCAGCCATAACTATGGTGAATGAAGGCAAAGCAACTCTTATCCGTCGCCGCGAAACCTATCAAGATTTAATGAGCTTAGATACAATTTGATATGTGGCAAGTAATTGGACAAGACAGACTTCTATCTTTGTTGAAACAAAATCTTAAAGAACGTAACATCGCACATGCCTATCTCCTAACAGGGCCACGGCACATAGGGAAAGGAACTCTGGCTGTTAACATAGCACAGGCGATGAATTGCGATGCAAGTGAACCACCCTGCGGTCAATGCCATTCTTGTTTCAGAATTGCCCAGGAAAAGCATGCCGATGTCATCTTCACGCACCTGAACTCAAGTGCAGAAATCAGCATCGATACCATTCGAGAGCTTCAGCATTTAGCTAACCTGCCACCATACGAAGGCAAATACAAGGTATTCATCATTAATGATGCCGAATACTTATCCATTGAAGCAGCAAACTGTTTACTCAAAATCTTGGAAGAACCACCACCCAAAGTCATTTGGTTGTTGCTAGCGAGTGAGGAAAATCGCCTTCCACCCACGGTTATCTCTCGATGTCAAAGGCTCGAATTCAAGCCTCTGCCTATGAAGCAGCTAAAAAAAATACTTGTAGACCAGTATGACATTGCTCCCAACAAAGCAAAGCTTTTAGCCCGATTGAGCCACGGTTGCCTCGGCTGGGCAATATCAGCCGTGAAAGATGATAATTTACTTTCTCAGCGAACTCAAAATATTAATAAATTTGTCTCGCTACTTACTGCTAATTTGGAACAGCGCTTTGCCTGTGCCCAAGAGTGGGCTATTCAATTCAATCGACAGCGGAGATCCGTGATAGAAATTATAGAAGACTGGATTGATTGGTGGCGTGACTTGATGCTTATTCGGGGTAGCTGCGAGGAACTTATCACCAATACAGACTATAAAGCTACTTTGCAACGAAAGGCAAGCAATCTGACCATGCGCGAAATCAATGGCTTCATTGCAGATTTATGTTTGCTAAAAGAACAACTAAGCAAAAACATAAATGTACGCTTATTATTGGAATGGGTGATGCTTAATATGCCAAAGGTGGAATGCTAGCCTATGATAGTCGGAGTTTATCTTCAACCCAAAAGCAAGGTAATCTATTGCGATACTGCTGAAATCAAAGTAGAACTTAATGATTACATAGTATTGGGCACAGAGCACGGAGCAGACCTAGCTAAAGTGGTTATTGCGGAGGCTCAGCAGGCAAAACATCCCCCAAAACGATTAGCCAAAATAATGCGCCTGGCACAACCGGAAGATTTACAGAAAGCTGAGCAGAATCACCACAAAGAAAGTGAAGCGCTCAATAGGTGTAAGGAATTCGTTAGTGAGCTTGATTTAGCAATGAAACCCCTTGTGGCTCACTATAACCTCGATGGTAAGCACTTAACTATATACTTCAGTGCCCAAACAAGAATCGACTTCAGAGAGCTAGTTCGAAAACTAAGCCAGCGACTCAAAACAAGAGTGGAGTTGAGACAAGTAAGCCCTAGAGATGAAGCCAGATTGATCGGGGGCATGGGGAAATGTGGCCGTCTACTATGCTGCCAGAACTTTCTCACCGAATTTTCACCAGTATCCATCAAAATTGCTAAAGAGCAAGGGTTATCCTTAAATCCCATGAAAATATCCGGAGTTTGTGGGCGACTCCTGTGCTGCCTCAGCTATGAAAGCAAGCAATATGCAGCTATGAAAGAAAAAATGCCTCGAGTAAATCAGGAGGTCTCAACACCTTTTGGGGAAGGCAAAGTGGTTAGCACCAATCCCTTAAAAGAAACAGTAACAATAAAGCTCAGTGACCAGACTGTTAGAGAACTGTCCCTCGATGAGATAACCTGAACAAAGCAAGTCGTATTTATTCAGGAACATACTTTCGCCACTCGTTATGGCTATTGAGATAATGGTAAGGAATATAGAACCCATTGTGGTGAGGGATGCATGGAGAGCATAGCAAGCTCATTCCTGCCTCTTCAGGTGTTCGCCCACCCTTACGGCGGTTGCACACTTTACAAGCACTAACCACGTTCTTCCAAACATGCTCCCCACCACGCTGTCTTGGAATTACATGGTCCAAAGTAAGCTCCCTGGTTTGCGTGCCACAATATTGGCAAGTATATTGGTCACGGATGAATACCTCGACCTTGGTTAACTTTCTTTCCCGATAAGGACGCCTAATAAAATAGGCAAGACGTATTACCGAGGGTATTTGAAAAACCTGCCTTGCGGAATGAATTTCTCCTCTGCTGTTTTCTAACACTTCAGCTTTACCATAAAGGGTCAGAATTATGGCCCGGCGCGCACGACACAAATTCAACGGCTCACAGCTTTGATTAAGAACCAGAACCGGCAAATTTACTACTTCTGAATCCCGCATATTACGTCAGGTTATTTTAGCAACGATGTTTGCTTATTGCAATAAAATGGTTCCTATGAATAACGTTTTCGTGATGAGCGCCCGGCTTGTCGAACGGGTTCTATATCACCACGATAATCAGGAGCAATGATGTTGAATACCGTACTTAATTTTGGATCTACCATTCGTGAGCTGATTCTGGACTCAATCTCGTCTAGAGTAAGGCAAGTGGTAACCACCATCGGTAATCTGGCATTATAACGATAATTAATCAATTGATATAGCTTTTCCTGAGCCCAAGGAGTAGCAGATTGCTCGCCAAAGTCGTCAAGTATTAGCAAAGGAGACTGCTTTACCGTTTCAAAAAAATCGTCATATGATATCTTACTGTCCGGGTTAAAGGTGGAGCGCAGATGGTCAAGGAGGTCAGGAACCACTATGAATAAAACTGGCTTGCCTTGCCCCAATCGATTATTAGCAATAGCTGCTGCTAAATGAGTTTTGCCACAGCCATTGACACCTTGAAATACCAACCAACCCTCTGGAGAACATGCAAAGTCCTTTGCTATATCAAAGACCTTTCGCAAATTTTGACGCTGCTCCAAGGAGAGATTCAGCCGCTTGTAGTCAAAATCATCGAAGGTCATCTTCCGCAATAACGAGCTAAGATTGCTATATTCTTGGAGATATTGTAGTTTCTTCTTCTCCAGTTCTTCTTTCTGGCACTCACAGGGAATTACTCTGCTGAAATCAGGTTGTCCCGCAGCTAGAAGGGGATGAACAAGCCCAGCACCTTTGCAAATAGGACAGACTTCCCCGCCACCCTGGTTATCTTTTGACGAGATGCCCGTATCTGCCCTTAATGTATTTATTGGCACTACCCTTCTTAATACCTTGTCTATACTCTCCACTATCTTTACCTTCGCTAGCCCATCTCTCAAGAATACGAGAGATATATTTCCAACTACGCTTATTCATATTAACCGCTTCTCTGAAAGCTTCCTCTATCCACTGCGCTGGATAAACTTTCACCGCCTCTTTAAGCTCCTCAGCAACCAATGGGGTTATCAAACCTATATTCTGCTCATAAAGAGCAAAGATATTGAGCGGCTGTGTTACCTGTTCAGGAGTTATCCCACGGCTCGCCCTGTCCATAGCCTCCTTGTTAGCAAAGTAAACGTTTTCCCGCCTCCCGTTAACATCTTTACCAACCGATAAAATAACCCCTCTTTTCATAGCTGACCTTAAGCCGCTGTCGAACCCTTGTTTCCCTATAACAGGAAGACAATAAGATAACAATTCCCCATGGGTGATAAACCCATGATGTCCTTGTTTATGATGGAGTAAATAGAAAAAACAAAGAATCACCTTCAACTCGGCTACATCGTCTATTTCAGGTATCGCCTGAGTGAAAAACGATTCAGGCAAAAGGACAAATTGCTCCCCTGGAGAAGCAGGAAAAGCTTTATTTGTCATGTTATATTAACTCCGCAGAACTAGGGGCTGGCACTACTTCTACATTATCAAATCGAGAGAACCATGGGAGAAAACGCAATTTCACTATACCCATAGGACCATTTCGATGCTTTTCAACAAGAATATCAGCCTCATTTCGAGGATAGGGCTCCTTCTCCACATCGTGTGTTTTATACCATTCTTCCTCTTCGCAATACATAGATTCTCTGTGGATAAAAAATACAACATCAGCATCTTGCTCAATACTACCGCTCTCCCGTAGGTCGAAGAGCTGAGGTTTGTGAGAGGCACGCCACTCCACGGCACGGCTAAGTTGAGACACTGTGAGCACAGGTACACTTAATTCCCTAGCCAACCCTTTCAAGGAACGCGTTATGTTGCCTATCTCTTGAACTCGGGGTTCATTTTTGCCATCACCTCGCATCAATTGCAGATAATCAATAACAATCAAGTCGATGTTACGTTCACGATGGAGACGTCTTGCCTTACTTCCTATATCCGCAACACGCTCCTGAGGACTATCATCAATATAAATTGGTGCCTCTGACAAAACTCCACTAGCATCCATAATCCTTCTTTCTTCTCTCTCAGTAAAATGTCCTAAACGAACATCCTTCGAATCCACCCTCGCTTCAGAGGACAAAAGACGCTGAACAATTGTATCCCGAGACATCTCCAGGCTAAAAAAGGCAACACAAGCCTTCTGCTCGATAGCAGCATTTCTAACGATATTCAAGGCTAAACACGTTTTTCCAACTGCTGGCCTTGCAGCCAAAATGACTAAATCCGACCTTTGCAAGCCACCTAGTAATCCGTCCAACCCAGCAAAGCCAGTTAAAATATGAGGTATTTGCTTCCCCCCTAGTGGAGGTTGCCCCACTTCCTCAAAATACTTGCTCAGGATATCACGAACCAAGACTAAATTCGTTGGTGCCCCCTTACTTCCTACTTGAAAGAGGATGTCTATAGCTTTATTGAGAGTGGACTCAACATCAGCACCCGCTGCATATCCAATAGCAGCAATCTGTCCCGCAGCAGCAATTAATCGTCTCATTGCTGCTGCATTGGATACTATCCGCGCATAATGCTCAACATAGAGCGGTGTAGGTGTAATGGATATTAAATGGCTCAAATAAGCAGCTCCACCAATTTGCTCTAACCTGTTTTGTCGCATTAACTCATGAGCTACTGTAATCTGGTCTACAACTTCATTGCGTTGGTGAACGGATAGACATGCCTGATAAATTACTTGGTTAGTTTCATCAAAAAAGTCCTCAGGAACAAGGAAGGTCGCTATCTTAAATATGGCATCAGGGTCAACAAGCAAGGAGCCAATTACTGCTTCTTCTGCCTCAATATCATGAGGGGGTAATTTTTCTTCTATCATTTTCAAGCTTTTTCAGGCTCGATAACTACCTTGATTCGCGCTACCGAATCTGCAGCCAATCTAATAGCTATCTCATATTCACCTATTTGCCGTAATGAATCATCCAAAACTACTTGCCTCTTATCGATAGGAGCCTCTACAATTCTGCTGAGTTCTTCAGCAATATTAGCTTCAGTGATAGAACCGAAGAGACGGTCTTCAGCACCTACACGAGCCTTGAAGCAGATCTGAATTCCTTCAATTTGCTTAGCCAACTTGGCCATCTCTTCCTTGTTCGAGCTTTCTTCAGTCATTTTCTTCCGGAGACCGATTTCGGCTCGTTTTACTGCCTCAGGTGTTGCTACTTGAGCCAGTCCTCTGGGGAAAAGGAAGTTTCGTGCATACCCATCGCTTACCACCTTTATCTCCCCTGCCTGCCCTTTTGAGGGAACGTCCGTCAAAAAAATAACTTTCATAGCGAACCAACGAACTTCTCTGCTGATAACGCAGCAACAGCACCATCGCCAGCAGCAGCTATCGCCTGCTTCACCGAGTTATGGCGAATATCACCCGCCGCAAATATACCAGGCACTGTTGTCTCCATCAACTCGGTAGTGACTATGTACCCCCACTCATCCAGAGGCAAAACTCCACGCAGATATTCGGTATTAGGAATTAATCCAATGGCAACAAAAACACCATCTACAGCTAACAGTGATATTGTACCATTTTGGGTATTTTTAAGCATTAAATCGGTGACTTTTTTTTCTCCTTTTACTTCAGTCACCACACTGTCCCATATAAACTCTATTTTGGGATCGGCTCGTGCTTTTCCCTGTAATACCTTGCTTGCTCGCAATTGATTACGGCGATGGATAACCTTAACCAGAGAAGCAAATTTGCTCAAAGAAAGAGCATCAGTAAGAGCAGTATCGCCACCACCAATTACCGCCACTGTTTTATCTCGAAATAAAGGACCATCACAAGTAGCACAATAAGAAACTCCCCTGCCCATAAATTCATTTTCACCAGGCACTTCCAATTTACGAAATTGCAATCCCCCAGCGATGATCACTGCTTGAGCTATAAAATCACCTTCAGTGGTGATAACCATGTTGTTACCATAACCGGATGTTAACCCAGCAACTGCACCCGACATAGTTTCCAATCCATGATTCATAGCTTGCTGCTGGATAAGCTGTACTAACTCAAATCCAGAAATACCTTTGGGGAAACCAGGATAGTTGTCTACCCGCTCAGCATTGGCAATTTGCCCACCGATTACTTCCTTTTCGATGAGCAACACCATGAATCCCGCTCTGGCGCTGTAAAGCCCCGCAGTAAGCCCTGCAGGACCACCACCAACGACGATCAATTGATACTTCTTAGCCATACACGAAGGAGGCTAGCTTTCTGGAACTCTCTCCCACATATCACAACGCCCTCCCCACCTGGCCAAAACTTTACCATCAGCAGCAATTTGGGAAACTTCACATAAATTCGGGCAAGCCTTGCATATGAAAGAAGAAGTCTTGAATTCTATGTCGCTGACACCGAATCCCTTAAACTTACTCTTATGATGATTCTGCTTAATTTCCATTTCCTCATGCACCAGAATAGCAGCTCCTATAGCGCCCATAAGCTCATTGTGAGGCGGTACATAAACTTCGGAGTCAAAAACCTCGCTAAATGCCCTGATTATCCCTTTATTGAAAGCGACACCCCCCTGAAACACCAATCTAGGCTGAACTTCCTTGCCTAAAGCAACATTATTAAGATAATTGCGTATTAAGGATTGACATAAACCATAGATAATATCATCGAGAGGATATCCCAGTTGCTGCTTATGAATCATGTCTGATTCAGCAAAAACAGTGCACCGCCCAGCAATGCGCGCTGGATTCTCACTCCTCAAAGCATGCCCCCCAAAATCCTCAATCTTCACATTCAACCTCTCCGCTTGATGTTCAAGAAAGCTCCCTGTGCCAGCAGCACAGACTGAGTTCATGCCAAAATCAACGACTATACCATCGCGAATTATGATGATTTTGCTATCTTGACCACCAATTTCAAAGATAGTTTGTACATCGGGCACATGCCTTAAGGCAGCAACAGCGTGTGCTGTAATTTCATTCTTTATTAAGTCAGCGCCAACGACTGTACCAGCTAAATAACGACCACTTCCAGTAGTAGCTACACCGCTAATTTCAACCTTGGATGGCATTTGCTTCCTTATCTCTTCTAGACCTTGTTTTACCATATCCACGGGGTTGCCTTGAGTTCGTAGATAGGTAGAAGCTATAATCTGGTCATTCTCAGCAAGCAGCGCTAGCTTTGTAGTCACTGAGCCAACATCAACGCCAAGATAAACCTTCATATCTAGTCTACCTTTTTAAGAGAAGTCCCTCCAAAGCTTTCTAGTTTACTCCGATTGAAAGCTCTTATGCTCTCTTCGAGTTCTAACGCCTTTCTTTGTCTTAACTTTAGCAGAGGGTAAAATAAAATTGAAATGATGCTCATAAAAATAAAGAATACTATCATTTGCTTACTTTTGACAAGCTTGTCTAATGCCTTAAACTCTTCTCCCATGCTCCCCTCTTCGCCTTCTAAAGCTTATTAAGTCTGTAAAAGCTTCAAGTCTGGTTAACATCCCTTGCTTGCTCTGCTGTTCATCGCAAGTAACAGCAAGCACGGGTATATCTTCCTTTGTGGATGGCATGATATTCTCAGCTACTATCTCTGGCATGCAGGTGAAAGGGGCTAGATGGATTATGCCATCAAATCCGTTGCGAGCATAAAGCACTTTCTCCCCTACTGATTCCCAGCCATCACCGCCAATATCATGGTCGAGATAAGCATGAGCTAATTTATGGACTTTTCTCCATTCGTCTAGACCAAGGTAGTTAAGAAACAGACTATATTTAACCCACCGGGAAAGAGTCAAAGTCCGCTCTACCTCTATTCCTAATTTGCCCAATTCTATTTCTATATCCATATTAGCGAAAGGCTCTATAACAACATAAATCTCCCCGATAATGCCTACTTTGAGTGGCTCAGCAGTGATGTCTTTAGGCACTCGGCTTAATTTATCGATATATCCTTTAGTTAATTCCTTGACTTCTTTACCAGTCATTGCCTCATCGATAGAGGTGATAGCCTTGCGGTAAATTCGGCTAGCTGTTCCCTTCTCGAGCTCCACTGCCCGTATTTTGTGAACCACTTTTTCTATTCTATCTAACGCAGATAACTTACCGATAGCAAAGAAAAATGATGAAATAATTTCATGCCAAGTGCGATTATGAGTTACATCCTTCATAAGTCGCATAATGCCTATAAGCTTGTGGTGAGATATATCAACGGTCAAAAAACGAGCAGCATAGTTCAAGTCACGAAGCATTTGTTCCTGACCCTTGGCATAATAACCTAAACGGCAAATCCCAGTCCCCCTGGCTTGAATTAGAGTGTCTGCCCCCAGATCGCAAGCTTCAATCAGACTACCTAAAGTAAGCTTATAGGG
>RCNB010001037.1_pt1 | contig 17775 bp, 21 predicted proteins | sample 2041321 | NCBI WGS metagenome assembly RCNB01 (sample SAMN09708232, study PRJNA481090) | Marine sediment metagenome, whole genome shotgun sequencing project. | reverse complement strand
CCTCCTGATTTACAATTCATAATAACTATTGTTTTATTCTTTAGGATGCTCTACTTCCTCGGCTTTCTTCACTTTTTCCAATGTTACATCAATTATATCTCCGTATTTCCAGTTTCTTACAAGGAAATCAATTTCAGACTCTACATGTATTAATCTTCGTGGGTCATAACTCTTTTTTCCTTTAAACATGGGAGGCATCGCACTTTTGAGCACTTGAGTTAACTGATTCTGAAATCCAGGTGGAAAAGGTGAACCATCTGGACCAATACCTGTTAATTGGATTGGAATGTTGCCTGTTCCTTCTTCTTGATTATAGTCTAGTCTATCCACTGGTTCCATCAATACTTCGACATATCCTTCTTTTCTCTCACTTGGTTTTATTCCTTTGATTTGATAGGGAATTGTTATCTTATTTTCTACCATTTCTAGATTCCTCTATGTTTTGTAACATAACCCAATATACTTTAAAAACATAACTTCAAGGATTACTAAGAATACTGAACTCAGGTTGAGGAAGATTCCATTAGACTTTGGCATTACTTATCTGGTCTAAAGACATTTCCATGCCATTTATCCCAGTAATTATCACAATTCTTATTGCGGCATGTGTATCCCTCAGCACTTGGTCTATACCTTAAAGATTTTCCACAGGCTTTGCAGATATACTTACCATCCACATGCTCAGCTTCCATCAAATCCCCCCGTCAAACATGTGAGAGAGAATAAATTATCCTATCTCTATCTTTTCCTTTGCTTTCTTTCTTTGTTTTGTTTATCTTTGGTATCTCACTTGTGTTTTTTACATGCGTGCCAGCACAAGGACAGATGTCAAAACCTTTGATTTCAACGATTCGTAGTTTTGTTATGAACTTTGGCAACAAGTCTAGGTTACATCTTTGTTGGTCAACTCTTTTTTCTAGGCTCTCTCGTTCCTCCTCATATATTTTAATAGGAAGATTTCTCTCAATAATTTCGTTAAACTTATTTTCAATATCTTCTAAATCTTTTTCTGAAAAACTAGCTGGATGGAAATCCACTCTTGAATAATCTGCATGTATCTGATTTCCTACAGTCCTTGCATCATAATCATCAAAAACTATACCTGAAATTATGTGCTGTGCAGTGTGCATTTTCATGTGACTGTATCTTTTATCCCAGTTTATGAACCCAAGAACCTTTGTTCCCTCTGGTGGTTTTTCTCCATTTATTATGTGTTTTATAGTATCACCTTTTTTGATAACTTCTTTAATTTCTGTTTTTTTATCATCCCATTGTAAAAAACCAACATCTGAGGGTTGCCCTCCGCCAAGTGGATAAAACGCTGTCCGGTCTAGACATACATAATCTTTCTTGTTTTTTATCACAGTCGCATCAAATTCTTTTATGTAATTACCTTCAATATTATCCATGTATAATAGCTCAGTCATATTTTTCTAAAACAAAGGTTTTCTTAATCAATCTTTTTGTTTTCTTTTTAAAAATTGGGATGTTGCTTGCGTTTCTATCTTGTTTTTTGTGTTTACTATAATCAAACCAACTATGACAAGAATGCCTCCTAGCACATATAGAAAAGTTATTTTATCATCAAATAAAAAGTAGCTGAAAACTGTTGAAAACACTGGTATAATATATAAATAAACACTTAGTTCTGAGGCAGTTTTCATTTTAAGTGCAACATACCATATGACATATCCAATTACTGTTGAACATACTCCAAGAAATATTATGACAATCCAACCAGTAGTTGACATTGTTGCTACTTCATCAAAAAGAGATTTATTGATGAACGGGATTAGTCCTAGACTACCAAAGAGCATTGCATATGCTGTTAGCGACAATCCATTATATCGTTGAAGGAGTTTTTTGCCTGAAATGGTGTAAAATGCACCCATTATTGCGGCAAGCAGCACAGCTAATGCTGCATAGATATATTCGATTTCTATAGATGCATCTTCTGTTCCCCAAATTGAAATTACTATAACTCCACAAAGTGCAAGAGAAATTCCAAATATTTTTTTAAAACTGATTTGTTCTTTAAGAAAAATTATGGAAAAAGTAAGAATTAAAATAGGTATTGTTGCAATAATTAAACTTGCAGCACCCGCAGAAATAAATTGCTCTCCATAATTTAGCCCTAAATGATAGGTCATAACACCAATTATGCCCAATAAGAATATGGGGATGACATCTTGTTTTTGGAGTTTTGAGAATCTTTTTGATTGAAGTAATATTATTGTAATAAATACTATGTTTACTACAAAAAAACGCATAATTGTTAGATTAACAAATGATAGGTCATGTAAGCCAATTTTTATACATGGAAATGCAAGAGACCAGAAAATCACACCAACTAGCATCATTGTTACAAACTGCCAGTTTGGCAAATTACTAGATGTAATATTCTTTGAATTAGCATTCATTTGATTGTCAACAATATTGATAGATCATAAAAATAGTTTGTCATGTAACTCGCTAAATGTACTATTTTTGTAACTCTAAAATGACCTATCCGCGTTGATGAGCACGGCATCTCCTTCCCCCAATTTAAAGATTAGGAGCCGTTTCGAGCTGAGGTATTAGGCAATCGTCTGATGTGTCTCTGTCCACATCTTTAATTAGCTGTGCTAATTCTTGCTTGACTTCTTGCCATGCTGTTTTTGGAAAAAACTCCAGAGTGCGGTGGTCATTAAATATCAAACAAATTTCTTCTTCGGTTTCAACTGCCCTCATGTGTATTCCTGCGTATAAAATTGTTCCTTTGAGTTTCCTTTTTTTGCTCATCCTTAGTCCACCTTAGTTTGGGTCTGTTACAAGTAAAAGTCTGTCGTCGACTACATAGAATCTAAAATACTCAACATCTGTCATTTCAAATCCACAGTGCGGGCATTCCTTGATTGTTCTATCATGTCGTTCTACACTCACGAAGTCACACATGAGACATACACTCATTTTATCTTCGGACTTGAGCCATCCATCCTCATGGACGAATCTCGGTACATCACTGGCGTCTATTTTCTGGGCTATTGCCCTAATGTTGTTGCTCATTTTTTTCGTCTCCCGTCACTGAAAAATAGATCGTTAGCTTGCGCTGTTTGATAGCTCATGCCATTTTGATGGCAAACATGCTACTTACAGCAAAAACGCTTAATCAAAACCCTCTAAAATCAGTGCTAAAAATGCCAACAAAGCCATTTTATAAATACCTTTCGGTCATGTTTGCATCTTTTTGACCGTTTTTCAGCAAAATCAGGCGTTTTCGTGAAAAGTTAATCACCCAAAGCGCGCATCAAAAGTACAAACCCGAAGAACGTAATGTCTAAAGCATCAGCTATACCAAAGTAGGTCTTCATTTTCTAATTAAAAATGATTTAGTAAACATATCAAAATAATGATTTTTATTTCAGAATTCATTTTTCTTAAACTCCTTTATTTTACTAATGTCTACCAATAGTCCTGTGATCCCCAGATTTTTCCAATACTTGATGTTTTTCGGATCACGCTCGTAAGCATATACTTCATGTTTTGTACATAAATTTTTTAGAAAACCCTCATATTTGAAATCTCTTTCCACTTGATTTTCCCCATCGAAAACGACCAATCCATCAACATCATAAAATGGAAATATTTCTGTATTGCGATCGCCTTGACTTTTAAGGCCAACACCGGCATAAATCTTATTTTCAGTAATCTCTTTTATGCTTGAAACATCTAATTCATGCCATAGATTCTTTCTTACTGTTATGTTGGTTGCACCTGCCATAATAACATCAACAATATCGCCAAGAATGCGAGGACCAGTATCAACCCAGAGGGCATGAGATTTCGACAACTTCTGATATAAACAGAGATTAGGCTTATCTTTTTCTATTCCGTCTGTATCTAAAACATAGATATTTGCATCTTTGTCAACTTGTTCTAAAATCTCATTGAAAGGTAGGCGATATTCTTCTTGCTCTACCATTATTTTTCCTTTTTTTAGATAAATCAGTGGGATGATGTCCATGGGTTCACAAACCAGTCAAACTACTAAAACTTTTCAGATAGCTACCACAAAAGAAATAAAGAATATTTGGAAGGAAAAAAATATTTGATTTGATATTTTTTATCTTCCAAGTCGCACTTCTGCTTCAGCTATTTTCAACCTTGTTTTTACAACCGTGTCTGGATTTAGAGATATGCTGTCAATGCCACATTCAACAAGAAATTCTGCAAACTCTGGAAAATCGGAGGGCGCTTGCCCACAAATGCCAACTTTTCTCCTAGGGTTATGGTTGTGTGCAGTATTAATCACTTGAGCAACTAGGCGTTTTACTGCATCGTTTCTCTCATCGAAAATATGTGCAACAAGATCAGAATCTCTATCAAGGCCAAGTGTAAGTTGCGTTAAATCATTTGATCCAATGCTAAAACCATCAAATATGTCTGCAAATTGATCTGCAACAATTACATTTGATGGTATCTCACACATTACATATACTTCAAGGCCATTTTCTCCCTGTCTTAATCCAAACTCGTTCATCACCTCAATAACCTTACGCCCTTCGTCTGGAGTCCTACAAAACGGGATCATGGGTTTTATGTTTGTAAGTCCCATTTCATTTCTGGCCTTTTTTAAGGCTCTACATTCTAGACCAAACGCTGGCTTGAATTTTTCATCATAATATCTTGAAGCGCCTCTCCACCCTATCATTGGATTACTTTCTAAAGGTTCGTAGAGGTATCCGCCGATAAGATTTGCATATTCATTTGTCTTAAAATCAGACATGCGTACAATTACATCATTTGGATAAAATCCTGCTGCAATCTTTGCTATGCCTCTTGCAAGTGTGTCAACAAAGAATTCTACCTTGTTTTCATATCCAACACTTCTCTCATCAATTTTTTGGATCGTCTCTGCGATCTTTGGATCCTCATGCATTCTTTCCCTTAATTGATTGTATTCAAGTAATGCAAGTGGATGGATACCAATATGGGAGTTTATGATGAATTCCTCTCTTGCAAGTCCAACGCCGCTACTTGGTATTTGCCCCTGTTGGAATGCCTTCTCAGGTACTCCAACATTCATCATAATCTGTGTTTTGGTGTCTGGTAGATTATCCAGTTGGATTTCATCAACTCTGTATTTCAATAAACCGTCATATATTTTACCAACACCTTCGGAACAATCAATAGTTATGTGCGATCCACTTTGGATTCTTGATGTGCCATCTCCTGTGCCGATAACACAAGGGATGCCAAGTTCTCTGGAAATTATTGCTGCGTGACATGTGCGACCACCCCTGTTGGTCACTATTGCTCCTGCTATCTTCATTATGGGTTCCCAATCGGGATCGGTCATATCTGTGACAAGCACTTGTCCCTTTTGGAATCTTTCAATATGTGATGCATTCTCAATTACATTTACTTCTCCTTGACCGATTTTAGTGCCGACCGCTTCTCCTTCTGCAAGCAAGTCGCCATCTTCCTCAAGAACGTATGTTTGTAATATCGCTAAGTTCTTCTGGGAATGAACCGTTTCAGGTCGTGCTTGAACAATAAAAAATTCACCAGTTTGCCCATCTTTTGCCCATTCAATATCCATTGGTTTTTGATAATGTTCTTCGATAATGCATGCCCAATTAGCCAGTTTTAGTACTTCATCATCTGAGATTACAAATCTATTTCTATCTTCCTTGCTAACCTCTTGCTGTTCAGTTTCCCTCTCTCCGTATATCATACGTTTTGCTTTTGAGCCTATTTTTTTCTCAACAATCGGCCTAAATCCCTTCTTGAGTGTTGGTTTAAAAACATAAAACTGATCTGGATTCACTGCACCTTGTACGACATTCTCTCCTAGGCCATATGCACCGGTGATATATACGGCAGATTCAAATCCACTTTCTGTATCAATGGAGAACATAACGCCAGATGATGCTAGGTCAGAACGAACCATCTTTTGCACGCCGACTGAAAGATATACGTCGAAATGATCAAAGCCTTTATCCGTTCTATATGATATCGCTCTATTTGTGAAAAGTGAGGCAAAGCAGTCCCTTGTCTTTTCTAAAAGGTGATCCTCTCCTCTAACGTTTAGATAGGTTTCCTGTTGGCCTGCAAAACTTGCATCGGGGAGATCTTCTGCAGTTGCACTACTCCTTACTGCAACATCGACATTTTGGCCATAACGATTCTCCATCTCCCGATAATGTATACGGATGTCTTCTTCTAGTTCATGGGGTATTGGGGCGCTTCTGATAAGATCCCTTATCTTTTGCCCACGCTCAGCAAGATTGTGAACATCATTGGTATTAAGATCAGAAAGGATCTCTCTGATTTTCACATCAATTCCTGCTTTCTCGATCATATATTTATAGGCATAAGCCGTGATTGCAAAACCAGATGGAACCTTAACGCCTTTCTCACCAAGAGTTCTTATCATCTCTCCAAGAGACGCGTTTTTTCCACCAACCGACGGGACGTCTTCAATTCGCAGATCTTCAAACCATTTCACAAATACTTCTACTTCTTCCATAGAGCCACCTTCTCCTTCATGTCGTGAGGACATATTAGGTTAACATCAATTAACATGTATTAAAAACCTTACATGCTCATACAAAAAATCAAAAAGGTTATATTTTTACACAAATTTTGAGATTACACGAAAACACAATTTCCCGTATCCAAATTCTTAGTCCTCTAAAAATACTGCTGCAGCGAGAACGGTTGTCCATAGGCCGTTTTTATCTCCTCGTGCTGTTTGCTCCACACCTAGCGTCCGTACGAATCTCCCACTCATTTTGTATTCCTGTTTTCTCTCATCCCATGCTTTATCTGGATCAAACTCTAATCCTAATGTAGTTGCAAGCATCGTGGCTGCAAGATCTTCAGCATGATCTCTTAATTTCTTACCGATTTCTCCAAAGCAATGGCGCTCAGATATATATCCATATGTGCTTTTTTCCTTTGGGGTGGCAACACCTATTGCTGCACCTACCAACCTGTTTGGTTCGCTTGTACTATTTTTGGACATCACACAATATGTTATCTGTCCGGGTTTAAGGAACGGTATGCCCTTTTCTCTTGGGATAATTTTACAATCTGGTGGAACAATACTGGATACATTAACAATATTGCATTTCTCGATACCAGCGCTACGCAACGCTAATTCAAATGATTGCAGCTCATGTCGATGTTTTCCTACGCCTTTTGTAAAAAAGACTTTTTTCGGTACCATGATATCCCCTCAAACAAATGTCATTTTATAAATATAACGGTGTAGCCATACTATTGCGTAATCTAGTGTCACTCTTTTGGTGTTTCCCCCTCGTCGGATTTTGTCTGCTTTTTAAGGAGATCTCTCATTTGCTTTTGGATATCTACTTGTTCCTTTTGGGTGGCTGCTTGTTCCTTTTGGGTAGCTGCTTGTTCTTGTAGATACGGAGTACTTACGTTCTCCTGTACTAGATTTTCCACCAATTTTTTAACCTCTTTATAAGGATGAACACCATGAAGTTCGTAGTAGCTTCTTGCCCGTGGGGTTTGCACTTCTTTACCGCCGCCAAAAATACCCATAAACTTCGCTTTTTTCTCTCCTACTTGTATGCCCCCTGCAGCAAAAGAGCTATCGCTGCCAAGCCCAAAACCAGATTGACTAATTGGAATAATGGTTCCAAAGCCAAAAATTTGCCCTAAAATACCTTGTTTTGAGTTGATATCTGAAACCTTATCGTATCTCAATGTTCTTTCTTGTTTGGTTAGGACACCGCCTTTGAAGACTATACGTTGATTTGATATTATATATCTATGAGATCGACGGTACAATTCAACAATTAAGAAACCGATAATTGATACAAGTATAGTGTAGTATGGGATGACAATCCCTGAACCGTCTTGCCAGTTTTGCCAAAAGATTAAACCAATTCCTCCTGCAACAACTCCAAGATATAAAAAGAAAATACGCCATCGAATTGTCAGCAAAGAAGCAATTACACCAACAATTAGCATGACAATGCTCCAAGCAAAAATAATACTAACATAATTACCAAACAAAACATCCTTCCATTCTGAAAAGTTTGCAAACCATCCTATCAGTACACCCCATACTATCAAAAATATGCAAAGTGATTGAAGCCCCATAAATGATAGTGGATGGGGGGAGAGGGTCTTCTCTATTGTTTCATTCTCTAATAATTCTTCTTGGTACATCTGTTTCATCCTCAGTTTTAACTTTCCTCAATGATTTCATAGACGTTTTGGTTTTAAATTTATTGGTTTTGTATTTTAACAAAAGAATGACAGACAAAATTGTGGACAAGATCATTGCTAATAGAGAAGCGCTATTTGTAAAATCTGCTGGAAAAAAGAAGAACACTACGCGCATTACTACATATGAAACGAGTATCACCACGTACGGAATAAATTTCCAGTAACTGCGTATTTCATCAGTCGTTCTTATTAGAAGTAATATTATGTGAGTAACTGCTAGTGAGACTATAGCTATGATTGATAGCCAACCAAATATCGAGAAAAGAGACACATACCAGTTCTGTTTTAGCAACAGGGATACATAGAAGAAAAGGTATGACATTAAAAACAAGATAAAGAGATAAAGTGGTTTGTGCAGGATATTGTTTCTTATGTTTTTCAGATCATACAACATGTCAACCTTCTCACGTTTTTTTTCACCGATATGACTTGGTCGTATACCCATTCCTATAAATATTAGAAGTAGCACGAATCCAAAGTGTGCTGGATGCAATAGATCTATGTTGAACAAGAAACCAAAGAGCCCTTCTGAGAAGGTATATAGATTAGTACCAAAAGTTATCATCTGTCCTGCAAAGGTGTATTCCATTTCTATTACTGTTCCAGGGATTGATGTATCAAAACCACTGCTCATTAGAAAGTAAAGACATATAAGAAGTAAAGAGGAGGGTATGAAGAAAGGACCTATGAAAAGGAAACCATTTGATAGCCATTCAAATATTCCTTTCCTTTCTTTTTTTGGTGCAACTTTCCCGTAGTTTATGCTAATATAAAAACTAGATATACCACTCTTTGTAACTGTATATCCCAATGCATGACATATTGTCTGGAATAGTATTCCAAGGAAATTTGTAAATCTACATAATGGCTCATGTTTAGGTCTTATTTTTGATAGAAGGTATTTCTGACTTTCGATAAAAAGAAGTTGAATGAACCAGAATAATATTACACCAAATAGGGGTGCAAGTGGAGCAAATACTATTATATCTATAGGTGAACCAGCCATATCTTTCCGCCGAGTGATAAGCAAGTGTTGTTATATAAAAACATGTCCTTTGAACATTGTTTTTTCATTTTGACAGATTAGGTTTAAATATAATAAATGTTAGAAATTAGCGTGCTAAATGATAACATTATAGGGATGAGCGATATGAATAAAAAAGAAACGCTAAAAAAATGTAGTATATGTAAAAAACCATTACCTGAAAATAAACTGACATTCAGCTGTTGTTGTGACGATTGGCTTTGTCTCAACTGTTATAAAAATAATTTTTCACCTACTCCCATGCACCCCACTCCTGTATTTCCCCAAGCCAGTTAATTCTAAAATCGATAAATTTTTTTGTCATTCCTCGTCTAGATTTACGAATGAATAAGATTTCATGCCCTTCGACTCATTTTGATTAACTCTCTTTGAACCACGGGATACACATCACGTTTTGCATTTTTCCCTAGATTCAAGTCAAGGTGTCCATATTCAGGAATAATTTCCCCATCTACCCATCTTGAGCCAACATGATCTATCGCTTCAATGACATCATCAGGATGAGCGATTTTATCTTTTCCCCCAGCAATAACATACAAGGGGGTTTTGAAATTATCAAAATTTTCAGTATAATTGTATGGAGAAAATCGCTTTTTTAAAAATTTTATCTTTTTACTGAGGTCAAAAAGCCAAGGGTAGGCCGGATAACGGCAAAATATGCCATGCCGTAAAAAAATTGCAAATTGTTTAAAGACCTTCACCGAAACATCATTATTAAAACCTGTCTTTAGATATTCATCCACAATCCTTTTTTCCATGTTGTGCTTATTTGCAAAATTCTCAATAATCATATCATAAACAGCTGTTCCATTCACTTTTTTCAATTGCTTGGATAGATTCAAAGGCCCTGATAATATATTGCGTGGTAGCACCGGAGAGAAGAATTTGAATCCAGGACTACTATAGTCAAACTTACTTGGAGATCCTAAGGTTACAACTCCTTTCAAATTTCTTCTTCCAGCGTGCGTTTGGCCATACGCATATGCAAGCATTCCGCCCATGCTTTTTCCAACCCATAAAACCTTGGATGCACGTTTTTTTTCCTTGCGGTATTCTCTTTTTATGCATGATATAATTGCGGGTATATCTTTATCAACATAATCATCTAGACACCAGTTGTATTTTTCAGGATATGTGTCCGGATCAAACGTTTGACTTCCGTTTCTCCCTCGAAGTTCTGGTACCCAAACATCAAACTTTAATTTTCTGTTCCCGCCTTTTGAGAGGTAAGCGGCTAAGCTATATTGATGCCACTCGTCAGTATCTTCTAAGCCAAAATCTACACTATAACTATTTGCTGCAAAACCGTGGCATAATACAACAGGATATTTTGATTTTCTTCCGATCGGCTGATATCGTTTTATTGCAAGCTTCCAGCCATCTGAAGTTTTTGCATAATATATACTTTTGTTACTTCCATCTAAATACCCCATCTTCTCGATTTTCGATATCATCCCTTTCCTTAAAAAACCAACACTTGGATTATTATTAGAAGATAAATGAGGGCCAGAAATGAAAAACGTTTTTATGTCTCACGTATTATGTGCTATTAGGATAATTAAGTAAGATGATGGAGATAAATGGAGGCAAGGTTAGATGGATAATGATTCGTTGAAAGTTACTATGGTCATTCCTTCTTATTGGTCTAGAGATAGTAGTATTGGTTGGAAAGAGGGTGATTCTGTATATGATCATCCCACTCCATTAGATACGGATGGTACTTTAGCTAGAACTATAAACAGTATTGATGTTTTGAAGGATAAGGAGTTTAGGTTGGTAATTATTGCTGCCTCTACTTCAAAGGATATTGAAAAACAGGTGGAAAATAGGATTTCAGGTATAATTAAATCAGTTTCTCCCGATGTTGAAACATATGTCTTTGGATCTTCTCATCTTAGACAAATTCACGATCTGCTTATGCATGAAGGGCAAAAGGAGCATTCCACTCTTCTTAATCTACACGGATATTCCAATATTCGAAATTTATGCACATTCATTCCACATGCTCTGGGATCTGATGTTGCAGTGCTTATTGATGATGATGAAGTTTTTGAAGATCAAAATTTTATGTCAAAAGTCAAGGAGTTTATAGGTAAAAACGTTGATGGTGGAATTGTTTCTGGAGTGACAGGATATGTTATCAATCCAGATGGGAGCTATAAGGTTAAGAAATCATTTCATCCTTGGATGAAATATTGGGATAAAAATGAGAGAATGGATGAAACATTTGACAAGCTTATTGGAAAAGGCCCAAGATTGAAAAAAACGTCATTTGCACTTGGGGGCAATATGGTTATCCATCGTAACCTGTTTTCTGTTGTTCCTTTTGATCCCAATGTCCCAAGGGGAGAAGATACTGATTTTTTGATTAATGCAATGATGTTTGGGTTTAATTTTCTCCTGGATAATCAGTTGGTGATAAGGCATCTCCCCCCTAAAAAGAGTCATCCTGTTTGGATGCGCGTAAGGGAGGACATTTATCGTTTCGTGTATGAACGGGCGAAGATTAATAACCAAAAAGATACAAAGGGGATGACCTGTGTTTATCCTGAGGATTTTGATCCATATCCTGGTTGTTTTTTAAAAAATGATCTTGAAGAAAAGGTTGAAAAATCTTGTGGGTTGTTATCTGAAGAATATCTGGCTCAGGGTGATATGCAGGGAAGTAAGGAGGCATTACATAATATTGACATTGTCAAGTCGGATGCGGTGCCAAAATATGATCCCTTTGAGAGATTATGCCTGTTGCAAAAACATTGGGAAAAATTAATGAAATATACGAATAAGAGCAAAATCCGTTCGCATATTCAAGAAATTATTGAAGGGTAAACTAATCATTTTTGATACTTGAGGCTCATTAGATTACATCTACGTCTATTCCCCTACCCATGTAATCATATGCTTTCCAAGAAAAATCATCGAAAGGTTTTGCTGAGATAATATGTATTTTACCATGTTTTTGAAACAATTGAAGATCAGCGCCAGAAGGACGAGCAGAATAAGATGGGTGACTATGAACTGTTCCAACAATTGCAAAATCTATCGGAAGCATATTCATCCTAAATATTGCATGAGAATCCCCTGAAATTGTTCCAGGCAAAATCACTATCTCAGTTATAGTGTCTTTTTCATCATCATCAACACGCAAAAAACCTCCAAATTCGTTAGGATATTCTGATTTAGCGCATTCCAAAATCAGATCAAGACAGTTACGTGCAATCTTCCATTTTTTCTGAATAGGTTCAACTTTATTTTTCTTCTTTTTAAAAAGGATCATGGTTTTTATCGCACCAGTTTAAATCTAACCATTTGATAAAATGATTCCCCAAATCTGACAAATCTTGATTTTTTCTCAGAACCCGTAACAACAATGTCGCTTTCCGTGGTTACATTTTTTGCGTAGTGTCCGTCAATTACAAGTTTAGTCTCTTTACTTTTTGGCAGTAGTTTGACATTTATTTTCTTATTTAGGGGAATAATCCATGGGCGAGCAGACAATCTAAACGGGGCAAGAGGGGCTATTATCATGGCATTAACTGAAGGGTCCATAAGAGGTCCGCCGACACTTAATGCATAACTTGTAGATCCTGTTGGTGTAGCTATGATTACACCATCTGCTCCTAGTGTTTCGAGTAGTTCAGTATCCACAAAGAGTTGCAAATACATGATCTTTGCAATTTTATCTGTTTGGACTGTAACCTCATTTACCGCATCGGGAAGTCGTTTCCCGTCTAACATTATTTTTAGCTTGGATCTTTCTTCAATGTTATATCTCCCATCTATCACTTGTTTCAAGCCACCTATTGCATACTTGGATTCCACCTCTGCAAGGAAGCCCATGCCGCCTGAATTTATGGCAAAAATTGGTTTTTCCACTGTCCCTAAAGCTCTTATTATTGTCCCATCTCCCCCGACTGAGACAACTATGTCAGTTTTTTTGTTAATTTCTTCAAGTGAAAATCCTTTTATTTTAACCTCTTTTGCAAAACCTTCTTCTGCAAAAACCTCTCCATTTTCACTTAAAAATTCATAAACTTCTTCTCCCAGTGAAATGGATTTTTTATTGTTGTATTTGCAGACCAATCCCCACTTCATATTTTTTTCTCCTATTCTTCCTTACTCTCTTTGGATACTTTTAGAAGGGGCTTTAATTTCATAAGTAACGTAGGGTGTTTTAACACCAATGCTTTTACGAGACTAAGCGTACTAAACTCCTCAAACTTATAATCCTTTAAAGAGTCAGCAAGCATATTCAACGTTTTATCATCAAAATCAAGCATGATTTCTTTAACCAGATAGTCTCGACGTAATTTTCTCCCAAAAGCTTCCTTCCAACCTGTTTCATATACAGATAACGTTTCCTCATCAAACATTTGTTGCTCTATTGCTCTGCCTATTGTTTCGCCTGCTATTTTTCCACCTTCTAAAGCGGTTGTTAATCCCCCACCAGTTATAGGATCAACGTGTCTTGCTGCATCACCGACCAGTATCAAATTATCTTTTACTGTTTCAACAGGTTTTGCAACAGGTGCCGCACCTGCGAGAAGACGAATAGGTTCGCCTTTTTTCAATTCGGTATGATTTTCTATAAAGTTATCAAGAAGGTTTAAAGCCATGCCTGATTCGCTGAGACTGGCAAGAATTCCGATTCCTACGTTAAAAATGCCCTTGCCCTTAGGGAATATCCAGACATATCCGCCCGGAGCAATCTTTTTCCCGATGTAGAACTCACAGTAATCCGATTTATAGTCGACATTAGTAAGAGTGTACTGGACACAGGTTTCCAAGTCCTTTGGCTTTAAAACAGTGTTAATGCCTGCCCACTGTCCCACTTTTGATTCTACGCCATCGGCACCAACAACAATATCTGCCTCAATCTCAAATTCCTCATCAAATTGCTTGACTTTCACGCCTTTTATCTGTTCATTGTCCATTAGTAGTTCTGTTGCTTCGGTTTTCATCATTATTTTTGCACCCGCCTTTGCAGCCTGACGAGCAAGCTCCTGATCGAAAATATCCCGGTAAATAACATAGCCTGTTTCGTTTCCCGCCATCTCTTTGGAGAGCGTTACCATTGTTCCATCAGGGGCATATATCTTAGCTCCATCCATTTTACTTGCAATCCATTTCTTGCCCTCTAGCATTCCCCAGTTATCAATTTTCTGACTGATTCCCTCACCACATAATACAGGCACTCCAACCTCTGCTCGTCTTTCTAATATGAGGACTTTCGCTCCTGTTTCAGCTGCGAATCTGGCTGTGACACTTCCAGCAGGTCCGCTGCCAACTACGACAACATCATACTTCATAATCTAATACACCTCACCACTAATTGCTCCAACAGGGCATGTTCGTATACAGATAGCACAACTTATGCATTTGTCTACCATTACAAAAGCTCTGCCGCCACACATTGATATCGCGTCTTGCGGACAGACGGATATGCATCCACCGCAAGCCAAACACTTTCCCCCATCCACTTTTGCCTTAGGCTTTCCCATATGATTCACCTCTCGTAACACCCGATGCTATTAAATGAGCTACACGTATTGGCTCAGGTATGACACCTCGTATTGTTGAAAGCTTTATTATTTCTTTTGTCTCGGCAAGTGAAATACCAGCACATTTCACGTAGATAGAGTTATGGCTGGTTTCTATCCTATGAAGTTCTCCTTTTTTCATTAGATTTAGCCGATCTTCCCAATCTTCAAAATTCTTCCTTAGTGCCTTTTCTATTTTTTCAAAATCCGGATTATCTCTTGTGACCGTTATAATCGGTAGATTTGTAACAGAATACAATTCTTGGATATTAACTATGTTAAAACCACCAAGCGCAATTCCATCAAGCATCATCGCTCTCAACTGTTTTTTATGGCGTGTGTTTTCTATCATTTCCTTGCATATGTTGGTTGCATCAGTTCCATCTACTGATACTTGACTCTTTAAAACACATTCTATGTAACTTCCACCACGCATAATGACGCCTATCACTGTTGCATACTTCTCGGTGAATGTAAATGGGGAGTCATCGATGCCTAATAACCGGATTTGCTGTTTCATCCAAAAGAACAAAACTTAGAGACGTACTAATAGTGTTTCGGTACTGTAAAATCGTCCTACACGTACTAATGGAAAACAATTTTTCCCGTACGAATTGTACAAGAAATTAGAGCACGTGTAAAGAGTTTTTCGACCCTATTTTTTACTTCTTTTTTACTGTTACCTTTGCTGTAATCTTCCCTTCTCTGGCAAGCCATCCAAGTGCAGAGTAACAATCGTTTTTATCGATTTTTGATAGACGTGCAATAGCAGAAACGTCAATTTCGTTTCTACCAATAATGCTCCACACTTTGCCCGCATCTGACCCAATTTTATCAGTTAAATTCGTTTCACCAATTCGATATGTTCTCTTATCTCTGCAAATCTTCCCTTCTCTAGCAAGCCAGCCGATTGCTCCATAAAATTCGTCATTTCTCATGTTTGTCTTTTTAATTAATTTTGTTTGTACTTGTGGACCTTCTTCTTTAATTGTTGTCCACACTTTACCTGCGTTATGCCCAAACGATTTTATTATTTCATTCATCTCATCCACCCTCATTAGCGAATGAATATGGTAACTAGATACAATATTAAAAATATTTTGGTGTTTTCAGTCAGAAAAAGATCAAAATTAATATCTTTTTTCCTCATTTTTTGATTTATTTTGATTCATTCTTTAAAAATGAAAAAAACCCTTCATTTTCCGATATATTTAAAAAGAATAGTTGTTTCCCAGGGCCAGAGGTAATAAATCATGAAACTTTGGAAAAGTAGTATATTATTTGTAAGCGTAGCTGTGATGTTGCTGTCAAGTATGGTCGTTTCAGCTGATAAAACAGAAAGCGATCCAACTGGAGATGTTTGGCACTGGGATTATACGGGTGGCGTATATGGCTGGGATGCAAATGTCGGAAACAGGCCAAATATTGATGTTACAGAAATTTCATATGCGGTCAGTGGAACACAAGTTACCTTAAATTTGAAAGTAGCTGGAACAATATCATCTTCTGAATTGATACACTATTACGTATATCTCAATACAAGCGACTCTACTTATATGTTGTCGTGGGGAAACGGCGAGGGTTTTGGATTTGGAATGAGTTCAGAAGAAGGTTCACAACAAATGGATTTTGAACCTGAGATAACAACAGGTGGAAATGCCATTTCAGCCACCTTTGATGTTATTGGAACATTTTCAACAGGTGTTGAAATTTATGGGTTTGCACAAGAATTCACTGAAGTTGACATGACTACTGAATTTTGGCAGGATTGGGTACCAAACGAAGACGATCCATTTGGTGGACAAGATTCAGGTGATAGTGGTGACAGCGGTGATTCAGGTGATAGCAATCCTCCACCACCAACAGGAACGCCTGGTTTCGAGACAATAGCAGTCATCGGAGCAATAGCTGTAGCACTAATAATATTAAGAAAAAGGAAGTAAAATTACTTCCCAATTCTCTCTTTTTTTTTTATCATTTTTTCAATGATTTACACTCCATTCAACACATTTAAAAATAATAATTGTTTCCAGTTGCTTGAGGTATTTAACCATGAAACTTTGGAAAAGTAGTATATTAATTATAGGTATAAGTGCACTGTTACTGTCATCAATGGTCGTTTCAGCAGATACAGATGCATCTGGAGACGTTTTTCATTGGAAAGGAAATGATTGGCATAATTGGGCGTGGGATGTTGACGATAGACCCAATATAGATGTAATGGACATATCTTATTTAATTGAGGACAGACTAACAATCTCGATAAGCGTTGCTGGTAGTTTTAACACAGGACTGTCCTTGTATTATCTGGAGTTCAATTCATCAGATGCATATTACCGTGTATCATATAATCCAGAATCTGGAGTAGATCCAATAGTTATTGCTCTTCCAACAGCTTTTACTCCTGAAGATTTAGCCACATGGGAACCACCTGCCTCTGAAACCTCAATTCATGAAGGAACGCTAACAGCAACTATTGATTGGATCACTGAGGATCACGCTATGACCGGTTTTTATGGATGGGCTCAAGAATGGGATACAGAAGATGAAAAGGCATTAGAGGCTTGGTTTGATTATGCCCCTAATGATCGTTCTCCATATGGTTCATATGATGATTACTATGGAAACGGCGGTAGTGGAACACCGGGATTCGAAGCGATGGCTGCGTTAGCAGCAATTGGCATATCATTGGTTATCTTGAGACGGAAAAGGTAGATTTAATCCTTCTCCTCTCCTTTTACTTTATTTCCATTCTTTTGAACGTTATATGTTTTGATTCTGAGTATATAAAATACAGAGAACTGATAAATCTTTGATTTTTAAAGCAAAAACTAAGTTAAAATCAAGGGTACAAATGTTTCAAAGCAAAGACAAATCCCCAGTTACTTGGTCTATAATATTACTGGGTGCTGGACCAATGCCAAGCACGGTTTCCGTTCCAGCAGG
>RCNB010001036.1_pt1 | contig 17792 bp, 19 predicted proteins | sample 2041321 | NCBI WGS metagenome assembly RCNB01 (sample SAMN09708232, study PRJNA481090) | Marine sediment metagenome, whole genome shotgun sequencing project. | reverse complement strand
GCAATTGATCAATGGCATTGAAAAGCACTTCGTCATCAATCACCTCGGGCACTCTATTTTGGTCAACCGCCTGCTGGATCGTCTTGTTATCGCCGATCAGGCCAGGATAGTAAGCGTTGCAAGCCTTACGGCCTACTCGGATGCGCCCAGAGACGGAATTCTGTTCGACGACCTCGATTTTAGCTACGATTACGGCGATCTTATGGCCTACGGTCATTCCAAGTTGGCGAATGTTTTGTTCTCGCTACGCCTGTCAGAGCTCTTGCGGGGTACACGGATTACCTGCAATTCACTGCATCCCGGCATCATCGACACCGAGATAGACAGACACTTCAATTCAGTCATGCAATTTGGAATGAAGATGGTAGCGGCACTCGGTGGCAAGACAATTGAAGAGGGAGCGGCGACGACGTGTTACGTCGCAACAAACAAAGTACTGGCCAATACGAGCGGGGCCTATTTCGAGGACTGCAATGCGGTGACCGTGAACGGGCACAATCATCTGTACGATGTTCCCATGGCGGAGAAGCTCATGCAGGTATCCGAGGAAATAACGGCCGCCTATCTTGTTGAGCAGCAAGCGCCAACGCGCGAGAATCTGCTCGACGACCGCTCTCAAACAACGTAACGGATGAGTAATCGCAGTGAACAATAAGGCGCTGGTCGTATTATCTGGCGGACAGGACTCGACGACGTGCCTGTACTGGGCGATCGACAAGTTCGGTCACGAAAACGTATCGAGTATCACGTTCGACTATGGACAGCGTCACCGCATCGAACTTGCTTGTGCGCGTGAAGTCGCTGAATTCGCGGGGGTCCCGAATGATCAGCTTCCGATCGATACTTTCGCGGCCCTCGGCGGTGATGCGCTGACCGATCCCAGTATCGAAGTAGAATCCGGACACGGCGACGAGTCCGGATTGCCGAACACGTTTGTCCCAGGTCGTAATCTGATTTTCCTGAGCTTCGCGGCGGCATTTGCGTATCCGCGAAAAATAGATCACCTCGTTACTGGCGTCGCGCAAACAGACTACAGTGGCTATCCCGATTGTCGTGAGGAAACAATATCGGCTCTGCAGTTGGCCCTTCGCAAGGGGATGGAATCCGAGCTTCAAATTCACACGCCGCTGATGCATCTATCGAAGAAAGAAACAGTGGAACTGGCGAAAGACCTCGGCGCGCTGCCGGCGATGGCAATGACCCATACCTGCTACAACGGCGTGCGACCACCCTGCGGCCAGTGCCCGGCATGTGAGTTGCGGGCGAACGGGTTTGCCGAAGCGAACGAAGTGGATCCTCTGACGTTCTAGCGATGACGTACTCGGTAAAGGAAATCTATTACACCCTGCAAGGCGAGGGAGCCCACACGGGGCGGCCAGCGGTATTTCTGCGATTCGCGGGATGTAATCTGTGGTCAGGACGAGAGGAGCATCGTGAACAGGCTGTTTGCCGATTTTGCGACACGCAATTCGTCGGCGTCGATGGTCCAGGCGGCGGAAAATTCGATTCGCCCGCTGATCTCGCAGCGGCCGTATTGAAGTGTTGGGATGCCTCACCAGCCAACAAACAGCCTTACGTCGTGTGCACGGGCGGCGAACCGCTGCTGCAACTGGACGAAGCGGCGATCGTCGCTCTTCATGGTGCAGGATTCGAAATTGGTGTGGAGAGCAACGGTACTATCGAGGCACCGGATGGCATCGACTGGCTCTGTATCAGCCCCAAGGGGAATGCGAAAATAGTGCAGGTCACAGGCGACGAGTTGAAGCTTGTTTACCCGCAGATTGAAAAAGCGGCGCAGCCCAGTGAGTTCGAAGGGCTTTCTTTTCAGCACTTTTTCCTGCAGCCAATGGATAGCCCGCAACTTGCCGAGAATACAGAACAGGCTATTCTTTTCTGCAAACAAAATCCGCGCTGGGATCTCAGCGTTCAGACACACAAGTACTTAGGGTTGGACTAGGGATATGGACTACTAATGGATCACCGCATCGGACGTGCCGCATTTGCAATAATTATCGGACTGCTGGTGGCGTCACTGTCGTATCAATGGATTACGAATCCAGAGGGTCGTGAAGAGCGAGAGGTGCAAGTGAGTGTTGTCGAGTCATCTCGTTTGCTACTGGAATCTATCGTCGCAACTGAAGCGCTTGAGATTGTCGATCCGTTAGCGCCCAATCGTAAGGTCGGCAAGGTGTACGTTTACCCGGAAGATTCGGGCTGGGCCGTCTCCGGCTTTTACCGCAGAGGCGAGGGCGATCGCTGGCATCCCTATCTGATGATGCTCGGCCCCGGTAGCGGCTTGGTGTCACTCAAAGTGCAGGATGGAGATCAGCAACTCGCGGTGCGTGCCGAGACAGATCCTCTGCTCGAAATCAGCCCTTAATATGTGGCGAGCCAGCCGATAGCGACCAACAGGCTACAAGCGTAGCCGAGGCCCAAAATAATGATGCTGGCGTCCAGATCCTGCTTTTGGTCGTTGTAGGTCATGACGTTCTTCCGTTTCGTGTTTGGCGAGACTGAATCTTCGACGAACGGCGCTCGAACTACATGACCGAGGCCTGATCCTTTAGTGACCGTTTCATGATGGAGTCCTGATTTGGCTCTGCGCGGCGGATTCATGGGCTTCCTGCCGCCACTCGAAGACATTGAGTTCTATGAAGACGAAAGCGACGAGCCAGAGAAATGCATCCCAGAAGTCGATGAAATCGCCTTTAACGCCCCAATAGATCGCCGCCAGCAGCAGCGTTGTGTACAAAACGAACTTGATCAGATTGCTGATTCGAAGCGCATTGCCCTCCAATCGATTTCGCTCTTGCAGCCAGACATCCGCCTCGAGAATCAGAACAATGAGCAGCCATACGGCAGCGTTGATAACGTCGATCCAGGCGAGGGTCCTGATCGCCCCCAGTCCATTGGCGTCGACTACCGCGGATATTCCTTCAAACCGCATGAACGCGGTGGAATCGGAAAACGCGCCGCAACTGGAGGCAGTAATTGCTGAGTACTCGTCAAGATCGACCGCGTAGGACCAGCCGTCAGTCACCAACGCGCAAAGATCGGTGACACCGGTTAATTGAGTCGCCTGCAATATGAAGCTCAGATTGACGATATAGCCGTAAAACGCGTACACGATGAATGCGTAGCAAAGTGCGCGGATCCCGTGCAATGACCATGCGACCGGGCTACTGAATTGATCGTCTTCGAGTACGTAGGTCTCAAGCTCGAACATGAGCAGCAGAACCACCCAGGCAGCGGTGTCGATAGTGGCCGCATAGGCGTCGATGAGGTCGATTGCAGACACGCCGCCAGGGAACTGAACCGCCGCAGCGAGCACTTCCTCGCTCCAGAACACGTAGACATTGAAGGTAAGCAATGCGTAAACGATGTACTTGAATAGCTGAAACAGCTGGCTGCTGTTAATACTCAAACGATGGCTCCCGCCTTCCCGATGAGAGATTTTCAGTGATTTTCTATTCGATAGTCAATTCGGCCGGGTTGGCGTTATCGGTCTCGACGCCCGAGTAATACACCCAGACGTTCTCTTCGCCGGTTAGCAACTCAATATATTTCGGGTGCACGAATATATTCTCGCGGCCGGATTTTACTTCTTTCAGTACGCCGAGATCGCATAGCTGCTTCAGATAAACAGATGCCGTTTGACGTTTGGCGATCCCGTTTTCGACCAGATTGCCGATGCGGCAATACGGCTGTTTGAACAAGAGCTCAACCAATTCCCAGGAATAGATCTTCGGTAGCCGTTTGTGCACGAACTGACCGGTGTGCTCCATGAGTTCGCGGATGGACTTGATCTTATCTGTCGTCCACGTACAGGTTTCTTCAACGCCATCGAGAATAAAGAGAATCCAGGACGCCCAATCCTGCTCTCGCGTTACCTTCGCCAGCAGCCGGTAGTACGCCGCTTTGTTTTGAATAATGTAACGACTGAGGTAGAGAATCGGTGAGTCGAGCAGCCCGTGCTCGACCAGAAAAAGAATATTAAGAATACGCCCGGTTCGGCCGTTGCCATCTGAAAACGGGTGGATAGCCTCGAATTGGTAGTGCTGTACGGCCAGTCGAACCAGCGGGTCGAATTCCGTGTTGCGGTGCATGAAATCGGCCCAGTTGTCGAGCTTCTCGATCAGCAGTTGTTGCCCGACGGGCGGGGTGTAAATGGTCTCACCGGACATACGATTTTTCAGTGTCGTCCCAGGTTCTGCTCGGATATCAAGCTCTAAGCCTTTGATAGTACTACAAATATGTATAGCCATGTCGGTCGACAGCATATGCCGCTGAACCATCTTGGTGCCCTCGTAAAGCGCCGTTCGGTAACGGAGGGCCTCTTTCGTCGCGGGGTCGGCACGATCTTCTGCGATATCGGCGAATTCGAAGAGTTTGTCCGTGGTTGTAACGATATTTTCGATTTCGGAACTGGCCCGAGCTTCGAGCAATGGCAGGGCGTTAACGAGAACGGCGGAATTGGGGATCAGCTCGGCTGCCTGTTTGAGTTCGGCGAGGGCAACTCGCGATTCTATGCAGCGCTTCAGAATCTGCTTGGTTTCGATCTGATCGCCGGCCGGTGGCAGAGGGGGCAAAGTGTTATAAGGTATTTCCGGATTAAAATCAGTCACTTACCATATCTCCTGGCGGGCTGCGCATGTGTCGACGAAATCGACATGAAAAGCTAATATGTCGATATTTTGTCATTTTATCGACATATGAGGGAAACGTGTCGATCAAATCGACGTGTTGGGATGACATGTCGATTTTTTCATCATATTTCGACAGATCTCCAGTATATGTCGATTTCATCGACACGTTCGTGATACGTGTCGAAAAACCGGAGAATTTCGACATCGGTCTGCTTACGGCATGTGGGGGCAGCTGACGTCGGGCAGGGCGACTGGGAAGGGGTCGACGTCATCAATGCAGGCGATAATTACGGTTGGAATGTCCGCGAGGGTGCGCATTATTTTAGCCCTGCAGATTGTAAGTTTCGGACAGGGGCTTGACGGTGAACTCTACGTATTGCACTGCGGAGGCACAATCCATCAAATGGTAGACGCGCCATAGGAAAAATATTGAGATAGAATCCGCAGCGAATTCTCGCGGATAAGAACTCTCGCTTACTAATCAAAAAAAGGGTACGTCGTGGCCGTTAAATCCGATATCGAAATTGCACAGGCGGCGAACGTCCGCCCGATCCAGGAAATCGCTGATAAGCTCAATATTCCCGCCGATGCGTTGATTCCATACGGTCACGACAAGGCGAAAATCAGCGCCGACTTTATCAAGGCTAACGCCAAGGCGAAGGATGGCAAGTTGATCCTTGTGACCGCGGTTTCACCTACCCCGGCTGGCGAGGGCAAGACAACGACGTCGGTCGGACTGGGTGACGCCCTGAATCTCATCGGCAAGAAAGCGGTTATGTGCCTGCGGGAGCCAAGTCTGGGACCGTGTTTTGGCATGAAAGGCGGAGCGGCGGGAGGCGGTTACGCTCAAGTTGTTCCAATGACCGACATCAATCTGCATTTTACCGGTGATTTCCATGCAATCGGCGCTGCGAATAATTTGCTGGCGGCGCTGATCGACAATCACATGCATTGGGAAAATCAGCTGAATATCGATCCGCGTCGTGTTACCTGGCGGCGCGTTGTTGATATGAATGATCGGGCTCTGCGTACGGTGACGTCGGGGCTGGGTGGTTTCCACAACGGTGTTGTTCGCGAAGCTGGGTTCGATATCACTGTCGCGTCTGAAGTGATGGCAATTTTCTGTCTTGCGACGGATTTGGCGGACCTTGAAAATCGACTGGGTAATATTGTTCTCGGTTACACGCGCGATGACAAACCGGTTACTGTTCGCGAGCTCAATGCCGACGGTGCAATGACGGCGTTGTTGCAAGACGCATTTCAACCAAATCTTGTGCAAACGATGGAAAATAATCCAGCGATTATGCACGGCGGGCCATTCGCGAATATCGCGCACGGTTGTAATTCGGTCGTAGCGACAAAGACGGCGATGAAGCTCGCTGACTACGTCGTTACGGAAGCGGGATTTGGCGCCGATCTAGGTGCGGAGAAGTTCTTCAATATCAAATGTCGCAAAGCGGGTCTGTCGCCTGATGCGGTCGTATTGGTCGCCACGATTAAGGCGCTCAAAATGCAGGGCGGCGTTGCGAAAGGCGATCTCGGAACAGAAAACGTTGCTGCTTTGCAGGACGGGTGCAAGAACCTGGAGAGACACATCAGGAACCTCGGCAAGTTCGGAGTGCCTGTCGCAGTTGCGATTAACCACTTTACTGCGGACACCGATGCCGAAGTCAAAGTCGTTGAGGATTTCTGTAAGAAATATCAGGTCAAGGCCATCAAGTGCACGCACTGGGCGGACGGTGGTAAGGGCACGACGGAATTGGCCGAACATGTCGTTGAACTCTGCGACAGTGGCGCGGCACAGTTTCGAACCTTGTACGACGATGAGATGTCTTTGTGGGATAAAGCAGCGACGATCGCGCGTGAAATTTACGGCGCCGACGATATTATCGCGGACAAGAAAGTTCGTAATCAGTTCGCCAAGTTCGAGCGGGAAGGTTTTGCAAAATACCCAATCTGTATGGCGAAGACGCAGTACAGTTTCTCAACCGATCCCGACTTGCTCGGTGCGCCATCGGGACACGTTGTTCCCATTCGCGAGATTCGACTCGCTGCGGGTGCGGAGTTTGTGGTCGTTGTTTGTGGCGCGATCATGACGATGCCGGGGTTGCCGCGTGTGCCGGCCGCAAATGCTATTCGTGTGAATAAAGAAGGACGTATCGAAGGCCTGTTTTGATCGTCATCTAATGCTCATTAGTCCGACTCCACCAGCTTATGGCTGTCGGACGCCGTCAACTGGCATCCATAGACTGATTTGAGCTTTTGAATGACCGCCTGCGTCTCAGGAGAGAAGGGCGCCTTGCCTTCGAAGGCATGCAGGACTATTCCCTCAAGAAGGTCGCCCAGACTGATGTCCGCATATTCGGCAACGCCTTTTAAAACCTTCAGAAGTGACGATTCGATACGGACTCCGGTCTGAGTCCGTTTTACGCTTGTTTTAGGCATAGCTGATCCTCTCGGGCAGTACATAGGTAACATGGTAACAATATACCTATTTTGAGCAATTGGACAGTGTGAAGGCCGTAAAATCCCGTTACAGTCGCTTTGAGCCTGATTTACCCGATATGAATACAATGTCTGATCTAACGGGGCAGGATGCCGACAAAAGAAGAACTCAACGACGGATTTAACCTGGGCGAATGGGAGATTCTGCCCGGAAAGGGTTTGTTGCGCCGCGGCGATCAGGTCGAGCGGCCGGAACCGAAGGTTTTTGCGGTTTTGATGGCGCTAGCCAAAGCTAATACCAATCTTGTAAGCAAGGATGAACTCGTCGACGAGGCGTGGGACGGACGTCCTACAGCGGATGAAGCAATCGCTCGCTGCATTTCACAACTGCGTGGCCATCTGGACGATCGGCAGGTTCCTCATGTCTACATCGAGACGCTTCAAAGACGCGGCTATCGCCTGAAACAAGAGGTCGTGTTGCACAAACCGGCGGAAACGGAACCTGACGTTGTTGCCCCCATTGCGCCCGGTCCTGCTCTTCGATTGTGGAAAACGGCCGCCGCCATTCTAGCTATCGGTTTCATCGCAATTATTGCGACAACGATCACTGATCGATCAGTTCCGCCACCACTCAGGTCGATTGCCGTAATGCCTTTTAAGAATCTGAGTGGCAATGAATCGGACGAGTATCTCGTGCTTGGATTTAAAGAAGAGCTCGTGCAGATTCTCCAGAGTCTTGACGATTACACGGTCAAGAGCATCAGAGGCAGTTACATCGAAGAACCCGATGCGATCGCACAAAAATTTGGTGTTGGGAGTCTTCTTCTGGGGGCGCTGCGCAGAAGCGGCAACGATCTCAAAATTTCTTACCAAATTACGACAGACGGTGCGGTCGTTGACGGCGGTGACGTAGCAGGAACGGTTGCAGATCTGTTCTCGCTACAGGAGTCGCTGGCTTTGATGGTCAGGGATAACCTGGTCGGAAAATCGGCACAGACCTTGATCAAGAGCCGCCCGTCCGATAGTGCCGCCTACGCTAGTTATCTGGGCGGCATGTTTGCACTTGAGCACAGAGGTGATCCGGGCAATCTGGAAAAGGCGATCGAGTTGTTCGAGAGCGCCATTCGACAGGACAAGCATTTTGGGCCGTCTTATTTGGCGCTGGCCACGGTATATACACTGATGTTCACTTATCGAGACGAACCAGTGGCCGAAATGGATCGAAAGGCTCGCGAAACCATCGATGCAGGGGTCGCAGCAGATGCGGCGATCGAAGACGCTGCCGGTGCGATTTACGGTTACTTGTACAAGAATCAGAAGCAGTGGGCGGACGCAGAGGAGGCCTACTTGCGCGCGGTCAATGCGGAGATTGTCGACTCTAACGCGTTCAACTGGTATTCGAGGATGCTGGCGAGCGTTGGCCGACTTGACGATTCGTTAACACTCATACTGAAGGCGCTTGAAATTGATCCAAGCTCTGCTGTCGTCAATAGCCGAACCGCGATGTCCTATGCATGGCTGGGAAAAACGGATGAGGCCCTTGAGTATTTCGAGCGTGCCAATGATCTCGGTTGGAGCGGATCGACGCACATTCTGGGCTACGCGTTTATTCTGATTCAGACAGGTCAAATGCAAAAAGCCGAAGACCTGGCGATCAGGGCCGTTCAGATGGCCGGCGCATCGACAGATTGGGTCGGTCCTGTTTTTAACGCTTTTCGGGACCCCGATAATGCACCGGCGGCGCTTGATGCCCTGGATAAGGTGTCTGCGGCAAATGCGGTAAGTCCGCTCGTCGAATTGACGGCGAGGACCATCCTTGGCGATCTGGACGGTGCGATGCGAATAGCTGAATTACTCGAGGCTCCAGGTGAAGCATTCGAAATGGATATGCTCTTCATCCCAGAGTTGGCAGATTTACGTAGACACCCGGATTTCATGCCCCTTATGAATCGTCTCGGGATTACGGGCTACTGGTCCAGGAAGGGTTGTTCCTGGAACGGCGATAGAGTGAGCTGCCCCGAAAATTAATCGTCGGACACTTTGCCGCGTGTTTGTTTGAGTGCGCCACGGCGACTTTTTGAATCGAGTCGTTTTTGCTTGGCCCTCCTGCTCGGTTTCGTCTTTATCCGACGTTTCGACTCGCGCGTCGTACTTAGAATCAACTCTGCCAGCCGACTCAGTGCGGCCTGTCGATTTCTTTCCTGGCTTCGGTGAGCCTGTGACTTGATCACAATAACGCCGTCGTCAGTCATTCGATGATCCGACAATTGCCGTAGTCGTTGTTTGATCCGATCGGGAATCGCATCGCTCGCCTGAACGTCGAATCGGAGATGAATTGCGGTCGCGACTTTATTGACATTCTGACCACCGGCGCCCTGTGAGCGCACCGCCGTCATACGAATCTCCGACATCGGTATGCGAATTTCGTCTGCAATGTCGAGAGTGTCCACGTTGTCTCCAATATGTGAGAATGCGCCTCCATGATCCCTATCGGCGCCGTTAATGCAAGTTCGTAATCTGAGTATCCTGGTGGTCTGTCAGCTGATTTCGACGTCCGGCTCCTTCGTCATGGTCATGCTGGGTGGGATAATCGGTTCACAGCTGGTGACTAACAAGGCGTTTGCGACCTTGCCGCTTTCAATGATGGTCGTCGCCGTAGCCGCGACAACCATCCCGGCGACGATGCTCATGAAGAATATCGGTAGACGCAAAGGCTGTGCGTTGGCGTCCGTCTCCTCAGTCGTTGCATTGATGCTGGCCGTTCTGGCTTTGCAGAAAAGCAGTTTTCTGATCTTTATCCTCGCCATAATGATCTTCGGTATCAACATGGCATTCACCCAACAGTATCGATACTTTGCTGCAGAGAGTGTGGAATCGAAATATGTTCCACGCGCTATTTCGCTAGTCCTTGTTGGTTCGATTGGCGCTGCATTTGTTGGGAAAGAGATTGCTACAAGGGGCGAGTACTGGATCGCGGATGTTCAATTCGCAGGCTCACTGGTCGCGCTGGCTGTGATGTTCGTTGTTCAGGCGATGCTGTTTTTTGCGATGGCGCCAGCGAAGGAGCACCACAGCACTGAGAACCAGCCGTCCGAACGCCCGCTCAAGGAAATCGTCTTCCAGCCGGTATTCGTCGTCGCTGTTCTCGGCGCAACAGCAGGGTTTGGGTTGATGACTTTGGTTATGACCGCCACGCCGCTGAGCATGCACATCAATGATGGTTTTTCGCTTGAGCAAACATCGAGCGTGATTCAGGCCCATATCCTGGGTATGTACGTTCCATCGCTGTTCGCGGGATTCATTATCGAGAGAATCGGTGTAACGAAGTTGATGTTTATCGGGGCGATCGGATTGCTGACGACATCGATCATTGGTTTGCAAGGGCATACGGTGCTGCATTACTGGTGGGCGCTTGTACTCCTCGGAATTGGATGGAATTTTCTCTATGTTGGTGGTACGACGATGCTGACGTATACCTACAGCATGGCGGAACGATTCCGCGCCCAGGCCGTGAACGAATTTCTTGTGTTTGGTACTTCGGCAACGGCCTCATTGCTCGCTGGAACGATCATGTACTTCTTCGGATGGGGGACGCTGATGTTGATTCCAATTCCCGTTCTGATCACAATTTGTATCGCACTAATTTTTGTGCGAAAGAACTCTATGTTGCATCCGGATGGCCGAATAAATGCCTGAGAAAACCAATCTGCGTCAATTGCTGACCGACGCCGCGAATCGCGGTGTAGAGTATCGTGAGGCAGGCGCCGAGCGAGGCGTTGCTCCTTCCACGGACGCGGTAGCAGACACCGCCCAATTCATTGAGCCCATGCCGGACACAGGCAGCGAGGATCGAGACGTTCTGGCAATGCTGGATGACGTTGGATCGCCCGCTACAGTAATGATGACGGGACCCCGTTACTTCGGTTTCGTGATCGGTGGATCACTGCCAGTCACGGTCGCAACCAACTGGCTTACAACGGCTTGGGATCAGAACGTCGGTTTACACGAAATTACGCCGGCGACGTCGACGCTCGAGCGTGTCGCGATGGACTGGATGATTGATCTCTTTGAATTACCGCCCGAGACAGCGGCTGCATTCGTCACGGGTGCGACTGTCGCTAACTTCACCGCGCTCGCCGCGGCCAGAAACCGGGTCTATTCGGATATCGGATGGAACGTCGAAGCGGACGGCTTGATCGGTGCGCCGCCCGTGACGATCATTGTCTCAGAGGAAACTCACCCGACGGTCTTCAAATCACTCGGGCTTCTTGGTTTTGGACGTAATCGCGCGGTTCGGGCGCCGGTCGATGCGCAGGGCCGAATCGATCCTTTGCGTTTCCCGACGATCGAGGGTCCGACAATTATTTGTACTCAGGCCGGAAACCTCAACACCGGTGCCTTCGACCCGGTCGGCGAAATCTGTGATCTTGCGAAGCCAAAGGGAGCATGGGTCCATGTCGATGGTGCGTTCGGATTGTGGGCGCGCGCATCTGAAGGCCGATCTCACTTGTGCTCGGGATTCGAGGCCGCAGACTCGTGGGCAACCGATGCACACAAATGGTTGAACGTGCCGTACGACAGCGGCGTAGCTTTCGTTCGTGATGCAGCCGCGTTGAAGTCGGCGATGGCCATTACCGCCGAATACCTCATGACCGAAACCGAATTTCGTAATCCGTCCGACTTCACACCGGAGTTATCGCGGCGGGCACGAGGTGTCGATGTTTGGGCAGCGCTCAAATCATTAGGTCGCAAGGGCCTTGCCGAAATGATCGATGGTTGTTGTGAGAATGCGCGCCGCTTCGAAGCCGGTTTGCGTGCAGCGGGTTACGAAATTCTCAATGACGTTGTCCTTAATCAGGTGCTCGTCTCATTTGGTGATGACGCAACGAACCGGGAGGTCATCGACGGAATTCAACGGGACGGTACTTGCTGGTGCGGCGTGACGGTTTGGCAGGGCAAGACAGCGATGCGCATCAGCGTATGTAACTGGTCGACGACCCATGAAGATGTCGATCGCAGCCTCGAGGCGATTCTCAAAATCGCCCGAACCACAGTGTCATGAAGAATCGAATATACGCCGAGCCTAGAAGTTATAGACGAAGGACAGCGCCAGTACGGGCCACGCCTTGTAATCGCTGATATCGTCTTCGAGGGCCGCGCTTTCGGTCGCCAGAGCAGCGTCCAGTTCAGCCTGAATGGGCGCCAGTGCGGCTTCGTCGCCCGTGACATATAGCGACACGGAAGGATCCCCTTGCCAGAGCACGCCAAAGTCCAGGTTCAGTCCCACTTTACCAAACAACTCGAAGTCGTAACCGACGCCAAGATAGGGCGCAGTGCTGTCGAACGAGGTAACGCTCTCTAGTGAGCCGATCACGCCGGTATCAAAGCTGCTGCCGCCAAAATCCAGAGTAGTGCCGCCGGTGTCCTGACTCGTCATTTGGATTTCGTTGCCATTCGAGTAGGCGCCCAAGGTGACTCGAAACGGACTTAGCGGAAAGCGAAAGTTGCCGGTCAGAAAATAGTTGTCCATTGCAAAGGTCGCGTCGTAGTCGACCGTGGCTTGCGTACCCGTGGTGTCCAGATCGTAGCGGTGCGCGCCTACGCGAAGGTCAAGCCAGGGGATGGGGCTCCAGCGACCTTCAACGCCAAGACCCAACGTGCCAGCTTTAAGTCCAACACCGAAGTCGGCATTGGCTGCGCCGGAAGATGCGAGGACGAGCGCGACCAGCGCTGCCTTTGTGCGTACATTTTTCATGATAGGTCCCGATTAATCCAAATTTAGGTAAGCAGGCAACAGGGTATACGGGCGTCTCATTAACGACTGTGCGCCGTTTCACAAGCCGGGCCTCAGTCAATGATTATGTCAAAACTGTGTAAACAGGCCGGATTCACGGGCGGCGTTGCAGAGTTCGAGTGTTTAGCTTTGGAGTTGCGCAGGAAGCGCTAACCAACAAAAGGAGATTGAAATGCGAGAACTAACACTGAACGAAGTAAGCAGGGTGGCGGGCGGGGAATGCTCGACTGGTAATAACTACGGTGGAATTACGGAGCCCAGCTCTCTGGGCCAGGACATCATTCAAATCTATGAAGGCCTGGTGCAGGCGACCTCGTACATGATCGAGCGGGTTGCGAACGCCCTTTGATGGATCGCTACCGGGGCGTATTCACGCCTCGGTAGCCATTCTCCGCAGCAACATAATCAACGCAGCACTGCACACCACGATCACGATGGCGGCTATGGCGCCAGGTAATAGAAGCGGAAGCTCGTCCCGAATTGGATTCCACTGGCCCGTGAGGCAGCGCCAATCGAAAATGACCAGCGTATTCACCGTTGAGTGTGTAATAAGCGACGGCCACAAAGATCCTGATCTCCAGTATTGGATACCGAAAATGATTCCACCGAAAAACGCGAAAGGCAGGGAGGTTAGTTTATGAAAGACGGCGAATACTGTTGCCGAAACAATGATAGCTACCAGCGTCCCGCGTTTCCGCAAAGCGGTCAGTATGTATCCTCTGTATACGATTTCTTCAATGAGAGGTGTCAACACTGACAGTACGAGAACACTCAATGCCATTAGTGCCGGACTTGGGCATTGAAACGAAAAAACAGGACCAATGACCGTCGCTGAATCAGACAATGGATGGAGCCCGAACGAGATACCGAAAACGAGCTGACCCCACCACAGCAGTCGCAGCAGAACGCCGATCATGATTGCCGTGATTACCAGCTTCAGGTTCAGGTCCGCAATTCGAAATTGCACAAGCAGGTAAGCGCGTTCGCTGCGCCACAGCGGAAACAGCAACACCGCCAAGACAAACGGAACAAGCAGAAATGAAAGCTCCGCAGCCGTTTGCAGCGCCATGTTTTCGCCGAGAAGTCGTAGCTGCAACCACGATCGCGCCACCAGCGCTGCGACTGTTGCTAAGAGTATTGCGACAATAGTTGTTGTTGATAACGTCCGCGTGGCCATCGGGTCAATCCTGTCGCTTCAGGATCGGCAACGCACCGTGCAAATCAGGCCGGAATCGTCAGAAAACACGCGTCAATCTATATTCCCGGGAGGTTTGTGTAGGTCGGCTCAGACATCTTGTCGCGGCCCCATTTCAGAAAAATAGACGGATGGGCAGCGGGGTCAATATTCACATTGTCGAGGTCACCATTAACGTGCGGAAGCGCCATAAGCCGTTTGTCCATCACTTTGAACCAAAGCCAGGGCACGTAGGCGAGCATGTACATTCCGAAATAGCCATTGGGAAGCTCCGGAATATTCTTAAAATGCCGCAGCGATTGATAACGCCGCAAAGGATGGCTGTGGTGATCAGAATGGCGTTCGAGATGGAACAGAACGAGGTTGCTGAATATATGATTGCTGTTCCATGAGTGGTGCGGCTCGCAACGCTCGAGTTTTCCGTCGCCGCCTTTTTTTCGCAACAGCCCGTAGTGTTCAATGTAATTCGCGCTGGTGAGCTGCCAGTAGGCGGACAGGTTGTGCACTATCAAAAAGGGAATCACCATCCAACCAAACGCAATCAGAAAAATCAGGCTCATCAATGCCGTCAACGCGTAAGACTGAAGAATCTGATTATTCGGGTCCCAAATCGACTTGCCACGGCTTGTCAGACGTTCTTTCTCGATGGCCCATGCGCCATGAAATGAACCAGGGATTTCTCGCATCGCGAATTTATAAATGCTCTCGCCCATGCGTGAACTTGCCGGGTCTTTGAACGTCGAGACGTACTTGTGATGCCCGCGATTGTGTTCGATGTTGAAATGACCGTAGGCCGGAACTGCCAGAGCGACCTTGGCCAATTGTTTTTCGAACCGGGAGTTCTTGTGTCCAAGTTCGTGCGCTGTGTTGATAGCCAATCCGGCAACCAGGCCGGTAAACCCGGCGACCAACAGGAACGCCCACCAGCTCAACGCTTGAGTCGTCGCGTACCAGATCCCCCCGATCAGGCTGACAAAGTGGAGCGGAACGATGGCGTAGGTCAGGTATCGATAATATCGGTCCTGGTCCAACTGCATGACCACTTCTTCAGGAGGGTTATTGCTGTCTTCGCCGAGCAACCAGTCGAGCAACGGTGCGATGACATAGTTTCCGAAAAACGGTAACAGGAACCAGGCCTCAACGCCGGTCTTGGCGTGCAGGCCGATGCTGATGAATGGTTGTAACGGATAGACGACGGACAACAGCCAGAGCCAGCGCTTCTTGTCGACATAATGAACCGCTTGGCCATCGGCCAGTACGCCCGTATATCCCTTCATCGTTCCTGTCCCTTATTGACCTGTCGGCAAATTATACAAAACTACCGTGGCCAGATGCGGTCGAATTGAAAATAGTGCTTTAAATCAAAACGATGGGGCAATGGCGCGAAAATTGCTCTATATTTTATGCAGGTGGAAAACGCAGGGGGCAAATAATGGTGAGCTTTTTCAGGAAACTGGCTTTCCTGGCGGCCATGCTTACGCTCACGGCGTGTGGGAATGACGCCAGTGAAACAGGCAATGAGTCGGCAGCGACAGTCGCTTTATCAGCGGCGACGCTGGGTGAACAGGTGGTGTCGCCCGTTTCCGAATATCTGATGATCGAGCAATACGCCAGCGCCAATCCGCGAAATGGATCGAGTCAGGCACAAATCTGCAAAGCGTGTCATAGCTTTGATGAAGGCGGAGGCAATATGATTGGGCCGCCGTTGTTTGGGTTCTTTGGTCGAAACGTTGGAGCACAGGCAGGGTTTGACTACTCACCCGTGATGCGCAATGCCAACTTTGTTTGGACACCGCGGGCGCTCGATGCCTGGCTGACTCAACCGGGCCATTTTCTGCCGGGCAACAGAATGACGTTTGCCGGAGTATTTCGGCAGAAGGATCGAGACGATTTGATCGCCTATTTGTTAGCAGCTACGTCGCACAGCGGGAACGAATAATACAATAAAGGATGCAGGAGAGAATGGAAGCTAGCAGAGCTGTAGATGGTAAACGCGACGAGACTGATCGCCGGGCATTTTCCTGGCGAACCGTGTTTTACGGATTTATGCTGTCGCGCCGCAGAAAGCACCGCCGTGACGTTGACGACGAAGTGTTGTTTATGGACTGGCACCATCCCTGGTTGTTCTTCCTGGCGACGGGAACCATGTTGCTTTCCTGCGCCGATGCTTTTCTAACTCTGCAGCTCATCAATCTCGGCATGATCGAGGTCAATCCCGTCATGAAGGCCATCATGGATCAGGGAACACTGCTGTTTACGAGTACAAAACTCGCAATGACAGGTGTCGGAATCCTGATTCTGGTATTTCTTGCGAAAACGAAATTTCTGAATCGCTATCGAACCGGAGCTTTTCTGACTGTGCTCTTCAGTTCTTACGCCTGCCTGGTCTGCTACGAGCTCGTGAATCTGCTCAATTTGCTGTAAGGCGAATATCGTCGCTATGGATTCCTTCTGGCGATCGCTTGGGATAAACTAGCGAGCCATTTTCGACACCAAACTGGAGTCACCGGACTCCGTACAGTCTGGGTCGCGTAAGTCCCTGAAAAGATGAGTAAATCTCACAAAGAACAACTGGCCTCGACGCCGCTGTTCGGCGCCAATTCGAGTGCTGTCGAGTCGCTGTATGAGCAATATCTTGAGCGTCCGGACTCGGTCCCGACCGGGTGGCGAGATTATTTCGTCGAGATGGGCGACTCGGGCTCGGAAATTCCGCACTCTCCCATCCGCGATCAGTTGCTCCAGGAGTCGCGAGAAGGCCGCAAGCCGGGGCGTGTCGTTCGGCGAGCATCCGGTAAAGCGTCCACATCCGGAGAAAAGCAGGCAGCGGTCGCGCGGTTAATTCAGGTTTATAGTCTTCGCGGACACCAGATCGCCGATATTGATCCGTTGGGGTTGATGGAGCGTCGAGTACCGGGCGTCTTGAAACTCGACTATCTGGGTCTCTCTGAATCCGACATGGACACGGAGTTCTTTACGGGTGGTCTTGCGGGTGGTAGCAACGAGCGCATGAAGTTGCGCGATATTCTGGCGCTGCTGAAACGCATCTATTGCGGCAAGATTGGCGCCGAGGTTGCACACATTTCGCGGGCGCGGGAACGTTTGTGGCTCCGCAAGCGGTTTGAACAGGATGTCGCGAACAATGCCCTTAGCGATGAGGAGCGGCTCTATATATTGGACCGCCTGACCAGTGCCGAAGGCATTGAGCGTTACCTGCATACCCGTTACGTTGGTCAAAAACGATTCTCCCTCGAGGGCGGCGAAAGCCTGATTCCGTTACTGGATGACATTATTCAGCAAGGTGGGTCCGCTGGCGTTAAGGAGTTCGTCATTGGAATGGCACATCGTGGACGCATTAACGTGCTGGTCAATATCCTTGGAAAATCGCCCGAGGAACTTTTCGAAGAATTTGAAGGCAAATACGACCTCGAGGAACTGAAGGGTTCGGGCGATGTTAAGTATCACAAGGGCTTTTCCGCCGACCTGAAGACACCTGGCGGTAATGTGCATATCGCATTGGCGTTTAATCCGTCGCACCTTGAAATCGTCAATCCCGTAGTTGAAGGATCGGTGCGGGCGCGTCAACAACGTCGTGGCGATACGGAGCGGGACGAGGTATTGCCGGTCCTGATTCATGGCGACGCAGCTTTCGCCGGTCAGGGCGTGGTTACAGAAACGTTTCAGATGTCCCAGGTCAACGGTTTTCGAACGGGTG
>RCNB010001035.1_pt1 | contig 17795 bp, 12 predicted proteins | sample 2041321 | NCBI WGS metagenome assembly RCNB01 (sample SAMN09708232, study PRJNA481090) | Marine sediment metagenome, whole genome shotgun sequencing project. | reverse complement strand
GATAGTATCTTAATTTATCTCAATTTCAAGGAATTTATTGAAGTAAAGTTCTTCTTAGCGCTTTTCGTCACATTAACGCTTCTGTCATTCTTTCTAGAGACTGTATTCATATTAGAAAAAAACTTGCGCTGGAATAAGTTTTTTTTGCCAATAACAAAATTTGTTCGGTTTATTGTTTTGACCCTTGTAATATTGGCCGTTCCTGGATTTAAAGGCCCGATTTATGCTCTTGCTTTATTTGCTGTTTTTAAGTTTTCATATTTTGTATACTATATGTTTCCTTATTTTAAAAAGTTATACAAGATTAATTTTAAACTATTAAAAAAGCAATTGGTTTATTCGCTTCCTTTCGGGTTTGCATTGACGATCAATTTGGTTTCTACCACTTTCGATAAGTTTTTTATTAATAAATATATTACAGCTGAGGAATTTGCTATTTATTCGATTTCATTTTTAAGTATACCTATATTAGGTCAATTCTTTAAATCAATTCATAATGTTGTTGTTCCTGAAATAGCTATAGCAATGACAAATAATAATATTAAAACGGCTACGAATCTTTGGAAGAAAACTGTTGAAAAAACATCGAGTGTTACCATACCAGCTGTTTTTTTGTTTTGGGTAATGGCTAATGAAATAATCACCATACTTTACACAATTCAATATGTTGAAGCGGTTCAATACTATCGAATATTTGTTGTGATGTTTTTAATTTCGATGTTTAGTCATGAAATTGTTCTGAGAGGAGCAAATAAGACTAAATATATTATGTATTCAAATATAATAGGGGCAATAGTCACGATTACAATAGGTCTTATTATTATACCAAAATATCAGTTATTTGGTGCTGTAATTACTGCCTTAATTGGCAGAGTTATTCCCATGATGATAAGTCTCAATTTTGAAAGAAGAATCATGAAATTGCACGTTTACAATTGGGTGAATTGGAAAAAAATATTTACGAATATTTTGATAACCTCAATGATTGCGATACCAATATTTTTCCTAAAGGATTATATAACTAATTTATATTTGCGCACATTTATTGCAGGATCTTTGTTTGTAATTTTGTTAGTTCCTCTTCAAATCAGATTTAATCTTTTCATTTTTAAGGAGCAATTATTTCAGGTACTGAAATTTATAAAACTAGCGAAATAATCAAATTTGATATTCAAAAAATATATTTATTTAGATTTTAAATAAAGAAATTGTAGATACATTAAGTTAATGGCAATTTCATTATACATATTACTTATAGCATAGTTAACAAAGGAGTTGACTGATATAAAAATTTAGATAATCTCTAAACATGAATAAATTAAATACTCAAAATATCGAAAAAAAGAAGGAAATAGCCTTTGTAAATTATAATGCATATCCCTGCGCTGTTGGGGGAGCGGAAATTTTTAATTTTTACTTAATAAATAACCTGAGTAAACTGTATGAAGTCCATGTAATTACTTATTGCAAGGAAAATAGATATGATCAGAATGTATCAGTCCATAGAATTCATAAAGCATCTTTTTTTAAACGATTTCTTTCTCCAATTCAAACTTTCTTTTTTTTAATGATGAATAGGCAGATAAGATTTATTCATGTTACTTATTCAAGAGCTTCTTGGTTGCATTGGTTTTCTTTTTATCTTATAAAAAAAATATTAAAGGTTAATTATATGGTAACCGTTCATAGTGGAGAACTAGCAGAATGGAAACCCAAAGGATTATTTGCATATAAATTGTTTTTTAAGAATGCATTCAGAATAACGGGAGTTTCGCAAAGGATAATTGATGAATATGAAAAGAGAACTGGCAGAAAAGACATTATTTTTACGCCACCTTTAATTCCGTTTAAGGTTATTAGCCCTAAAAATAAGTTTAGGGAAAAGTGGAAAATTGCCCCGGAGGAAATAGTTTTGCTTTATGTGGGTTCATTAAAACCATTAAAATCTGTTCATACCTTAATAGACGCACTAGGAACCATAACCTCCAAAAAATTAGCGGATTATAAATTAAAGTTGATAATAGCTGGAGACGGTGTATCAAGAAATAAATTGGAACAACAAGTTTTACGTTTAAAGTTAGAAAAATCAGTAAGGTTTTTGGGTATGGTTGATACCAAGGTAATTTCAGAATTATATAATTTAGCCAATATTTATACTATTTGCTCTGAATATGAAGGCCTACCTATTTCTACTTTGGAGGCCCTTGCAAACGAGTTGCCATGTATTAGTTCGGATGCCCCTGGACTGATCAATATTTCGATGCAAAATAAGAATACGATTATGTTTCGACTAGGTGATTATGAAGATTATGCAAAAAAAATCGAAATGCTTTTAAAGGACATAGATTTACAAAAGAAATTAGGAGTGAATGGTCATAAGTATTATAATGAACTGTATTCTTATGATAATTTGATAGAAATATTCAAAAAAGATATTGATGCCGCATAAATTCGGTTTTGACGTTTAAAGGGAATTAATCGAAAGGTTTTTCTTTAAATCAGTGAAGATTCTTAATGAGTCAGTTTTGAATTAATTAATGAAATTTAATCTTTAATTTAGTTTGTTATTTTAGGTAAATAAGTTGTTGAAATGAATAATAAAAATCTTTATATTTTCCCAATTTCTCTAATAATATTCACTTTAGTTGAAATATTTATTATAAAAAATGGACAGTTTACCATTGGGATTTATTTATATATTTTATATGCAATTTCTCTGTACTTGATCAATAAAAAACTGATAATTTCTTTTTTTGTTTACAATCTGCCTATAGTTCCTTTAATTTCTACCGATTACAAAGTATTTAGTATGCTTGGCCCGAGTGAAATAATCTATGGTTTTTCTCTTTTGGTTTTACTTTCAATTTCTTCTTCTGTAAAACGTGTTAAACTCAATAAATATCAAAAATTATCTATCTCATTTGTTTATTTTTTATTTTTTCTAAAAGTTTACATTTTAATAAAGGACTCTTATTTTGGCTTAAGTGATCTAAGAACATCAGGGGCCTTTTACATATTTAAAATTACAGTTAGATATTTTCTATATTATTATTCACTTGTTTTATTAATTAAGGTCATATACTTAAAGGAAATATTTGATTATGTTTTTGTAGGAATAAAATATTCTGTTCTTACAATTCCAATATCGATGATTTTCACAAAAGCACTTGTCTTAATGGGTGCCGGAATAGTAGTTTACGGAGATAAAACAGAAGGAATACTATCCGGAGAATATGATAGATACATAGGGTTTTATGGAGCTGGCGGAGATGAAAATAGTGTAGGAATATTTTTAGTTGCTGCCTTTGGTTTTTTGTTGGCTTTGTATGAAAAAACAGGAGATATAAAAAAATATGTAGTGTTTATGGGATTTGCGGTATTGGGTGTTTTACTCTCTGGTTCGAGGACTTCCTTTTTAGCGCTTGTTGTCATAATACTAATTTTTTTAATAACCAATAAATCGGGTTCAGCTAAAGTTTATATTCTTATTGCTTGTGTTGTTTTTTATTTTATTTTCAATGAACAACTAAATAGTGTAATCGAAAGGTTTTTCGATCCTTCAGCTAAGAAGGCAATTGATAGTAATGAAACTGGAGGAAGGGTTGGAAAATGGGTATATTATATTGACTGGATTTTAAATAATCCTAACACCTTAATTTTAGGGAATCAAAAGAATATTAGTTTGGACAGGGCTCCTCATAATTATTTTATATGGATAATTTATCATGTAGGTTTAGTTCCTTTCGCCATTTTTTCAAGACTTTTAATTAAATTAATTAAGAGTGCTTCTATAAAAATGAAAGCTACAAATCTTAAAAATATTTATTACATTATACCCTTCCTTTTTGTTATAATGACTGTTAATTCATTTGGATCTTCTATTTATCTTTGGATATATTTGCCGATTGGGGCGTATTTTGTTCACAGTAAAAAAAGGAATCATTTTGAAGGAAAATCGAATGAAATTAATACTATAAATTAAGAGCGTTCTACTGATTATGAAAATGATGAATTTGACTTCCAAATAAAGACCTATGAATATTTTGCTTTTATGTGGAAATTTGTCCTATGCTGGTGCACAGCGTCAATTATTTGAATTGGCAAATGGTTTAAATAAAAAGCACCAGGTATTAGTATGTTCGATTTCAAATAAAGTTCCACTTATTGAGGAGTTTGAGAAAAACAATATTAAGGTAGAGGTTCTTGGATTAAGAAAAAGGAACTTTAGCAGAATAATTAAATCTCTCAATCATCATATTAAAGAAAATAGCATCGAAGTTGTATATAGTTTTCTTGAAACAGCAAATGCTTATTCCAGGGTAATGAAACTTTTTAACTCCAAGATAAAGGTTATTTCATCAGAAAGAAGTAGTGATACCATATTGGATTTTAAGACTAAATTACTTGAGAAAGGTCTTTCAAAATTAACTGACTTATATATTGCCAATTCATATGCAGGGAAATCTGCCTTGATAAAGCATCATAAGGTCAAGAATATAGAAGTAATTCATAATGGAATTGATCAAAAAAGGTTTTTATCCTTAGGAAAATCATCTTTAAATATAGACTTGAAGGGAAAAATACTCATTTGTCAAGTAGGTCGGATAAAACCTGATAAGAATTATGAAATGTTCTTAGAAGTGGCAGAAGGTGTGTGTAATTTATTTAGTGAAGTGATTTTTTTAGCCATTGGTGATCAACCGGATTCAATGGGCGTTTATGAAAATACTATTGTAAACAAAAAAAACAAATTAAATAATATAGATAGAATTTTATTTGTGGGGAAAAGGTCAGATATTCCTGAAATATTATCTGAAACGGACATTTCCATACTAACTTCTCATAGAGAGGGTTGTTCAAATACAGTACTTGAATCTATGTTTGCCAAATGCCCTCTTGTGGTTACAGACGTTGGGGACAATAGAATGATGCTATCTGAAGCAAATCAAAATTTTATAGTAAAACCAAATGATGTTGAAGAGATGGTTCAAAAATTATCAATTTTAATTGAAGACGGTTCGTTGAGAAAAGAAATCGGAAATCGAAATTTCGATAAAGCTCAAAATGAGTTTACTAATAAAATGATGGTTGAGAATACAGAATCCTTAATTTTATCGTTATTAAATAGTTGAGTTAAAGCTAAAAAATAATCTTGTTTGATATTGTTAAAATTTAGATGAGAACGAAATAAGTAATAAAGAATTGAATTAATATAATATAATGAAAAAAAAACCAGTATTATCTATATTTGCTGATGGCGTAAGGTTTGATAGTTTACAATTTATGCCTTTTTTAAACTCTTTGAACAAAGCTCCTTTGGAAACTGTTTTAGGCTATTCTATCACATGCCATCCTTCTATGTATACAGGAGTGTATCCTGATAAACATAAAATTGTTTTTCATTGGGTTGAAAGCAAAAAGAAAAATGGACCTTATACTTTTTTAAGTTATTTTCCAGATTTTTTTCCCTTTTCAAATTCATATGTGCAAGCTGTTGCTTCACATTTTTATGCAAAGTTTTTTCTTAAGAAAAAGGCAAGCCCATTCATGGGGTATGGAAAGCTTTTGAATTTACCTATGAAATTTTGGAACAGAGTAGATATTAATGAATTTAAATATTGGGATGAGGATGATTATATCAATGATGATGTAAAAACAATTTTCGAATTGGTCCGAAGAAACGAGTATAAGCATCATATTTCGAATATGCACAAACCAAATTTAGGGAAATTAAATTCGGTAAAAACAGTTGATCCTAAGGGTTTTGACTGGGTATATTACTTTATCGGTGAGTCAGATCACGTATCCCATGAATTTACACAGCATTCAAAAGAGGGGATAGAGTTTATGGGAAAATTGGATAATTTTGTCATCAAGGAATATAAAAAATTTGAGGATTTATATGGCAAAGATGGATTTGAGTTTATCTTTTGGTCTGATCATGGACATATCGCTATTGAAAAGCATATAGATTTATATGATTTTTTCAAGATTAGAAAAATTAATTTGAAAAACATGTTTCATTTGGTGGATTCTACAACAGCAAGATTTTGGCCCAAAAATGATGTCGATAGAAAAAAGATAATGGAAATTATGGATCAAATTCCGGAGGCTACATTAGTTGAAGATGAGGATTTTAAAAAATTGCACCTAGCTAATGATAGTAATTTATATGGTGAATTATTTTATTATTTGGAAGGTGGTGTAGTTTTTATATATACGATTCACGGATTTGGAAAAGACACTCAGTCGATGCATGGGTATCACCCCAATGCACAAGGCAATGATGGGTTGTTTGTTTCTAACAAAAAAATTAACGCCTCAAAAGTAACTTTACCCGATGTTTTTTGTTCTACAATAAACAGTCTTGGGATTAAGTATGAGCCAAAAATTAATCTTGATGGAAAGAATATCCTATCCTAAAGAGATTCAAGAATTCTTTGCAGAAATAGTACGGGAGATTAAAAAAACACTAGACCCTGAGTATATTTTAATCGCAGGAAGTTTTGGCAAGGGCTCTTGGTTACTAAACGGCAGTAATTTGCTTAGTGATTTTGAGTTTGAATTTATTTGCAGGAAAAAGTGGTCAATTAAAAAAAAGAAGGATTTACTTAAAAAGTTTAATTCAATTTACCCTTATGAGATTAATCTAAAAGGCAATCTCTTGGATAATGTAGAAAATAAGGTTTCTTCAAATTATTCTAATGCTTTTCCTGGATATGTAAGGTTAAATTTTTATGATGCTTTTTCTGATCCTCAAATTCTATATTCCAAGCATGATCAGGTATTAGATCTAGCTTTAAGTGTTGATGATATTCCTTCTTGGGAAGTTTGGAGGCTTATGGTTAATAGGATAGGAGATCTTTTGTCTTTACAAATTGAACCTTCACCATCATATGCTTTGGTAAATTATTATTGGTTAAAAATCTTTGAATCCATTGGTGATGCATATTTAATTTTAAATAATTCATATTCAAAAAACATTTCACGTAGACATGAGTTATGGGATAAGGAAGTTCTAAAAAGTGACAATCTTTTACCAGATTTATGTAAAAACTCTTTTGAAATTGTGGCGTCAGCTCTTGATGCACGTAATCGGCATGATATTGACAGATTTGATCATACTCAATTGACTTCAAATGAAAAGAATGAAATTGTTAATTCATGGCTTCATTATATTGAGGATAAAGTTTTGGAAGAAGAAAGTATGACGAGTTTAGGCCCTTCGTTTTCGAAAAGCTATATGCTGAATAAATCTATCCAAAAAAAGTATTTGGAAGTTAATAATGTCCTTGCAATACCAATTTCTAATTCAATAAGATTCCTCTTTAATTATAAAGAATTGATGAAATTGAAATTCAGCATTCATAAGATGGGAATAAGTTGGCGGCATGTAATCTTGGTAGTAATTTCGGAAATTTATAAGGAACAAATAGAAAATAAACAATCTTATATTGAAACAAAAGGCATTTTAGCCAATATCATGCCTGAAAAAAGTTTGACTGGATTGTCTGAAAAAGCATTAATAGAAACCATTTTGAATCTCTGGAAAATAGTTAGATAATGGCAAATAATAAATACATAATTAAGGAAATAACGCCTTGGATGATGGATGAATTGATTGTTTTTTCCGAGCTTGTTAACTTTGATATCATATTTTTAAGAAATCAAAGGGATTTTTTCAACGATGAACTTGAGCAATTAAAGGAAAAGGGAGTTCATATTTACATCAAACCCTATGCAATGGGTAATTTGTTCAAAAAGTTACTGACTGTAATTAGTTTTTTATTTAATAATCTATTCAATTTTCGTCTTGATTACAATGGGGTTATTGGTTTTAAAAGTATCATTTGGTTTTTGAAATTGGACCTTTCATTATTTGGTCCCGATTCTAATCTTCATGCACAATTTGCAACCCAGCCTACACTGATTTCATTTCTCATTAAGCAGTATCATAATGGTTTACCAAAGTACTCATTTACTTTCCATGCCTATGATATCTATTTCAAAAGTAGATGGTTTAGTATGTTAACTAAAAACTGTGATAAGGCATATAGTATTTCAAATTTCAATATTGATTATGTAAATGAAAAATATGGAAAAAGTGATAAATTGGAACTGGCGCGATTGGGTGTTTTTCGAGAAAAAATTTCCAAAATTGAAGAGTATGGCGATGGTAAATCAGAAATTTTCACTTTAGGATTAATGACTTGGTTTGATAAAAAGAAAGGTATCAGTTTTTTACTTGAGGCTATGTTAGAGCTAAAGAAAAAAGGGTATGATAATATTCGTTTAGTACTTGCAGGAGATGGATCTTTGAAGAATGAGTTTATTGAATTTATCGATGTCAATAAACTAGAGCAAACTATAAAATATATCGGAAAGATTAAAAGGGAAGAAAAGCAGGATTTCTTTAATTCGCTAGATGCGTTTATTTTACCGTCAATCTCATTGAAAAATGATCAAGATGGTATTCCTGTTGTTTTAATGGAGGCAATTGCGTATTCATTACCCATTATAAGTACTGATGTTTCTGGTATACCTGAGATATGTATTAATGAATTTAACGGGCATTTAGTTCCAGAACGTGATGTTGATGCACTTGTAAATTCTATTATTTATTTTCAGGATCATCAAGATAAAATAAAGGAATATGCAAGAAATTCTTATGATTTGAGCAATGAGTATGATATTAGATTAAATTCAATTAAGAAGATGGAATCTTTAGGTTGGAAATGATTAATCTGTACTTGCCAATGTTAAAAGTTAAGTTTTGATATTGGAACGGGACGTCTAAAATTAAGTTTCTAAATGAATGAGTTGTTTACGATAAACCTGAATCTAGCTAGATAATATCCAAAAGACTAATTATTATAAATTATAGAAGATGAACAATCAAAATGAATACCTATCTAGAAGTATGGATAGAATATTTTTAAGTACTGAAAACCTAGGTTTTTGGGATGATAAAAATTCGCGTATACATTCTAGATTAGATTGTACAAATGATTGGGAGTGGGAAGTTAATCCTGACCCCTCGGATAGATACGGGGTTTTTACCATTTCTTTGATTTTACTGGCAAAATTTCAACATGGATTAGATATTTCATCCTATGAAACTAAAATAATAGCATATTGTAATTATATAAAAGGTAAAATTTTAACTTATGAGAAATCAAATATAACCTATGGAGCTTTTAACGCGCTTGTTTTGGGTCAATTATTGTTTGAAAATAAGGGCTGTGATTTCAGAAATGAAATAGACGCTTCCTATAAATTGTTAAAAAATCAAATAAGCGCTATAAGTAATAATGAGGATAGTCTTGCTCTAATAGGATTAAGCTTATATTATAAACATTTAAATAAAGATAAGGATATTCTTAAGTATGTTGAGAATTTGGTTAAATCTTTATTAGATTCTCAAAACGACAAAGGATTTTTCTTAACAGGTGACATAAGGGCTGTTTACCATCAAAGAACCATGTACACGTTATGGGGTTTAGCATTCGCTTCCGATATAACTAAAAAGCAAGAAATTAAGTCTGCAATTGAAAAATCAATTCAGCATGTTTGGGAGTTCAGAAGAGATGGAAAAGATGATGCATTTCTTTGGCATCCGTTAATTTACAATACAAGAAGAAAGTCTAAAATACCACTACCAATCCTATCGCCTATTTCAGTAAATTATTTATTTGAATGTCATCAAACTTTTTTTGCCAATGCTATAAGTTTTTATCAATTTTTTTATGAAACAGATAAATTTTCTGATTATAGACTAAAAGCACTAGCATGGATTTTTGGAAAAAACAGGATAAAAACAAATCTCGTTGATATTACTAAAATTGATATTCCTGCCAGGATAATGTCACGTAAAGGAGATTTAATTATAAAAAACAATAATTTTAAGGGAAGCTATGAAGTTGGTTCTTACATTTTTGCTTTAGCGGCAAAAGATAAAGACTAATAGATATCATTTTTAATAGTTTTTCACGTGATTTGCACAATAAAAAATTAATAATATTATTTAAATAGCAATTAGTTTAATAAAAGCTTAGGAGAAATGTCAAATGATCAATTTCCAAGTTAGAATAGCAAAGAAACTAGAAGCTGCATTTTAATTAAAAATATATATAATGGGAAATTTTATGCTGAAAATGGCTCAGGAACAGATGGGTACAGGAAATCTTGAAGCTAAAGGATTTATGGGATTGATAAAATCATTTTTTGGTAAAGTTATTCAATGGATGGCGATGACCAGATTTCCAATAGGAGCTAAGAATCGTTGTCGACTTGAAAGATTAAGAGGCGTAAAAATAGGTAAGCATGTTTTTTTAGGTGGAGGAAATGTTTTAGACAGAGTAAGTCCGGGTTTGATTACGATTGAGGACGACGTGTCTCTCGCTGGAGGTGTAAATATTTTAACGCATTCAAATCCTACCGCACCTTTAAGAGAAATTTTAGGTGAAGCATATCACGTTCTCGCTCCAGTGCATATTAAAAGTGGTGCTTGGATTGCGCTTAATGTTGTTATTTTACCTGGAGTGACTATTGGAGAAAATTCCATTGTAGCAACTGGTTCTGTAGTTATGAAGGATGTTGCTCCCTATACCTTGGTGGGAGGGAGTCCAGCAAAATTTATAAAAGATATTCCAAAAACAAAAGAAACAAACGTGCCCGATAGCACAGAAAACAAATAGAATGAAGTATTTATTTCACTTAGGGCACCCTGCTCATTTTCATTTATTTAAAAACGTCATAGCTACTTTAAAGGAGGATGGGAATGATGTTTTTATATTGATAAAAAAGAAGGATGTTCTTGAGGACTTATTAATAGAATCAGGTCTTGAATTTCAGAATATTCTTCCTGACGGAAGAAAGGATTCTTTTCTTTCTATAGGTCTTGGCTTATTGAAACAGGATTGGAGTGTTTTGAATTTTTGTCGTAAACACCGACCGGATTTGTTAATAGGGTCTTCTACCTCCATAGCCCACGTTGGAAAACTTCTAAAGATACCTTCATTGGTTTTGGGAGAAGATGACACCGAAATAGTTCCCATATTTGCAAAATTGACGTATCCTTTTGCTACAACTATTATGTCCCCTAGGATTTGCAATAATGGTAAATGGAACGAGCAAAGTGTTAAATACGAAGGCTATCATGAGCTTGCCTATTTACATCCTAATAATTTTAGTCCAGATAAGTCAATAGCACAAAAATATGTAGATACTTCAGGGCCTTATTTTTTGGTAAGGTTTGCCAAATTGGATGCTCATCATGATGTTGGAATAAGTGGAATAAATGACAAACTCGCTTTAAGATTAGTTCAAATGCTTGAAAAGGCAGGGAAAGTATATATTACATCAGAAAGAAAGTTTAATAATGAATTGGAACCGTATAGATTGAATATAAAAGCTATTGACATTCATCACGTTATGGCATTCGCATCTTTATATATTGGAGATAGTCAAACCATGGCCGCTGAGGCTGGAGTGTTAGGAGTTCCATTTATCAGATTTAATGATTTTGTTGGTAAAATCGGATATTTGAATGAACTTGAAAATGAATACAAATTAGGATTTGGAATTAAATCAAATGAAGAAGCGCTTTTATTTAAAACAATCACTCAATTTATTGAACAAGACAATACTAAAGATGAATGGATGTCAAAGAAAAAAGCCATGTTAGCTGATAAAATTGATGTCGCAAAGTTTATAACAGAATTTATTCAGAATTACCCTGATAGTGTTAGTAACTATCGAGAGTTACCAGGATATTCTAATCAATAAATGATTAGTAATGAATAAAATACGAATTGTTAAAAGCATTCTTTCACATTTATTCTAAGGAAATAATTTATGGATTTTACAATTGAACAATATCAAAAATTAGCTACCACTATAAAGTCGGAAGGATTTGCATTTCAAACCTTTGAGGAATTTCTTAAATCACCACTTGAAAAGGTTGTTATTCTGCGTCATGATGTCGATTTATTACCAAATAATTCATTAAGATTTGCAAAAATTCAAACTAATATGGGCGCCAAAGGAACTTATTATTTTAGAGCGGTACCTGAGAGTTGGGATGAAAGAATCATTAAAGAGATTAGTGATTTAGGTCATGAAATAGGTTACCACTATGAAACAATGGATACAGCTAACGGAAATATTGAGGAAGCTTGGGATCAATTTAGATTTCACCTGGATGCTTTGCGTAAAATTGCTGAAGTTACGACCATATGTATGCACGGAAGCCCTCGCTCAAAATTTGATAATAAAGAAATTTGGAAGACCTATGATTATAAAAGTTTAGGCCTTATAGGAGAGCCATATTATGATGTTGACTTCAATAAAGTTTTTTATTTGACTGATACAGGTAGGATGTGGGATGGACATAAAGTAAGTGTCCGAGATAAAGTAAACACATCTTTTACTAAAAATTACCATTCCACAAATCAAATCATTGAGGCTTTACAATTGAATCACTTGCCGAATCAAATAATGTTTACTTTTCATCCTCAACGCTGGCATAGTGATTTTATTAATTGGACGAATGAGTTAATTATTCAAAATGCGAAAAATATCGTAAAAAGAGCTCTATTTGTTAAAAAATAACAAATTAATCCATTTTATTTGTGAAATGCATAAATATATAGTATTATTAATAGAGATTTCTTAATGGCTTGTGAAAATGTCTTTAATTGTTTCTCTGTTCAAAGAAAATTTGTATATTTACGCACAAGAAAAAGAAATAAATAAATTTATTATCAATTTTATCAACCCCTCATGATGAAATGTGATTATTTCAAATCAAATCAATATTTCCATATTATTTTAGGGGTTGCTATACTGGTTGTAAAACAGTTAAACAATAATCTGTTGCTAGATTTTGTTAACCCCCTAAATGAATTGCTATGGATGTAAAATTACAAAACCTTAATTTTTTTGATCAACTTAAAGGCCGCAGTTATTGGACTAGCGCATTGAGTTCTGCCAATAAGGAAAGAGTAAGCCCTTCGCTTAAAAAAACCTTCACAAATAAGGAAAAGATCCGAATAGTTATTGAAGGTCAAAGCAATGCACGGCCTATTGAAGAATTATGCTCAATGGAAGGTATTAATAATGATACCTTTAATAAATGGACAAAAGAATTTTTGTCTGGGTCAAATTCGACAATTGATGAAGTTTCTGAAGTTAAGAGAAGAAAAGAAGTAGATAAGTTCAGAATTGTTATCGAAGGAAAAACAGGTGTTACGAGTATAGCTGAAATTTGTAGAAGAGAAGTAATTACTCAGGATATCTTTTTAGATTGGTGCGAAGAGTTTTTATTGGTTCGCAATAGAAGTTCCATAATACATAGATTAAATAGCCCTTTATATCGAAAAAACCGCAATTTAATTGTAGGTGAATCAAGCAAGGATGTGGTTAAATTCCTAGAGAACTATATTGATTTAGGTTCTGAAAAAACCTTGGTTCTTCAAAATGCTGATGAAAATATATTAACGCAATCAAATGACAATGACACAATAATTAGCCTCGAAAAATTAAATAATTCTAGATTTATTAATAAGTATCTGGAAAATGTTAATTCAAAACTTGAGCGTGGTGGAATTTTTATTGGTTGTTTAGAAACATTTTCCGCAAGAAAGGAGAGATTAAAAATAAACAAATTTCCATTTTTAAATAGTATTTATTTTTCATTTGAGTTTTTGATTAAAAGAATCTTACCTAAGGTTTCTTTTACTAAGAAATATTATTTTGATATCACAAAAGGAAATGATAGACTTCTGTCAAAAGCAGAAGGATTAGGAAGATTAGTTAGTTGTGGTTTTAGGATAATGGATCATAAATCTATAGATGGGATGGTTTATTTTGTCGTTAAAAATGTGAGAGAGCCATTTTTTGATAATAGCCCAAGTTATGGACCTTTATACAAAATGCCAAGAATAGGGAAAAATGGAAAGATGATTGGTGTATATAAGTTTAGAACTATGCATCCATATAGTGAGTATTTACAGGATTATATGGTAAATGCATATGGGTATGCATCAACTGGAAAACCTGCGAATGATTTTAGGATTCCTGTTTGGGGTAAATTTATGAGAAGGTTTTGGTTTGATGAATTACCACAATTATATAATGTCTTGAAAGGAGAAATAAAATTGGTTGGAATTAGGCCTGTTTCCGAAAGATATTTTCAGGATATTCCTAAAGAAATGCAAAAGCTTAGATTGACTCAAAAACCAGGATGTATTCCTCCGTATGTTTCCTTGAACAGGGAAGGCAATGTAATGAGTGTATTGCAAGCAGAGAAGGAGTATTTGGATGATAAAATAAAAAATCCTTACACTACAGATATTAAGTTTTTCTTTAAAGCTGTCTATAATATTGTCCTTAAAAACAAACGCAGCGCTTAATTTGTTACTTTTACTACAATTTTTTTACATTTATACTGTTTTAGTAGGATAGTTTTAAATACTTTACTTATATGGAATTTGGTCGACCGGATCATGTCTCTGATGACAATTTTGAAGAATCAATTGGAATCATAGAAATGATTGAAAAATATGTAATATACCTTAAGTGGTTTATTGTTAGTATCTTACTATTTGGAGTTTTAGGTTTTCTAAAGTTACGATATGAGGTACCAAAATATAATGTTGTGGCAAGTATCTTGATTAAAGATCAAGATAAGGGTTCTTCAGTTACTGATTTATCGTCTTTCGAAAATTTGGGACTTTTTAGTACTGGAAATAACAGTTTAGAGAATGAAATTCAGTTACTTCAATCACGTCGATTAATGACTAAAGTTGTTGAAGAATTGAAATTGAACACTAGGTATTATATTGAAGAATCTCCATATAATAAGGAACAATACCCGAATTTTCCGGTAGTTGTGAATATAAAATCTGATTCAAGTGCCACCAACAGGATTTCAACTAATTTTAAAATTCATATAAAGTCAAATCAAAAATTTGAGTTTGTTGGTTTTGATGATGTGTCAATTGGAGTTAAATCTTTTGGCCAGGAGTTCGTTGCAAACCTAGGCAATGAAAATAGAACGAATAAGCAACAAATTAATATAGATTTAAACAAAGATTTCACAAGTGGTTTAGAAGGTAGAACAATTTTCGTCACTATTAGCCCACTAGACGTTGTTGTGAATGATTATATGGAAAGGCTATTAATTGAGCCAGTAAATGAAAAAATATCTAAGGTACTTCTTTTATCAATTAATGAAACTGTAAAGGAAAAGGGTATTGCAATAATAAATAATCTAATTGAGCAATTCAATGCGGATGGAATCAATGATCAAAACATAATTGCCCAAAATACAACTGATTTTTTAGATTTAAGATTGGGCTTAATGGCGACAGAATTGGGCGTAATAGAGGGCACCGCAGAACAGTTTAAAACCAAAAACAGAATGGTTGATGTAAGCGCTGGTGGTGATTATTTTTTAGAATCTTCTTCTTTAAATGAGAGGGAACTGGTAAACGCGAATACTCAGATGGAGTTGGCGAATTATATGTCTGAAGAACTTAAGAAAAGCAATGGTATTGATCTGTTGCCAGGAAATATTGGTTTGTCGGATCCGGGACTTATTACTTTGATTTCTGATTATAATACTTTAATCTTGCAACGTAACAGAATAATGAAAAGTTCAAGTGTGAGGAATCCTATAGTTGTAAATTTAGATTCTCAATTAGAGGTTTTAAATAACAACATTATCGGTAGTTTGAACTCCATAAGGTCTTCGATGCAAATACAGATAAACTCACTTAACCAACAGAACAATAAGATTAATTCTAGAATCGCCTCTGTTCCCAAAAACGAAAGAGAGTTTAAAGATATAGTTAGACAACAAGAAACCAAAAATGCACTTTATTTATTTTTACTTCAAAAAAGAGAGGAAAGTATTTTAGCGGATGCAGTTAATGTTGAAAAAGCCAAAATTCTTGATAAAGCCTATAGCAATGGAAAACCTGTATCACCAAAAAAGAAGATTATTTATCTAGTTTCATTGGTTCTCGGCTTTATTGTGCCTGTAGGAGTTATTTATGTTAAGGATCTTTTAGATACGAAAGTCCATGATGAAAAGGATTTGAAAAATATGAAGATCCCCTATTTGGGAGATGTGCCACTTACTTCCTCAAAAAAAGAATTATATATAACAGATCATGATAATTCGAGTATAGCGGAAGCATTCAGGTATTTACGTACCAATTTAAGTTTTATGCTCGACAATAAGGAGAGCGCAAAAACCATATTTGTTACTTCTACGCGAAGTCATGAAGGAAAGACTTTTACCGCAATAAATCTTGCTTCGTCATTGGCTATGTCTGGAAAAAAAACCTTGCTTTTGGCTATGGATCTTAGAGCCCCAAAAATATATACTTACTTGAATTTAGATTTCAAAATTGGGGTTACTAATTTTATCAAGGATAAGTTTTTAACCATTGATGATATTATTGAAAAGAAAACTCAGTTCGAAAATTTACACTTGATCAATTCTGGAGATATACCTCCAAATCCAGTGGAATTATTGATGAGCCCAAGAATAAAGGAGATATTTACTGAATTAGATGAGTTATATGATTATATTATTGTTGATACAGCCCCAGTAGGTATGGTTACTGATACGATTCAAATAAGTAATTATGCTGACTTGACTATCTATGTTGTTAAAGCGAATTATTTAGATAAACGAATGCTTCATATACCTGAAAAGTTGCATAAAGAAAAGAAACTTCAAAATATGGCTATGCTAATTAATGGTTCTGACCATAGCAAGGGCGCTTATGGATATGGATATGGTTACGGCTATGGGGAGGTGAAAAAAAAATCTATTTTTCAAAAGGTTAAATTAAAATTTTTAGCTTAAAGGTTATATTATCTGCAATCAGGAAAGAATTGTTTACAATGATTAGATATTTTTTTTAAGCTAAAAAAATGTTGAATTTTAATAGCGTAAATTTCCATTTATTCAGTTAAAATATCACTTTTTTTGTATATTTTTGAATATTAAAAAACTTAAATTATTTACGATGAGGATAAAGTTACTTTTTATATTTTTTTTATTTCTAACAACTCTCTCCGGAAATGCACAGATTTCTTTAACATCTGTTTCTACTAGCGATTCCTGGTCACCGAAAACGGTTACCAAGAGTGGAGCTGCATTAAGCTGGACTGCAACTAATGGTGTAATAAATTTCGTACCAATAAGTCAATCAGGAAGTGATCCTTTATTTGATTTTAGTGGCAATGATGGTAGTCCAATTATAATTACAGCTACTAGTAGTGATGGTTTTAATGGATTAAGCAGGTTAGATTTTTGGAATGATAATGGAACGGGTAGTGAGATTACTGATATAGATGTTAGTAATGCGACTTTTTTAGACCGATTAAATACGAGATATAATTTACTTACTGCATTAAATGTTAGTCAAAATACAATTTTAACACAATTGGTTGTTAGAGGAAATAGTCAATTATCTTCGGGTATTCTGGATATTTCAAATAACCCCTTGTTAACCTTTATTCATGCTGATAATACTTTAGTCAATAACATTAGTCTGGCAAATAATCAATTGCTGGATAATGTAAGATTGTATAACATGGACTTACCGTCCAATGTTTTGGATCAGATAGTCATTGATTTAGATTCTCATGGATTGATAGATGGTAATTTGGAGATTAGAAGTAACTCTGGAATCTTGACAAATGCGTCTTTTGCGGCTTATACCAGTTTGATAACTAAAGGTTGGTCCATTGATGTTGTTGCTCCGCCTTCTGGT
>RCNB010001147.1_pt1 | contig 17797 bp, 14 predicted proteins | sample 2041321 | NCBI WGS metagenome assembly RCNB01 (sample SAMN09708232, study PRJNA481090) | Marine sediment metagenome, whole genome shotgun sequencing project. | reverse complement strand
TGTAAGCCTCCAAGAGATTTCTTCACTCCTTCATTTATTGCTCGATAATATCCAACTGTGCTTTCCCAGCTCATACCACCTAAAAGACCTATAGTTTTCATGTTGCACCTTAATTTATTCGCAATATAATGCGGCGTGGCGGAGCCTTGCTCCGCTCAACTCCGCATTGACGCGCCGAAGGCGCGTCAACAAGTGATTATATGATTTACCGTTTAAATAGCAAAAATAAAAAATATTGACAACAAAGAAGTTTGTTTATGCTATTTTTAGCCGGTTAATACTCAAATAAATAAAGATAGACGTATACGAATAAATCCTCCAGAGGCGGATAAATATTATGAGAAAGATTCCCACCTCAATAAGCGCACAGTTTAACGCTTTATTGAACAAAAGCAAAATACCCAAAACATATCAGAACCATTATTTGAAATGTTTACGTTATTATCTGAATTTCTGTCATAAATACGGGTTCAGTGAATCAAATACCCAGAGCCTGCCCAATTTTGTCAGGAAATTATCCATGGGGTCTCCCATTAAAAGGCCCTCCGTCAAGTGGAAAACTTCTCCCTGGCAAGAATAAATGTATTTTTCCTTGCAGAGGACAACCCAATTGTGTTTGAAAAGAGATTGCTGCGCCCCGGCCTACAAGAAACAAACCCGAACTTATTGAGAACTTACTAAGTTGTTACGAATTAGCGAGTATGGGCTGATGTATTGGTACACCAAAATATTCGTAATAGGGATGGCATTTTGAAAGAAGCATAAATATTATTTTATCCTTCAAGTGATCAGGTTCCTCTTCAAGGGTATCAAAATTTCCCCCGCCCTTTGAGATAATCAAATCGGATTTATTGACCAATTCATTAACCCTCTCTGAACACCTGCGCAATATAGTCCCGGGCAGGGGGCCGTCAATACCATTTTCAATGAGCGTTACTGTCTCATCAATGCCCACTGATCTTGCATCATTTAATGTCACATCATTAAGGGCAGGGAAACTTCTGACAACGAAGAAAATATCAGTATTATATGCCTTTTTTATGGTCTTGATTAATAATTTATCGAACAAAATTTCCCCGGCATTGTCACCGAAATATAATAACAGATCGCTCGTCCTGAGCTTTGCTTCAAATTCTGCATAGCCTTTCTTTGAAAGCGGGGCCTCGAGTCTTTCAGCAATCCAGTCTTCAATTTTTTGTCTGCTATCGTCCATCATAAGGTCAATGGAATTTCCAAGGATTGCAAGCTTGACCGCCATATTAAGGGGATCGGAAGAGCCTTCAATCAATCCCTTGAGATAGGGATAGATTTCAGTTACCATTTTATTTTGTTGTAGTTTTTCTGAATGAAAAGGATCCGGGTTACCTGTGGCATTCATTATGCTTCTCATTATTAGTTCAATAACTTCAGCACTTGTTACACCCCAGGACTGACCCTTTAATGCGGGGATATTAAGAATCGCCAAAAGCAGCTCTTTTGTTGTGTCCTCATCCAATGAGAGTCTTCTCATTGCCGAGACCGACATCCTTAAAATGCATGGAATACAGTCAGGTTTAATTAGCATAATATTCTCACTCCGGTAAAAGGCCCCTCACCATCGCCCGAAAAGTTCCAAATCAAGATTTGTTGTCTTTTTTACCGGCCTTGAATTTTTTCCAAAATTTCCTGTCTTGATCCTTCCAGTCACTACCCCACTGCCTTTCAAAATAGGAAGAGGACAATCTCTTATGCCATGGCTCCCATGGGGATTCTCCCTCCTCTTGGGATTTTAATATATCAATCAAAAAAGTCGTGATATTATCCATTTCTTCTTTGGGGAGGTAAGAATCGGCTCCTTCTTTGATAGATTTCACGAGATTATCAGGACTTAATGCGTGGGCTGTCAACATAACGGCAGTTATATTTCTCTTCTTGGCAATGTGTAACAGCTTATATCCAGCAACACCCATAATATCCAAAATGGCCATGTCAAAATTATCTGATTCCAAAAGCTTTTTGGCCTCATCAAATGAGGAAGCTTTTACAACCTCGCACATGTCCAGTACATCTTCCAATACTTCTAATACGTCAGGTTCATCATCCACTATAAGAATCTTCTTGCCATCCAGCAAGTTAGTATCTGACATGATTCATCTCCTTCTTGAACATATCGCGCGCCTTCGGCATAAAATGCAAGGTCCTTATTTACCAAAGCCCTTAAGCATAAGATCTATTATATGATCTGTATCACTTTTTCCTTCTTTTTTTAAGACTTTTTTGCCGAAGTCCCTCTTCCCCGCGGCTGTTACAGGCCTGGATTGGGTCGAAAAGGTATTTTCCGGAAATGGCAAATCACTGTCTATGGCCCACTCAATGTCCTGTGGGGACCCGTAATGCTTTTCAATGCGCATTCCCATCTTTGCGATTTCTATTACTTCTGCAACACTGACGCAGGGGATCACTTGCTGCTCAGGAGGAACAGGCTCAACAACAGTGCCACATCCCTTTGCAACAAATCTTTGATCTTTCTGGCCTATGATACTCTGTTTTATTGACATGGATTTCTTACCGATAATGAAGCTATCAGGAGAGACCATACCTTGCACGATGCTTTCTCCAAATCCCCAGTTTGCGTCAATAGTGATTTTTGACCTGTCTCCTGTCACGGGATCGAGGGTAAACATCACTCCCGCGGACCTGGAGTTCACCATCTTCTGGATGCCCACGCTTATAAGCCCCCCGTCCTGGGGGAACCCCACCCTCATCCTGTAAGTGATAGCCCTGTCGGTAAAGAGGCTTGCCCAGCATTCATGGGTTGCCTTAACAACCTTCTCATCGCCCCAGATCCAGAGATAAGTATCCTGTTGGCCTGCGAAGCTTGCATCTTCAAGGTCTTCTGCTGTGGCGCTGGATCTTACTGCAACGGGGAGGTCTGTTACGTCACATTTCTTACACAGGGAAGCATATGCAGTTTTTATTTCTTCTTGTATCTCATCCGGGATGGGTGTGGAGAGGATGGCCTGGCGGATTGTGCTCCCAGCCTTAGATACCGCCTTTATATCGTCCGGGGATGCATCAGACAATGTGTCCCTGACAAGAGACCATAGCGCCGATTTGTCCATAGATTGCTGGAATGCCTTACTCGTTACTGCAAATCCCGGAGGGACCCTTATACCCGCATTCAACATCTCCCCTAAATTTGCATTCTTTCCTCCTACAAGGGGAAGAGCGCTTTTGTTGCACTCCTCAAACCAGAGAATATACTGAAATTGAGACGACATGCCACATCCCTCCTACTCATGCCCTCGGACCGCCTGACTGATTGAGTTGCTTCAATTGACAGTGGACAGACACTATTTGGTCAACCGTAACCGTTAACCCCTCACCCCAACCCTCCCCCGCAAGGGGGGAGGGAGCTATAGATACAGCCACATAGATTCCCCCTCCCCTTGTGGCCTCCGCCTCGGAGATGAGGGGGTTAGGGGGTATTGCGAAGCAATTTTATAACTTTTATCTACTTATCCAGGATATAAACAACGCCGTTGTCACCATCCACCTTTATACGCTGGCCAGTCTTTATCTTGGCGGTTCCCTCAAAGACATTGATAACGCAGGGGATTCCGTACTCCCTGCTCACAATGGCTGAATGTGAGAGACTCGCTCCCCTGTCAACCACAACAGCCTTAAGCAGGCCGAAGACTGGGGTCCAAGTTGGAGCCGTCGATGCGGCCACCAGTATATCCCCAGGCTGCACTTCATCAAGCTGAGACTCCTCCGTGATTACCCTGGCCGGACCCTCTGCAACTCCTCCCGAACCACATATGCCGTAAAGGTCTGCATTCAATTCCGGTTTGGGAACAGGCATAGAGCCCACCACCACCTTGAGGGCAATGGGATCATTAGACTGCACGAGGACCCCCATGGCGTCATCCATGGTAAAGCCTTCTTTGAGGATGGCGGGTGGGTTCTCTTTGCTGCACCAGCCCTCCCACTCTTTGCGCCTTCTCTCTACAATATGCCTGAAGTTGAATCCATCCGGCACAAGGGTCACGGCCCTTATCTCATCCGGAATGAGAAAAAGGGTATCCTCAGGATCGTCAATCACTCCAGCCGCTACGAGTCTCCTCCCTATCCCAAGGCACGACCTTCGCATGAGGGCATGGGTATAGAGATCCAGGTAGTGGTTGTGTTCTTCACTGAAGGAGCCCGTCTTCTGGGCAAGCCCGAGAAGCGTCGTGAACCACCCCTTTTGGTCCTCCGGGACCTTCTCCAGAACTTCTTTTGTGGCCTCCTCGCGCTTTTGGGCCAGGACCTTCCTCTCCACATCCAGGTCAAAATCCCCCCCCTGTTTCAGGAAGAACTTAACGCTTGCTATGACCGGTGTGGGATCCTCCACCCAGGTAGGCAAGTTTATCTCGCTCATGCGCTGCATGCGCCATCCGTCCTCATCAAGGAGGACCTGAAGCTCTTCAAGCCATTTTTTGCCGGCTTCATTTCCCCTGAGATCGGCGAGTGCGTCTTCTGCCTTGTTGTTGAGGATTATGTCTGAGATACCCATTTCCCCGGCCTTTTTGGAGAACTTCCAGAGTTCCCTGTCCACCTCGAATACCTTATTGTCAAAACCCCTCAAGAGATCGTGAAAGGTGGGATGGGTGTCGTCTATGCCAAGGGTATCCTTGCATATGTTCTCAAAGAGGATGAAGGCGGTGTAGACACCGTACATCATATGCATGTGAATCTCCCACATGCGCCTACAGACATTTACGGTGTCCTCGAAGTTCGCAAGAAGCTCAGTGTTGCTGGCCGTATCTACGTCGCAGGCCTTCAACTTTTCGTAATGGCCCAGCATCTCATCTACATAATCCCCCCATAGCTTGTCATAGTCGTCTATGAAGGGACGAATGGCCTCCCTGAATCTGACCTCACGTTCCTTTCGCTCTCCTTCATCCATGACCAGGTTCAGGGTGAGATATCCGCCGCCGTCCTTAAACCTCCAATCCCAACCCTTGACAGTGGGCAGGCTCAGCTTCTCGGCGCCGTACTGCATCCCGTGACGGCAGAAGTTGATCCAGAACCAACCGAACATTGGAGTCCAGGGTGGTACAGAATGGGTGGCGTCCAGAAACCATGCGGGTGACTTCTCAAGGTCTACCTTCTCGTCAAACTCAAGCCCCGGAACTACATCATAGGTTTTCATCTTTTTCCCTCCCCTTTTTAGTGTTTTTTTTATGAAGGAAGAGCTTCCGTGGTAGGCCTGCTCTGCCTTCCGCCTTTAGCCATACTTCAAAAGCATGTCCTTTAATAAAGTCTTCCGACATGGATAGCTGCTCTAAAGGAAGTTTAGCCACGCCATATGATGTGTTTAGCAGACCGAGGATACAGGATCGAGGGCTCAAAAATTGAACATGAGAAAAAATAGTATGGACAAATATGGAATCGTATGACTCAGCCTCCATTACTCAGTAGACTAAGGACTTTTAGTGATGATTTTCACCCCCTTTCTTTTGCATCATAAAGAATTCATAATGTCTTCTATGACATTTTCCATTCCCAACTCTTTGAGCTTTTCAATCGTTGGGACCCCTTCTTTCGTATACCTGAGCGCTTCGTAATACTCATCCAGAAGGTTATCGAGATCTTTGACAAATTGGCCGGTGGACGGTCCGGCATTCTTTAACGGTTCTGAAGTCATGCGTTTTGGGAGCGAATCATCTTTCCTGCTGAATCCTTCTCTCACATTGAAACACCTTTCAAGACATACAATCCGCTCACCGATCTTTAGGAGATTATCCGGCTCCTCAAAAGATTTTATCCCCGTTGCGGCGGTCAGGAGTTGACTATACAGCATGGTGTCCAGTCCCGAGTTTCCAAACGTACAGGCGATAAGGGAGTCTTCAAGGGCCTGTTCTTTTTGCACATGGGCAATGGACGCGCCTTTTTCTTTTTCGGTAAAGGGGTCCACCTTCCCTGAAAGTTCTTCCCTGGGTCTTCCGTACATATGACTTCCGCCAATATTGGAGGTAGCCATGCTCAGAGCATAGCCCTTGACGCCCCTTGGATCGTATCCCGGAAGTTCGAGCCCTTTTATGTGCATGGCATAAGAGTTAGTCTCACCACCCATGTGCTCAACCGCTCTCTTCACCCCTTGCCCTAACAGATAGCCGAATCCTTCTCCCTTTCCGATCTTTTGAATCAAAGAAAAAATAGACGCTTTGTTTCCCCAGCTAAGGTCAAGACCATCCGTATCAGAGGTTGAAATGATTCCTTTTTCAAATAATTCACAGGCATAAGCTATGCAAACACCTGCACTTATGGTGTCCAAACCATAATAGTCGCAAAGGGCATTAGCATTGATAACGAACTGCTTGTCTGTAAGGCCGAGTAACGGACCAAATGCAAAGATCGACTCGTATTCCGGTCCATCGATTTGCGATCCACGAAGTGGCCCATTTGTAACATCACGCATCCCTCCGCATCTGGTCATACATTGATAGCACCCGGCCTTTGCTCTTTTTAATTCATAAAATTCGTCTCCAGAAATCTCGTCAATGGTTTGCGTGCTTCCCTCTTGAAAATTTCTAACCGGTAAAATGCCCAATCCGTCTACAACAGTGGTAATGTATGGAGTTCCCTTGGTGGTCATGTTTTTCCTGCGGGGATGCTCCTTCAAGATGTTGATCTGCTTTTTAACCAGGTTCTTAAATCTGACTCTGTCAAAGGGCGAAGGTTTCTTGACAGGCACATTGATGGAGATGGCTTTTAAGTTTTTGGACCCCATTACGGCTCCCATCCCGCCCCTTGAGGCCGTGCGTTCGCCGGAATGAATGACGGCATAATGCACAAGTTTTTCTCCGGCAATTCCGATGCACGCCGATTCGGTCCGGGCACCATGTTTATCTTTTAGTCTTCTCTGGAGCCGGCGATAGTCCAAACCTAAAAGGTCTTCTGCTCCCAGAAAATGAACACCCTGTTCATCAATATGGACATAATAAGGTTTTGCTGCTTGGCCCTCTATAATTATCAGATCATAGCCTGCGTGTTTCATCCACACACCAAAATTTCCGCCCGTAATAGAGCGAAAGATGGTGCCTGTGAGCGGACTTTTTGACACAACACACCACTTGGAAAAGCCCTGGAGCCCTGTACCCCCAAGGACTCCGATGGACAGGATCAGCCTGTTTTCGGATCCAAGGGGATCCGTACCCGGCTTAAGCTCGTCATAGAGGTATTTAGCACTGAGCCCTCGCGCAGAAATAAATTTGCTATAATACTGAACTGGGATTTCCTCTTCGAAATGTCTATTATTACTCAAATCAATTCTGAGGAGTTTACCTGTAAGTACAGTCATGGATTCCTCTTTTAAAAACTCAATGGCTTCTTGTCGTAATAATAGAGAATGTACCGCCATACTCCCATGCGCCCGGGGTGTCGAGCATGTAAGAGTCATAGAGTAGCGGAGTAGCGGAGCGGGGTAGCTTTAGTTTAATGCATTGCCCGTCCGCCGTCCACAAGTATTGTCTGACCCGTGATAAAGTCGCTTTCAGGCGAGGCCAGGAACAATGCGGCGCCGGTCAGGTCCTCCGGCCTTTCCAGCCGTCCCAAAGGTGTCTTGGATGTATCATATTTAGTCACATCGGCTAAACCTCGACTTGCCTCAGTATCCGTAAAGCCGGGAGCGACACAATTGATGGATATGTTATGAGGTCCCAGTTCTACGGCCAGGGCCCTGGTTAGCCCGATAATCCCCCCCTTGGATGCCACATAATGGGCAAATCCGTTGGAACCCGTATAAAAGACTTCTGAACTCAGGTTTACGATTTTACCGTAACCCTGCGCCTTCATGTAGGGAAAAACGGCCCTGGCCGCAAGGAAGGCTCCTTTAACATTGACCGTCATTACAAGATCCCATTCGTCCGGATCGATTTCATAAAAAGGCTTGCGTTTGATACCGTCATAGATAGCCGCGTTGTTTATCAGAACGTCTATCCTGCCAAATGCCTTGTTGGTCGCCTCGGCCATGTTCAACATATCCGTTTCCCTGGCCACATCGGCCTGAAACAGGGCGGCTTCGCCTCCCAGATCTTTGATCTGCTGAACCGTTTTTTCAAGGTTGGCCATATCCTTCCTTGTGATCACCATGACCCTGGCACCCTCCTCAGCCAGCTTCAGGGCGAACGCCCTTCCCAGGCCTTTGGCCCCTCCAGTTACGATGGCAACCCTCCCCCTCAGACGCATTTTCACACTCCTTTACCATTCGTTATCATCATTTCACGACGATTCTGTTTCTGTTGAAGCCATCCCCACCGTTTTACATTTTAAGCAGTTCACATTTAAGGAGCTTCTTTTGTATTCTCGGAAACGTCAAACTGTGGGAACCCCTCCCGCTTATAAGCGGGAGGGTTGCCCACAGCTCATTAATATTCCGGCTTCCGCAGCCCCAGGTCTTCGGCGATCACCCGGTAACAATTATAACTGGAGCCCCGTCCGATACCCGCGCCCCCAGGTACGCCTGAGGAACACATATAAAGATTATTGATAAATGTCCGAAAACCTCCAGGCAGTCCTCTGAAACGGCCGCTTTGAGATCCGCCTTGATTACCCTCGCTCCAGCCCCCTTCTCTCATATCCAGATGCGTATCCTGTATATCGATGGGCGTCGTAATACGCTCTCCAATGAAGTTGTCTTTGGTCATGTTGGGGGCGTATTTCTGCCATTGTGCGATCATGGAGTCATAAAATTCATCATGCAGGTTGCGCCACTCTTTTCTGGAAAAAAATCGGGCAGGACAGGTAAAATCCTCCACATGCAGGCTGTGTTTTCCTTCGGGTACGCGGGTTGGATCCCATATGCTATCCGGCGCCGTCAGCAGGAAAAACTTGGAGGGCATCCCCAACAGGAAGATCTCATGCACATATTTGTCTTCCATAAAGGCCAGATCCTTGGGCGCAAGGTAGGTCCGCGGCGCGGAATTGACATCAGGGTTGTTCTTGGCCGCCTTATATTGGGGAAGCTCATGCACAGCTACGGTTCCCCAGAAAAGTTGCGCGCGATCAAAGAAATACGCGTCCACCTTACGCCTTACTTGGGTGCTCAGATGATCTTCTCCAATCATGCGAAGGAAGAGCTGGGGAGTGGCATTATCAGATACCACCATTTGCTTGGCCTCAACCTCGGTCCCATCCAATAACTTGATGCCTTTGGCCTTACCGTTTTCAATAATTACTTTATCCACTTCGGAATTGACAAAATATTCAACTCCCAGTTTTTTACCTGCTGAGACAAGCGCATCCGTAATGGACTGCGTTCCACCTTTTGCAATGGCAGCCGCCTCCCATCCTAACACCAGGTGGAGGATCGCAAAGGTAAAAACAAGGCCCGGCACATCGTCCGCATAAATGCCGGAGGAGGTTTGAAACCCTCTAAGCGTTAAAATCCTGAGTTCCTCGCTTTCGAAGAAATAATGCGCGATCTCCTTGGCGGTCATGAATTGCATGGATGGATCAATCCCGCTTTTGGGGTTGGACATCAGTTCTTCCAGGGCATCAGGGACCCCATAGGGAGTCGGCACCGAGTACCTATGCCTGGCAAATGCCGGTCGGATTATTTCTTTATATTTTTCCGTCCAATCAAGATATGCCTCAGCGTCAGGTTTAGAAAACCGGCTGATCTGGTCATAGGTCTTTTTCACATTTTTTTCGTTATACCTTGTTTCCCCTGTTTGTGGGTCCACCACTGGAAAAGCGGCGTAGCTCACATAGGCTGTTTCATCATCAAAGATGATAGCTTCGTTTGTATCAGGAAAAACATACTCCAGCCCCTCACCGCGAAGATTAAATTCCTTATAAGCGGGATGACTGTAAAAGCGCGTAAAATGGGCGCAAAAGTTGCCTCGAAACCCAGGCGCCGGCGTGTCATCAAAGGATACGGCGCCGCCGCCGAGATAATCCAGCCGCTCAAAAACCCCTACTTTCATGCCAGCCTTTGCTAAATAAGGGGCAATAATCGTACCATGATGCCCTCCACCAATAATAACCGCATCGTAAGCCTTGTCTGCCATCTATCTACCTCCTGTTTTTTAAGATGATTAAAAATTCCTCATAATGAAACTTGAAACTGACCTCCGGCTCGGAGAGATGTTGGTCGAAGATCCCATCCCAAGAAGGGAAGGCTCCGGACCTTGAACCCCTAAACCGTGAATATTGAACCGCTCAACCTCGGTTTTAAAAACATCATCGGAGAGCCTTGAAAACAGCCGCCAATTTATCGGCTAATTCATCAGGTGTAGCACCATCTAAAAACTCGCATTTCCGTCCCATATCAGGCGGCGATGAAAGCTCAACGATCCCCATTTTCTGTAGTTCTTCTTGGGTCGAGACAAAATCCTCGCTGCTCCATGAAGGAATAGAAGAAGCCCCCCTGAGCATCTTAAACATCTTAGTCCTTGAAATATATCGTAACTCGCCAACCTCATTGCTCACCGTTACCAGTGCAGGCATCTTAGCCCTAACCAGTTCATATCCCCCGGGAATGGCCTTTTTCACCACCACACTCCCATCTTCTACCTTGATCTCGCGGGCCAGATTAATGCATGGAACCGCCAACAACTCACCCAGAATCAAGCCGACCTGACCGGAATCCCAGTCTCCGGCCTGCCTTCCGGTCAAAACAAGATCATATTCGCCTATCTTCTTGATGGCATCGGCCAGCGCACAGGCGACGGAATGGCTGTCAAGTTTTTCGAAAGCTCCATCTTCCAGAAGTATCAATTTATCAGCACCGGCTGCCAGGCTCTTTCTTAATACCGTGTCCGAGACCTTCTTGCCCAAACTCAAGACGGTGACCTTCGCGTCGACCTCTTCCTGCAACAGAAGGGCGGCCTCCAGGGCATTTTCATCAAACGGGCTGATGACCTGTGGCGCATCAACGATAACCTCCTTTTTTTCAGCATCCATACTTACATCCGACAAAGGCGCTTCAGGGTCGGGAATCTGTTTGGCGCAGACTATTATTTCTAACTCTTTCATGACAGTTCCTCCAATCTCTTTACAAGAGCGGGTATAACCTTCTCATAATCTTCAACAACACCGTAATCGGCCACCTTAAACATGTTGCAGCCTCGATCCGTATTGATGGCAATGATCTTTTTGGAGTGAAACATGCCGACAAGATGCTGAATAGCCCCCGATATTCCCACCGCAATATAGATATCCGGGGAAATCATGGTGCCGGTAAGACCCACCTGATGATCGGAAGAGATCCAGCCTTTATCCACGGCTACTCTGCTGCATCCGATCATCACACTTCCAAACGATTTACTTAGGGCCTTTGACAGGTCCTGGAGTATCTCAAACCCGTCTTCTTCGCCTAGCCCCGCGCCGCCGGCAACCACCACATCCGCATTGTCCAGCGAAACGACATCCTCTTTGACGACCTCGATGGATTCCACCTTGATCATGGATTCATCGATTTCCGGAACCATATCCACGATCTCTCCTTTCCCATCAACCCCCTCGGCAGGTTCAAAGACTTGTCCCCTCACCGTCGCCAGTTGCGGCTCGGCCGGGTACTTAAAGATCGAGATTGCATTACCGCCATATACCGGCTTTGTCCGTAGCAGAAGTCCGTCTTCGGGGTCAATTCGAAGATCTATGCAATCTGTGGTAAGCCGGGTGTTCAACCGACAGGCCAATCTCGGGCCTAACTCCATACCTATGAAAGAGTGGCTCATGAGGAAGATTTTTGGGTTGATCTGCCTGCACACCTGTTCTAAAGACTCAAGCCACAGGTCGGCCTTAAAGTCTTTTAATAATGGGTGTTCTAATTTATAAACTTTATCCGGTCCGTAGGAGGCAACTTGCTCGGCTACCTCGGAAAGCTTGTCCCCAAGTACCACTACAGAAAGCCCTCCCCCGAGACCACTGCAAAGCTTCTTTCCTGCCTCCAACAATTCGAGGGTTCTCGTATCTACTGATCCCTCTATCACCTCTCCCAGTATCACCACATCATTCATCTTAATCCTCCCCTTATGGGATTTACGATTGTCGATTTACGATTGTCGATTGAAAAACAACATAAATGTCTTATCCGCTTGTGGCCTTATGATTTCTCTTATCCTTTGGTCCAACCCTGTAAGCCCAGGCTATCCAAAAACATTTCAGTTTCACTTTTTGTGAATTTTGTGCCTTTTTGCGGCTTTATCAAATTTGAAATCCGAAATTTGAGGTACAAGTACCAATGCATCAATTGTCAATATTCAATTTTCAATTTTCTAGTGCCTGCAAAACCAGCTCATTTAGATCCATGACCCGAAGGGTCTCGTTCAGCCCTGCCGCCTTGCGGGCATCCTCCAGCATGATGCGACACAAAGGGCATGCGGTGACGAGTATCTGTGCGCCGGTTGCCTCGGCCTCCCTGATCCGGACATCGCTCATCTTGACCTCGACCTTCAGGTCCTGCCACATCCTTCCGCCACCTCCACCACAGCAAAGACTGTCGGCCCCGTGGTGGGTCATCTCCACCAGATGGAGCCCGGGGATCGAGCGAATAATCTCCCTCGGCTCATCAAAGATCCGATTGTACCGGCCCAGGTAGCAGGGGTCATGGTAGGTGACCGTCGCCCCCTCCCCCCCTTTGAATTGGAGCTTCCCATGGGCGATCAGTTCCCGCAATACCAGGGTGTAATGGCGCGCCCTGAAAGGCGCTTCAGGGTATTCATTTCGAAAGGTATTGAAGCAATGGGGCGAAGAGGTCACCACGTCGGTAATGCCGTATTTTTCAAAAAGATCGAGACACTTCTCCATCTGCTCCACAAAGAGGCCCAATTCACCCATCCGCCTGGCAATGTCTCCGCAGCAGGGCTCTTTTTTACCAAGGATGCCGATATTGACCCCTGCCGACTGAAGAATCTTTGAAAACGACAGGGCGATTCCCTGGGCCGTGTCATCAAAGGAGGTAGTACATCCCACGAAGTAGCAGAGATCCGCTTTTGCGTCTCTTTTTGCCAGATCAACCAGATCCAGTCCCTCTGCCCAGGCCCCCCGATTCCGCTTGGATGACTCCCAGGGATTGTCGTATTTGAAGACCTTTTCAAGGGTCTGGTTCATAAGCTTGGGTATATTGGTTCCCTCCTCCACGGCCAAGACCCTCTTCTTCATTACGGCCTCGAAGGTGGCACCGTAGACAGGACAGACCTCCAGGCAGGCCCGGCAGGTGGTGCAGTACCAGATCCTTTCATCCACTTTGCTTTCTTCACCTCTACTCAGAAACCGGATATCCCCCCATTGGAAATGCTCCTGCCACAGGGAACGCCGCATCGCCTGGACAAAATCCCGAGGGGCAAAGGATTCACCGGCTCCTGTAGAGGGGCAGGCCTCCACGCACCGCCCGCACCGCATGCAGGCGTCAAAGAAGACAAAATCACCCAGATCATATTCTCCCGCCCCTTCCTCTACATCCAGGATGGCCGGTTTGCCGGACCCCTGGAAATAGATCGCCGCGGGCGCCCCCAGGACATGAAAAAGCTTGGTAAAGGGGAGCGCTGCAATAAAACAAAGGCTCAGGAGCGCATGCCCCCACCAGAGATAGGGATGAAGGTCTTTGGCCGCAGCGGCTGAAAACGGCGCACCCGTCCACCAGCCCACAAAGGACCAGGCGCCCCATGGGGGTTGCTGGGAGGCCAACCGAAGGCCCTCCACCATAAAACCGGAAAGCCCAACCAGCAGAAGCCACGCCGGCACCAGGGCATCCTCCAATCGCCTTTCAAGCCGGGGAACGCGCTGGATGTATCTACGGATGAGTGCCCATATAATCCCCACCAGGAGCATGATCCCCCCCACCTCCATGGCCAGGGAAAAAACTATATAAATAGTGCCCTTTAAGAATAAAAAGATCCATTCGTGGACAGACAGCAAAGCGGTGCCGATTAAAAGGGACAAAAAACCCCAAAACAGGAAGAGATGCATAATACCCGCGGCCATGTCGCCATGAAGCACGCGTCGTCCCAGGAAGGTATCCAGGATCGTCCTCTTGAGTGAGTCCCTTGAAAAAGGAATCTCTAAAGATCGTGCACTCTTTTTCCAGACACAGATGTGGGCAGCCATGCCTGCCAGAAAAATCCCTGCGGCCAATGCCGCCAATACATAGAAAAACCAAGCATTCTCGATTTGCCAAAACGTGATACGATAGGGTGTCATAGAAGCCATCTCACCTTAGTATGCTGCTCCTCAATCCCTAAATTCTTCAATCCCTTTTACCCATATTGTTCGTTTTTTTGTTGACTTGTCAAATCATTTATTTTTATATTCCCATAAGGTTTTCTTATAAACATAAACTTTTACTTATATCCATGCGAATCAATCTCAACCAACTGAGGGCCTTTTTCTTAGCAGTCAGGGAAAAGAGCATAACCAAGGCGGCTGAATCCCTTTATGTCACCCAGCCGGCAGTCACCATGCAGGTAAAATCTCTTGAACAAGACCTGGATCTCAAACTTTTCAGGAAATACGGCAAAGGCCTCGAGCTTACGGATGCGGGAGAGGTTCTTTTTGGTTATGCAGAGCGGGTATTTGAGATCGTAGAGGAAATGGAGTATGTCTTGAAGGGCCATGCGGACTTGTCCCAGGGATCACTCACCATAGGCACTACCAGAAGCTTCGCAAGGCACCTGATGCCGGGACTTATCTCCCGTTTCCAGAAACGCTATCCCAAAGTTAAGGTCTATCTTAAGGTGGGGAGTTCCCAGAAAATCGCAGACGGAGTTATGGCCTTCAAATACAACCTCGGCACCATCGGGAGACTCCCTTATAAAAGCAAGTTGAAGGTCGTTCCCTATGCAAAGGAGGAGTTTTGCTTAGTTGTATCCCCACAGCACAAATTTGCAAAGCGTGAAAAGGTCTCCCTTCAGGAACTGGGGAATGAACCTATTATCATACGTGAGGATGGCTCCGGATCCAGGTATGCCATACTATCCCTGCTCAGTTCTCATGATGTGAAACCCTCTGTCCTTCTTGAGGCCGAGAGCGTGGAATTCATCAAGGAATACGTCATTAAGGGACAGGGCATATCCTTTCTTTACAAACCCGAAATCCAATTAGAGGCCAGAATGGGACTTTTGAAATCCCTTGACATCAAGGAAGGACCTATCTTAGTACAAACCGATATCGTCTTTCCCAGGGGTGTGGACCTCTCGCCCCCTGCCCAGGCCTTTCTGCGGCTGATTGAAACCGAGGCGTGATATGCTGGAGAAACCAAACCTTTTGTTCTCGGAGCAACCCATTGCATGATCAAATGAAAGACCCTGATTGGTCCCAATTTATCCGGGATCTGTTTCAGATAGCAGAGCCATACTTGACTGCGAGAGGCGATGTGATCCACTCCAGGGTCAGCCATAGTTATGCCCTGATCCTGATGCAGCATGAGGGGGGCGATAAGAAGATCGTCGAACCTGCCATCATCCTGCACGATGTTGGATGGTCTACCCTTGATCCCCAACAGATTGAAGCAGCCTACGGGGTTAGAGCGGAGGGCGATGAAGCTGAGAGACTCAATCGCAAACATGAATTGGAAGGAGCATCCATTGCCAGACAGATACTACAGGACCTGGACTATGATCAGGGATTGATAGATAACATCGCCTTAATAATTCAGAGACATGATTCGGGCAGCCAGGTTGATTGTCTTGAGGAAGGGTTGGTGAAGGATGCTGACAAGCTATGGCGGTTCTCTGAAACCGGATTCTGGGATGAGATAAAAAGACAGGGTCTGGGCAGGAGAGAACTCCACCAGTATCTGCATGAGCACTATAAGTCCTGGTTTTTTACTCAAACAGCATTAAGGCTGGCAGGAGAAGAACTCGAAGAACGGGCCAAGGAGATTGCAACCCATGGAAAAGAACATCCTCTTGCTGGGAACAATGGAAACAAAGGGCAGGGAATTCGGATATGTGAAAGAGGGGATCATTGAGAAAGGGCGACAGATCTACTCGATGAACTGATGGGTAAAGCAGCTTGTTTTTTTTGCGCCCCCCTGTTTCACTGAGTATTAGGAGCGCTGGATATGAAGGGGAATATGAACAGAAAAATAGGTGCCGGGGAAGTGGGGCAATTCGATCAAAGAAACACCATGTTCAATAGACCAAGGGATCCCGAAAAGTCCAGTTCTGAAATACTTGAGATGGGCAAAAAGCATTATGGTGCGCGTAACTTCAAGGATGATGAAGGCTATACCATGCTGGACTGGGCCTTTGCCATGGGTTCGTGGTATCTGGAGAGGTGGTGGGGATTTGGGAATATTATGGGAAATGAAGGACTTTATGAATGGTTCCCGGACAAATCAAAGATTGCCGAGAGAGACCGCATCCCACTGGGACAGAAGTGGGATGTCTCCGACCCGGGCAAAATAACCCGGATCATCAAAAAAGCTGCAATATACATGGGCGCATCAGCAGTTGGGATTTGCAAGCTGGATCAACGCTGGATTTACTCTCATCGCTTTGATCCCCGTTCCGTCGAACATACCCCCATAGATGATATCCCAGAAGGGTTTGAATATGCCGTCGTAATGGTTCATGAGATGGATTATACCTTGATGAGAACGGCTCCTGCCTATGGCGAGAACGCCGCCACAGGCAGGGGCTACTCAATGATGGCATATGTGGCCTCATCAATGGCTCACTTTATTCGTGATTTAGGCTACGAGGCCATCCCCTGTGGTAATGATACGGCTCTTAGCATCCCCATGGCCATCGATGCCGGCCTCGGTGAAATTGGGCGTAATGGCCTTTTGATCACACCCTGGTTCGGCGATTCGGATTAGCAAAGTGCTCACAAATTTGCCTCTGGTTCCGGACAAACCCATTGAAATCGGCGTCAGGAAGATGTGCGAAGTTTGTGGAAAGTGTGCTAAGGCATGTCCCGGACTGTCCATCAGCTTCGATGACCCAACAACTGAAGGACCCACCCTATCCAATAACCACGGGATCTACAAATGGTATATTAATCCAGAAAATTGCTTTCAATTCTGGGTCCGCAATAAGGGTGATTGCGCCAACTGTATCAGGGTCTGTGTTTTCAACAAACCAAACACCTGGTTTCACAGCTTTGTCAGATGGCATGTAAGGAATCTTCCCCAGTTCGACAGTATCTACCTCTGGATGGACGATCTATTTGGCTTTGGGAGAAGGATGAAAATGGAGGACGTTTGGAAATAGGTAATGTCCGTTGATTGTTGTCAGTAGTCCGTTGGAATAAGCAGAAATGGGGAGAAATTAGGGACGCTCGTGAAAAGATGAATAATGCATTTTTTCTGGGGCTACACAGTCTATTTCTGTGTCTCAAGCAGCGTCATCAGATCATTTTCAAATACTCCGGTAAGTTCGTCTTATGGACCTTTGACTACCGACTTGCTTACGGCGGAATGGGTAAGGCTCTCCACGATTGTGTCAGCCTGAGGCGGAACCGTCTGAAAAGAGAACCTTAATTCCTGTTGAAAACAAGGCAATAGGGACGTCCATAAGAAACTAAGTAATTAATCAAGCAGATCATATTTCTCTTTTTTGGCTATTAGTTCTCCTCGGTCAACAGAATAACCAATGGCCGGTTGTGTAAGCCCTAATATTTTTGCCATGCTTGTCATGCTCTCCCCAAGCTCTCTGACACACCAATAACAGAAAAGACTCCTGGCCTCGGATATTGGCTTCTTCCTGCTACCAGAATATAAGTTCTCCTTCTCAATATCAAATAACTCTATGACTTTCCGCTCCACCCTCGAAATATCATATCCAAGACTCTTGAGTCTGTATCTTCGATCATATCTTTCATC
>RCNB010001034.1_pt1 | contig 17818 bp, 18 predicted proteins | sample 2041321 | NCBI WGS metagenome assembly RCNB01 (sample SAMN09708232, study PRJNA481090) | Marine sediment metagenome, whole genome shotgun sequencing project. | reverse complement strand
ATCCAGCGTCACCTAAATCTAGAGCTGTTTGAGACCCTCCAATTCCAGCTCCTACTACCAATACTGCTCCTACTTTTTCCATTTTTTTTTACCTCTATATTCTCATATATAACGGAGTATTTCCATCAATCCTTTGATAATCAATCTCTCCTCTACTCTTTAAAGTTAGCATGTTTTCTAAAATTTCACTTGGATCTAGTTTTAACTCAACAGCTAAATCCTTTACCGAAAGTACTTTAGTGCTTAATGAAAGCAAGATTCTTTGCCTAACAAATTCATCATGAATTGCTTCATCAAAAATTCTGTTAAATTCTTCTATTGATACTTTCTCTCCATATTCATTTTCAACTTCTGTAATTTTTCGTTGCCTTCCTACTAACGCTCTAATCCTATCGCTCGAGGCAGCGTTTTCCATAGCTTTTATATTATTAAATAACTCTTGATCGATAACTTCTCCACTGAGTGGAGATGGACCCTGTTCTCGAACTGTCTCAATAAACTCAGTAACTACTTTACCAAATCTTGTTCCTTCTGAAGCAGAAACCCAATCTAATCTTATTCTTTTATCAAAATCAACCATTTCAAGAAACTTTTGTACCATCATAAATTTCTTCTCAGCTTCATAATTCCCTTCTAAATAATGACAATCTCCAGGATGACATCCTAACACAAATACCCCATCTATTCCTGTTAAAAGAGCTTTGAAAATAAACATAGGATCAACCCTTCCACTACACATAACTCTTATAACCCTCATGTTTGGAGGATATTGAACTCGGCTTACTCCTGCTAAGTCGGCTCCCGCGTAAGAACACCAATTACATAAAAATCCTAAAACTTTTGGCTCAAATGTCATTATACCACTTTACCTCCATATGCGAATATTTCAGATAGTATTTGTTGATCTGTAAAATGTCTAATTACAATTGCGTGTTGGGTACAAGTTGCACCACAAACACCGCAACCTTTACATAAAACTTGAGTTATTTCTATTTCTCCGTTTTCATTCTTGCTGATAGCATTATATGGGCAAACTTTTACACACACTTCGCAACCAGTGCATAAATTTTTATTATAATCTGGCAGAAATGATGTAGCTCCCTCAACTTCTATTGTATCGTGAGATATTATTGTACTCGCTCTAGCCGCTGCAGCATAACCTTGAGATATGGACTCTGTAATATCAACAGGCCATTTTGCAGAACCACAAACATAAACACCAGCAGTAGCAAAATCCATTGGTCGCAATTTTACGTGTGCTTCTAAAAAGAAACCATTTTCCTCCAATGGAACTTTTATCATTTGTGCTAGAGCTTTATTATCACTATTTGAAACTAGCGGTGTGGAAAGAACGCAAAGATCATAAGGAATAAACATATCCTCCCCTAGATATTCGTTGTGCACTTTTATCTGCTTTTCTTCAACAATAGGTAGTTTTTCAGTAGAATATTCAATAAACAAAACGCCTGCTTCTCGAGCTCTTCTATAGTAATCCTCGTAATGAGTGCCTGGGGTATAAAAATCTCTAAAAAGAATCGTAACATTTGTTTCAGGATTATTTTCCTTTATAATGAAAGAATTTTTTAAAGCTGTCATACAACATACACTTGAACAATAAGCCCTCTCTTCATTACGAGATCCAACGCATTGTATCATGACAACATCTTTCGGTTGGATTTCATTATTCTGTAATTTACTCTCCAATTCATGTTGTGTAATTCTTATATTACCATCATAACCGAAATATCCACTTGGAGTCAAAAGTGAAGCCCCAACCGCTACAACAATAACACCAATAGTTAAATCGATATTGACACCACTTTCCTCTACTCTCACTTCAAAGTTTCCTATAAAACCTTCAATATTTTTTACTTGTGATGAAGTGTGGACTTTCAGGTTTTTATTATTTTCAACATTTTCCTTAAGATTCTCTAATAAAATCTGGGCATCTTGGTCATTAGGGAAGAGTTTATACAATGTCTTAAGTCTTCCGCCTAATTCCTTTTCTCTTTCAATTAAATGCGTCTCAAATCCTTGATTTGCCAAACTAAGCGCAGCAGTCATCCCTGAAACACCTCCACCAATTATTAATGCCGTAGGAGTTGCATCCACGGTAATATTTTCAAGTGCCTCAAGTTTAGATGCTTTTGCTACACCCATACGAATTAAGTCTTTAGCCTTGTCAAATGCTTCCTCTGGAAATTTCTGATGACACCAAGTATTTTGATCTCGAATGTTCACAAAATTAAAGAGGTACTCGTTTACACCTGCTTCCTCAACACAATTTCGAAATAGGGGTTCATGGGTTCTTGGAGTGCATGATGCTACAATAACTCTATTCAAATTATGGTCTTTAATTCCATTTTTGATTTGTGCTAATCCTGTCTCTGAGCATGTGTAAAGATTATCCTCAGTAAACACAACATTTGGAAGGCTTTTAGCATACTCTGCAAGAGCTTTAACATCTATGAGTCCTCCAATATTGCTTCCACAAGAACAAACAAAAACTCCAATTCTAGGTTCTTCTTCTTTTTCATTCATTGTATTTTAACCTCCTTTTATTACTTCTGCTGCTCTTGCTGCTGCACCGCTTGCTTCAGCAACAGAACGAGGTATGTCCATCGGTTCCCGAGCGCAACCGCATGTATAAATTCCTTCTACACTCGTTTCAACAGGCAAAAATGGATTAGTTTTCACAAAATCATAATGATCTAAATCAATACCTAATACATCTGCTAAATTATTAATCCCTCTCGAAGGGATGATACACGTTGCTAAAACAACCAAATCTACTGTTAGTTGCTTTATTTCAGATGTCTCGTAATCTTCATACGTGATTATTGGGTTATCATTCTCATCAACTTCTAGATGAGAAACTTTACTCTTTAAATATTTAATATTATACTCTTCAGCGCCCCTTTGTAAAAACCTTTGAAACCCCTTCCCTCCAGCTCTCATATCAATGTAAAATACAAAAGATTCCAACTCATTGTCGTGTTCATATGCGATCATAGCTTCTTTTGTAGTATACATACAACAAACGGAGGAACAATACATTTGGCCTTTTTGAGAGCGTGAATCAATACATTGAAGAAAAGCAACTTTTTTAGGATGTTTACCGTCAGTTAATCTACTTAAATGGCCAGCTTGTGGGCCTGAAGCACAAATTAATCTCTCAAGTTCCATTGCTGTGACTACATTGTCATACTTTTGATAACCATATAAATTTAAAGTATGAATATCTTCTGCTAGATCCAAACCAGTTGCAACGATAATCGCTCCAACATTATCTATATTAAGTACTGTATCTTTTTGCGTGAAGTCAATCGCATCCGCGCCACAATTTTGATAACATAACCCACAAATCTCGTAATTTAAATATAAGCATTTACTCGGATCAATACGATATGTTGCAGGAACTGCAGCTGGAAAGGAAATTTGTGCTGCTGATTGAGTAACTAAATTTGCATCGAAAAAGTTAGTAATTCCTCTGACAGGGCATATAGCACCACAATCTCCGCAATTGGTACATACACCTTCTTTAACATAACGGGCATGTTTTAACACATCGACAGAAAAATTACCTACTGAACCTCCTATCTTTTGGATCTCTGAAAGAGTATGCAGTGTTATGTTAGGATGTCTATAACACTCTGAAAGTTTAGGAGCGAGGATACAAATTGAACAATCAAGTGTAGGGAAGGTCTTGTCTAATTGAGCCATTCTACCTCCAATACAAGGCTGTTTCTCAACTAAATGTACCTGTATTCCCATATCACCTAAATCTAAGGCAGATTGAATGCCCGCAATTCCTGCTCCAATAATTACAACTGATTTTGAATTTTCTCCCAAATTTTTCACCTATTTAAGATTTTTTTATTTTTTTATTTGTCATTCTCCTTAGCAAGCCAATTTTATTCGCCTTCCATTCCGTAATTGTAGACTTCTTAGGAGTAAATTTATCAATATAACCTGAAATTAGTGCATTTTTCATAAGTTCCTCGCCTCTTTCCGTGCGTATTACAACCATTGAATTTTGCTGAACTGCCCCGGAGCCACCAAAACTGATATCAGCAAATCTACTTGTGAACTCATCACAATCGTGACAATGATTCCTTACAGCTTCATCAAACTTATGAAGTTCAACTTCATAAACTTTATTTTCTTTATTGGTTATAAAGAAATTCTTTTTAATGTTCATTTTAGCTATGTTAGCAGGATCTTCGTTAGTCTCTTTTTTCACTAACTGGAATAATTTTTCATAATCAAAATTTTCCATACAGAACAAACCAAAGACATATTTTATAACATGAGCAGGGCTTATGTTTAGAAGTTGCATTTTTCGGACTGCTCTACACTGACAAGGAGTTCCTACAAAAGCCATACGAATTTGATTTATATCGTATATTTGATGATGTTTTTCAATGATTTCTTGAGCAATGTTATAAAGCTCTGTTAAAGGCAAAATATTTGAAGATATAGAATATCGAGTCCCCGAAGACTTCAATAGCTCCTCTTTGTTGTATATTATTTTTGGAATTGGTCGTAACTTCTCGTCGTATTCAGATACTACCGCAGCGTCAATTTTATTATTATCAAATAAATAGGCTAATAGTGTAGTTACTAAACCTCCATCTTGTCCCATTTCTTTAATTTTTTCATCTGTTGTTTTAGCAGCAACAATGTCTTGAACAAATCCCATTTCATCACTAATATGATAATCGTCATTTAATTGTTTCATTAACGGTTCTGTTTGAGGACAGATATAATAACACAACCCACACTCTTTACAATTTTCAACATTCGCATCTGAGATGAATTGAGGAGTATATCCTTCCATTTTAATAACATCAAACATTTGGCTTGAGCAGTAAGCAACACACGCTCCACAAGCGCAACATTTGTTTGTATTAATTATTTCCTCTTCAAGATCCTTGAATATTTTAACATCCTTTAATACTGTTTTTTTTGGTAATGCATCTGCCATATAACATCCTTTCCTCTAATAATTTCTAAAAAATTTACAATTTTATTGTGAATTTCAAACTGTAAAGCTAATATTTTCAAATAAACCGCTTGGTTTCGTCCTGTGAAACTTAAATCCTAATTCTTCTGGCTTGAAACCAAATGCTAACGCCACTAACTCTGATAGATAAAAAATTGGAAAATTATAATCTGAACCGTTGGTTTTATTGAGTTCTCTCTGATTAAACTCGTACTGTTGATAGCAAGCAGGGCATACGACAGCGATACAATTAGCTCCTGATTTCTTTATAGCTTTAAATTTATTATCTATCATTTGCAAAGCTAAATCCTTATCTGATTTTTCAACGGGATTTCCGCAACATTCCATCTTCAAATCGTAATCTACAGACTCAGCTCCAAGACTTTTAACTATTTCATCTAAAGTTACTGGTTCAAAAGGATCGTCCCATTCAATTATTTCTGACGGTCTTAAATAATGACATCCATAATGAACTGCCACCTTAAAGCCATTCAGATGTTGTTGAATATTTTCTTTTAATTTATCGAGATTTTCGTATAATACTTGAGCGAAATGCTTGACATTAACTTTACCGTCGTACTCTTTACCTACTTTGCTCAAATATTCATTTATCTCCTTCTTTACGTTTTCATCCTTATTTAAACCATAATTAACGCCTTTTAAAGTTTCAACACAACCAGAACAAAATGAAATTATCCCACCATTATTTTTGCACAAACTTAGATTTCGTGCACCTAACGTTAACCATGTCTTATGATCAATCTGCTCAATCCCTGTAGGATCAGGACAACAACTGAAACCATCAACATCGTGCAATTCAATACCAAGTTTTTCAAAAATCTTCCTTGAAGATACTTCTAAATAGGGTAATCTTGCTGGTATTACGCACCCAAGAAATAAATCATATCCCATTTTATTTAACCCTCGCTAAGATCTTTTTTTCAAACTTCGTTTCCTTCATTAATTTTTTAATCTCGTCTACAGCTGCAGTTTTAATTACTGGAAGCCCTAGAGTTTTCCTCCGAGTAACTATCGCATTTGAATATGGAATTGCGATACCATTTTCGAATACCGAGAGACCTTGCGAATAAAAAGCTTCCGGGTATTTATTATTTTCAAAACATCTATTTTTGATCAGAGTGAAAATCTCTGTTAATTCTACTTTTTGAGGACATAGCTCAACACATTTCTGACATGTTGAGCATAGCCAAGGATTAGGTTCTTGGCTCACTACTAATTTATCATGTAACCCTAAAATCGCTTCTTCAATTATTTTTCTAGGATTATATTTTCCATTAGTAATTAAAGCGACAGGACATCCTCCAGAACAAGTCGAACATTGATAGCAATAACTTAATGATGCGTTATGCTTGAGGACTTCGTTCCGAAACTCAAAATTAATGAAACTCATTTTATTACCTTTTTTACTATTTCTTGTGTTTTTTAATTATATATTCAATATAAATCTTAATAGACAATGTACACTTTTATCAAAACTAATTGCGGGCTTATGACATTATCTTTCTATCAGGTTTTTTATTCGAGGTGTTTTTTAAGATCGATATATATTGGTATCTCTTCGCCCTTGTTTTCCACTACCACCTTTAAAAGATTTCCTTCGATAGAAGAACTGACAAGTTTAAATTCTCCTTCTAGCCCTTTAGAACTATCCCCCTCTTCAAGGTGCTTATTTTTCGTCGATAAACAGGTATGAGTTTCGTTATAAAGAAAACAGTGGGCGCAACAAAAACCAATTGGAAGGTATCCTACTATAGAGCATCTATCATAACCGTCGCAATTACAGTTATTACACATTTTCCAATTCTTTTTTTCAATTTTTTTTAATTGTGAAGTAATTCTCACTATTTATTTTATACAATTATAAAACAATTAATGGCGAATTATAAAGATTGATGTTATCAAGATCAATCAATTTTAACTAAACTGATTATTAAAGATCGAAAAAGTAAAAAGCAGTTTTAGAGACTTATTCTTTATTCTAAACTTTATATTTCTTAATATCACAACCTTGTGAACAATTTGATAAATCGATATATCGATTTTCGTAATTTATTTAAATTATTTTTGCATATTTTGATCATATTATTTGATTAAATAATAAAAAAATAAAACTAAGTGATAAGGTATATTAAAATGAGGACTGTAGATCCAATAGATCTTAAGATATTAGAAGAATTAAAAAAAGATGGCAGAAAGTCATTTAACGAAATAAGTGACATTATTGAAAAAACAGAAGCAACAGTCAGAAGAAGAGTATCCAAGATGCAAGAGGAAGGGACTATAAAACGTTTTACTGTGGAATATGAGCTCGATACGAAACCAAAAACATCCGCGACTATAAAGGTGGAGCCAGATTTCAAAGAAATTAAACGAATAATAGTTGAATTAAAGAAAATAGACGAAATTACGGCCATTTGGAGATTATCAGGAGATTGTGGACTTTTTATGAAAGTGGATATCGAATCAATAGAGCAATTCAATCCCCTCATAGAAGATAAAATCTCGCAGATCGCGGGAATAAAAATCGTAGAAACTTGTTTTATTACCGATATCATAAAATAATTAGAGTTTTTTCAGAAATACTCTTCTTCTTGTTTCAACTTATAAAAGTAAAATTAGAACTATGGTGGATTAAAACCGTAAGACTTTGTAAAGATCCACATGAATAAGAAAGAAATTAAAAATTTCTCGCACTCAGCTTTTTTTAATTATTTTTGGATAGTATAACGGACATAAGAAATTATATTTTTCTTTAACAGTGACAAAAAATTGGCATAAATTATGATTACCGAATTAAATTTTAACATCGAAAAGAACATTTTGTCGTGCCCTTTTACATATAAATGTATCCTTCCTAAGATTGAAAACTTGTGTAATTTTCCCGAATATAAAATTTGTCCCGATTACGACTCGAATTTAAAAAGACTGAAAGCTTCTGTAAAAGTTTTGCACTAAGGCCTTTTCATTACTTTTTCTATAACATAAACTATGAAAATACCTTACACATACTCTATAGTAGCTGGGGGTTTGGGGGTTACATCCACATAAACCATTTTAGATTCAGACATTTGTAGAATTTTATCTTTTATCTCCTTTAATAGCTCGATTGGAAGTTTTGTTACCTTTGCAGTTCTTGCGTCTCTGCTATTAATGGAACGAATAACAACGTCATACTTACCTTCTGACTTACCTCCCAATTCAAAAAGCATCCTTGCATATCCTGAAATTTGAGATGCTTTCTGAACCAGTTTATCATGATCCCACTCCCCTTTTACACATAGAGGAAGGTCATAAGTTCTTTTTCCATCTAACAAACCGGTAACTTTAGTGTTAAGGAAATCCTCACTGATCGCTGCGAAAACCTGGAATGGTTCTTGCTCTCCATCACTATTGATGATCATAAATTTTCCGTGTGTATCTTTGTAGTAGTCCTCAACTGAAGATTCAACTAAATCGTGAACCTTCTTCTCGAATTGAAGATTGTCTTGAGAAACTGGACCAATAATTCTAGCAGCGAGAGCGGGTCCTGGAAAGGCTTTCCGATAAACCAACTCTAAAGGTTGTTCAAAATATTCAAGTACATTTCGGACTTCATTCTTGGTGAGGCTGGCTACTGGCTGAATAGTTGCCTCAACTTCATATTCAATATCTAAGTTATGTTGACTTTTTACAAAGCCTGTTTTATTCTTTTCCAATAGGGCAGCCTCTTCTTCGAGACTCATAGTTTCTTTTAAGTCTGTTATTTTGCACCCAAAACTCTCTTCTATATCCGGAAGTATGGTTCCATCCGAGAGAAGATCACAATTTTCTTCTTTTATTACTCTACTTATAGTTTCTGAATATGCAGCCTTGAAAAGTTTCCTTTTTCCCTCTGCATCACCTTCACCGAAAATCTTTGGGAGAAACGTATCCCTTATGTCTAATACAACGACATCCGGAAAGAGATTTTTAATATACTCCCGTTCTTCAACGCCCCTTATTATCCTCATTAGGCCATGATCGATAAAAACTGGAATCGTATTAATATTTGCTTTTTTCAGTAAAAGATAGGTTAAGGAGCTATCTATACCTCCAGAAAATGCACAGAACACTTTTTTATTTATCGCATGTTTTTGTAAAAATTGAACTGCTTTTTTGACAAACTTTTCGGGTTTGTCAAAATAAACTATTAATCTATGATTTAACATAAAATAAATTAAGCGAGTTTTTAAAAAAAGTATAATTATTAATTGGTTATGATTCGCCTAATTTTTTATACAAGATTAATTAATTTTGGAGCTAAAACACTGATTTTTTGTTTTTTTCATCGTATTTTTGATGATATTCCTCTGCTTTATAATACTCCGTAGCCGGGACAATCTCAGTAACAATGGGTTTCTTATATTTTCCAGATTCTTCCAACTTTTCCTTTAATTTAGATACAGATAATCGCTGTTCTTCATTATTGTAAAACACAGTAGACCTATATTGAGTTCCAACATCCCAACCTTGGCGATTTAGGGTAGTAGGATTGTGGATGTCCCAGAACTTTTCCAATAATTCCTCATAAGAGACAACTGAAGGATCAAAGGTAACTTTAACAACCTCGGCATGTCCAGTTTTATTAGTACAGACATCTTTATAAGTAGGATTATTGGTGGTCCCTCCAGTATAACCGACCTCAGTTTTGATTACGCCTTTCACTTTACTAAATTTAGATTCAACTCCCCAAAAACATCCCGCACCAAAAATAGCTTCTTCCATAATTAATATGATCAAAAATTAATCGACTAAAAAAAATATGGATAATGCTTCATAAAAAAAAGGGTTAAAGCGCAAATATTTCTAATGAAAACCTTGAATCTTTGTTGATTGCTATAATTATAGAGTATTTATAAGAAATTCATAAATTTTTTCTTATGAATTACTTCTTAAGGGATTCTAAATCTTTTAATTCTCGATGTAACACTTTTCCAACAACAGTCTTTGGAATTTCATCAATAAATTCTACAAACCGCGGATACTTATCAAACGCCATGTTTTCTTTTGCCCAGTTAATGATATCTTGTTCTGTAATTTCTTTGTCTTTATAATCTTCCTTTATTACAACATAGGCTTTGATATTTTCCTTTCCTTCCGCATCTATTATTCCTATAACGCCACATTCCTGAATTGCTTCATGGTAATACAAAAGATCTTCGACTTCCGTAGGATAAACAGAATGCCCCTTATACTTAATTAAGTTCTTTAGTCTGTCCTTAATGACAAAGTAACCATCGTCGTCCATTAGCGCTAAATCCCCCGTCCACAACCACCCATCTTTGATTGTATTTTTAGTTTCCTCCTCTCGTTTATAATATCCCTTCATAATCTGCGGCCCTCTTGTTACAAGTTCTCCAACTTCTCCGATCCCAAGTGTTTTACCGTTAGGATCACAAATTTTTACATCTGTATTCGGAAAAGGCATGCCAATTGTACCTGGTTTGAAATTAGCTTCAAAAGGGTTTGCTGTAACGGCTGGGGACATCTCCGTCAATCCATACGCTTCTCGAAGCTTGGATCCCGTAAGACTTTCGAATTTCTTCCTTACGTCGTCAGGAAGAGGCCCTGCTGAACTTAAACAATATTTAATACTTGATAAGTCGTGATTTTGGATTCCTTCGTAAATATTCAAATTGTTATAAATAGCAGCTACTCCAGGAAATACGGTAACTTTTGTTGCTTCGATAACTTCTATGACTTCGTGAGCTTCTCGGGGATTAAACACACACGCTAGTTTCCATCCATTATGTACGCACATATTCATCATAAAACCCATGTATATGTGATAAAACGGCAATGCTGCTAGTAGTACTTCTTTACCTAATTCTTTTTCAACAAACCACGATTCAGCTTGAAAAATGTTAGCAGCAATACTTCCGTGAGTTAACATAGCCCCTTTAGGGAATCCTGTTGTTCCTCCCGTGTATTGCAATTGAGCTAAATCGTCTTGAGTGATTTTTACTTCTGGTGGATTTGGGGTTGTTTCCCGTATTAGATCCTCCATCATAGGATCACCTCCTATAGAAAATTCAGGAGGTGCCATAGGGTCAGGTGATAAAAAAGGTGATAAATTACTATAAAACTTGTGTTTTACACCAGTTTCGTCGATTATAGGATCAACTAATCCAGAAAAACCTTCCCAACCGATATAACATATTGCGTCACTGTCGTTCAGTTGTCGTTTTATCTCAATTTTTTTGAATAATGGTGAGATTGGAGTAACAATTCCACCAATCTTTAATATGCCATAATAGTAAGCAATAAACGCTGGATTATTAGTGAATTGGATTGCTATACAATCACCTTTCTTTATTCCAAGTTCGTTTAATTTTGTTGCTACGCGATAAACGATATCAAGCAACATAGAATAGGTGAGTTCGAATCCCATGAAATATGTTACTACATGATTAGGATATGTTTTAGCAGAATCTTCGAGAAAATCAATCAAATTCTTATTTGGAATTTCTAATTCTTTTGGAACTCCATCTGGCCAATATTTGTAGTAAATTTTTTGATCTGACATAATTTTACTTTTATTCTAGATGTTATTTATTATTTTTCTTCTGCAGAGGTACTTTAAGAAATTGAAGGTTAATTGTTCTACATATTAGATGATTTTTTTTAAAAGTTCGTTAAAAATAAAATTAAATATAATAAAAATATTAATTTTAAAGTAAGGTATTAAATATATTATATAATTAATAATCCACATACAGACTAACACATCTAGTCTGAGGAAAATTAATTTAATATTATCAAAATAAGGTTTGAAAAATGACAGATCGTGAAGGCGCGTTTAAGTTATGCATTTTTGGAGATGGAGGTGTAGGAAAAACTACTCTTGTCAATAGATATCTCACAAAAATATTTGACGAAGACATAAAAATGACTGTTGGTGCTGATTTTTATGTTAAAGACTTAGAAATAGATGGAAAGAAAGTAGTCGTTCGTATTTGGGATTTTGGGGGAGAGCAACGCTTTAAAGTGTTATTACCTAGCTTTGCTAAAGGTGCTGACGGGGGAATATTTATGTTTGATATAACTCGGTATACAAGTGTAAAAAATATAGATGATTGGCTTTCCATTTTTGAGAAAAATGTTAGGGAAGGAGATTTAAATTTGCCAATTATTATGGTGGGAGGAAAACTAGATCTCCAAGAAAAACGATCTGTAGAAACCGAGGACGCTGTTGAGTTGTCTGAAAAATATAATTTACAGGGTTATTTTGAATGTTCTTCCAAAACTGGTAATACGGTAGAAGATATATTTGAATCTATAACTCGGAAAATGATGAAATCTAAGGGATTACTATGAACACCAATATTTCATTTTAGTTTAATTCTTTTTGTTAAAAATTCTTATATAACATATAAGAGGAAATTATCCACACCCACAGCATTATCGATAATGTCATAATCCATTGTGTTATCGAGGTAAGAACAGTCAAGTGTAATAAGAAAGTTCCTGCAACTATAAATCCAAAAAATGCAATCGATTTTGGATATCTCACATCTTTCAACATCAAGACACTAATAAGGCTTATGAAGATTAAACCATCAACCCAGCAAAGAAACGCTGATAATCCGTGGATAAAAGAAACCACAGCATTACTTCTCCAAAAACAACCAATAAATATTAACGACACACAATAAATAATTGATCCTATTACTGCCAATTTTCGAAGGGGTTCTATTGTATCTTCTTTATTAAAGGATCTTCCCATAAAAAGACAGAATGGTATGCTTATAATCCCCGTTAAAATTAATCCTACGCGATAAATCATTCCACCATATCCATCGCCTAAAAAACTTATTGCTATTTTAGTCATATCGTAGTTAGGATACAACAGAACTCCTATTAAATGGGCAAATAGACTTATCCCAAAAGATATTAATCCAAAAACACTTCCAGGAAACAGATTATTAAGTTTATTGAAAAAGTAGAACTGTTTTTTCATAATAAATTATTTAAAAAAGAAGATGGATTATAGTTTCTTATCACTCCGATGTTCTCTTAATTACTTTGACTAAGCCCTTCTTCCTTAGTTTATCGAGCATGCTTTCGATTTTATCAACCGGTTTCTGAGTTATCTCGGCACATTGTTCTACTGAATTCATTCCATCGCAGACTTTTAAAAGTTTAAATTCATCCATAGAAATCATTCCTAGTTGAACGCTCATAGGTTGTACTTCCTTTACTACAATAGGGATTTTCACTTCCCCCCCTGGTTCGACGCTAGGTCCTCCAACATCGCTCATACTTGGTGAATCTCCAAAAAACGATCGTACACCTGTAACATCGTAATTTTCGTCTATGTATATGTAAACTGTATGTTCTTGATTTGAAACTTCATCAACATCTTCAATATCGGGAAAAGGATTTACATGTTTATGTTCCTTCGTATAAATGCCCATTTTTAATCCCGCCTTGATTTCGTCCTTATCTACCCTAATATTGACCATTTCGGTACATATCTCGCACCAAGCCCATGCTTCTATTAGACTAAAATATTTCTTCACTTTATTCTCTGGCATCGTATTATTTAAAAAGAATAACTTTTGCATTAAATAAAATAAGCTTTATAATTATTATGTTGTGAATTAATATAAATATTGATTACGAATATTTCCGTGTAAATATAGAACAAAATTAGTTTTTAAAATCGAAAATAATTAAAGTTATAAGATATTTAATTATCCATTACAGTTAACTAAGACTACTAATAATGACGATGTTAAGTTATAAAAAAAATATGTGTTTCTCTTGTGGGCGACCTATAGCCCCCTTTGAAGCTGCAGTTCATTTTCCTTGTCCTCAGTGTGGAGATGTTACTATTTGGAGATGTGAACGTTGCAGAACTATGGGAAACACTTATAAATGTCTTCGTTGCGAATTTGAAGGTCCTTAAACAAAATTTAAAAGAGTGCATTTAAAATGGGAGAATTTGTAGCATTAATTGATGTAGTTCCAGATGACATTGATGTAGACTTCGAAAAGTTCGTATCAAAATTGAAAACTGTACTTCCGGATGATGCCGTTATTGAATCCTACGATATACAACCTGTAGCATTTGGCTTGCAAAAAGCAAGATTGCGGGTTAGATACCCTGAAGAATGGGGAGGCACAGATAAAGTAGAAGAATTGTTTGGACAAGTAGAAGGAATCCAAGGAATTGAAGGAATCGCATTTAGCAAAGCGTAATATTCTAACCAAATATTCTAAAAAAGATTAATTTTGAGTTTTTCTACGAATTCATACTATTCTTTTAAAAAGCTTATCCAACTCTTTAAATGAGAAAAACTTAAGTGTTGGTCTTCCATGTGCACAATGGAACGAATCCTTACAGTTTGCTAAATCAATAATTAACTTTCTGATGGATTGCAAAGACATATCATCTCCTCCTCTAATACTTTTGTGACATGCTAAATAATTTATGATTTCTTCTAATTTATCTGAAAAGCTCTTATCCTTACCAATATCGGTTATGTCACTGATGATTTCATTGATGATATGTAAATCTGGAGTTCTTCCCATAACTATTGGGACTGTTCTTAATACGAATGTATTTCCTCCAAAATGCTCAAAATCAAATCCCAATTTAGTTATTTCTTTTAAATTACTTTCTAAGAAGAATTTCTCGCTTGGACTGACCTCAATTTTAAGAGGAGTAATTAATTTTTGTTTGCTTTTTATTGAACTCTTATAAAAATTATAGAAAAATTCCTTGCTAACACGTTCTGAAGCAGCATGTTGATCTAGTACGTAGAAACCCTCCTCGCCATTTTCATTGATCCCCTCTAGAATTATATAAGTTTTGTTACTTAACTGACCCGTCCGAGATATTAATCTTAATTTAGGGAAATTTTTAAAATCGATATAATTTCTTCTTAAAACTGAATCAACTGAAGAGAATTCACCGGTTTCATTGACGATATCGCCATCAGTCAAATTTAACTGAACCTTTTTTTCTAACACTACGTTCTCTACTGTAGGTGAGTAACGAGAATCTACATTTTCATTCAAATGAATCTTTTCATAGCGATCTTCAGTATACAATTCAGTAGCATTAGTTGAAGTTTTAGCTTTTTTGTACGATTCTTCCTTGCCCTTGTCAAGTTTAGGTGATGAATAATTGCTGATTTCTGAATAATTGTAAGTATCTTCCTTTTCTATGAACTTCTCTTCAACGAATTTACGAACAATGTTATAAACTTTATTGTATATGTATTCTTCGTTTTCAAACCGAACTTGCAACTTTTTTGGATGAACATTAAAATCAATTACAGAAGGGTCAATCTCTATATTTATAATGAAGAACGGAAATTTTCCAGTCATTAATGTTCCTTTATACGCTTCTTGAACAGCTCTAAATATAAGGTCACTTATTACATAACGTTTGTTTAATAGGAAACTTGAATGCGTTCTATTATTTTTAGAAATCTCACTATGACCAATTAACCCATAGAGACTAAACTTATGTTCCTTGTGATTGATAGATTCCATCCGGTTTGCTATTTTCTTCCCATAAATATGAAAAACTGTCGTCCTCAAATCGTTTGAAGCCGGACAATTAAGAATGGGTAAATTATTATGCGTATAAATGAAATTAAGTTGAGGATATGCCAAAGCATAGCGTTGGATGATGTCAGTGATGTGACCTAGCTCAGTAGGGTCTTTTTTTAAAAATTTTAATCTTGCAGGGATGTTATAGAATAAACTCTTAACTTTTATGTCCGTTCCAATTGGGCAAAAAACCTCTTCTCTCTTAATAATTTTGCCATCCTTTAGAAATATCTTCACTCCTCTTTCTCTTTCCCTAATTCTCGAAGTTATCTCAATGTGGCTTACTACAGCAATACTAGCTAAAGCTTCACCTCTAAAACCTAAAGTAGATAATCGTTCTAAATCTTCGATGTTCACTATTTTGCTACTAGTATGTCGTTCAAACGCTATATCAATCTCGTCAGGAGGGATACCTATGCCATCATCTATAATCTGGATTAAATTTTTTCCCGCTTTTTTAATTATTATACGTATCTCTTTCGCTCCCGCATCTATACTATTTTCAACTAATTCCTTTACGATATTTGCCGGTCTCTCGACTACTTCTCCAGCTGCTATTTTTTCTGCGTCAACAATTTTCTTTATTTTGCTTCTTTCCATACTGTTCCTAATCCATCGTTATTTAAATTAAGTTAAAAAAGTATATATGGATCATAAAAACCATCAAATATAAAATAAAACTCTATTAAGATTTAAATAAATACAGTCTAATAAAAGAAATAGGAGCTACAACAAAATTCTTATAAATTTCGATTAATACTTAAAACTATCCATAACAAATAAATCAAATTTTCACATTATCATGGATGAAGAAGTACACTATACCGTTCATACTAATATGGTTTATCTTCTAATAGCTACAGCCATAATTTTGTTCATCAGTAGAATCATAATTGATATCATCGACCAACCGTCATTATTAGGTGATACTAGAGACGTGGATTTTAAAATACTCTTACTTGGATTAAAGAATGGTTTAATTGACTTTTACGACCCGGTTATCGTACCAGAAGGAGTGCCAGATTGGCCACCATATTACCTCTACTTTTGGTATTTCATATTTTATCCAATGGGATTTATTCCTTTTGAAATTGGTGTATATGTATGGGACATAATACGCTTAATAATCTCTAGTTATATTGTTCTCAAAGGTTTTAAAATCATTAAAAATAGAACAAACTTACTCTGGTTCTACTTCACAATTCTCGTTGGTTTTATTATTGATGGATGGTATAATAATTGTAATTTCTTACTCATATTCTTCTTACTCTTGTCTTACAACTCTTTAGAAAATGATAATAAGTGGGTGTCAGGGATATTCTTTGCCCTCTCAACCATAAAAATAAATTCTGTTCTGTTCATCCCCGTTCTACTACTTACCAAAAAAATCAAATTCAAAGATTTAATTTATTACATTGTTCCTTTCGCTGTTTTATCTTTACCATACATCATTTTTCCTGATTATCTCTTTCAAATGCTTAATAATTGGTCCAATTCTACTCCTGGTATTCAAGGTTTGACTTTTCTCGATCCAATAATATGGAAAGCAGTGCAACCTTCACACTTAATGTTTCTAGGCTTCATGTTAATTCTATTTTTTGAGCATCTTCTGCAATATGAGAAAGGACTGAAAATCAGAACTATCATAGTGCTAATCCTAATATTATTCTACCTCTATATTAGCGTTACTGTCTGGATTTTACCTATGGTCTTTATTTATTGATGTTTGATAATTTTTCCTTTATTATAATAAGTTTTTTCATTGCTTCTATGGGAGTTAGTAAGTTGATATCAATCTCAGAAATAACTTTAACTAACTCTCTGAAGTATTCGTCATCAGCCGTTTCTTTCACGATTGTTGGTTTAAAAAAAGTAGTTTGGACATATTTCTTTTCCTTTGTGCTGCTTGACTGTAATGTTCTATTGTTACTCGCGTGAGAATTGATTGTTTTTTCATCTTCAAAGGATTTTTCAATTAAGGCTTTTTTAACCTTGATTAATTCTTCCTCAAATCGATTTAACTCTTTTTTTTTCACTTCTAAACTTGAATTTACTCGATCTAGCGCTTTTTGTTTTTCTTGGAGTATTTTATCGTGATGTTTTCCATGTAATAATCCATTGCCGTTTTCTTTTACTGTAGCTTTGAAAGGATCTTTTTCCTCAATTTGATCAAGGATTTCAAAAGCTCTGATGATAACATCATCTGGA
>RCNB010001033.1_pt1 | contig 17818 bp, 13 predicted proteins | sample 2041321 | NCBI WGS metagenome assembly RCNB01 (sample SAMN09708232, study PRJNA481090) | Marine sediment metagenome, whole genome shotgun sequencing project. | reverse complement strand
TTAACATCGATTTGAGAACCTGGTAAGAAAGCTTCTATACCAAATACATCTACGATCATACCACCTTTAGTTCTGCATTTTACAAAACCGTTTACGATTTCACCAGTATCATGTGCGTTGTTTACTCTTTCCCATGCTTTGATTACACGAGCTTTTCTGTGAGATAATACTAATTGACCTGTTGCATCTTCGCGTACATCAATTAATACTTCTACTTTGTCACCTACTTTTAAATCTGGATTGTAACGGAACTCATTAAGAGAGATTACACCTTCAGACTTAGCGTTGATATCGATAATAGCATCTCTATCTGAAATATGAATTACTTCACCTTCTACTACTTCGTCATCTAATGTGTCAACGAAATTTTCAGATACTAATTTTTCAAATTCTTCTAATTTAGTGTCTTCAACTTGCTCAATTCCTTCTTCGTAATTGTGCCAATCGAACTCTTTTAAGAATTTTTCTGGATTTGCTTGAGCTTCAGAGATTACTGGAGCTTCTACTGTAGTTGCTTCAGTTGCTTCAACCTCAGCTTGTTTTGTTGCTTTTTCAGACATGTGTGCTGAATAAAAATTTGTATTCTGTATATTTTGAAAGATTCGCGAAAAATCTACAGAAGTTATTAATTAAATTTTGTTTGATCCCTTTTCATTTTCTAAATCCGCTAAAAAGGAGCGCAAAAATACTATATATTTTTCTGAAAACCTAGTACTAAATTATGTGACATTTATATTTAGTACGTGTCCTAAACATAGTATACCAAAATGGTGCTTTAGATTGTTAAAATTTAGCTCATAAATTGGTATCTTTACAATACTATTAATAATTTAAAACAACTTACAATTATGGTTAGAGCTAAATACCAAGATGTATTAGACTTGGGCGAATCTTTAAACATTCAGAATGGAGACGTTTCTGAAGAAAATGGCGTATTAAAAGTAGTAGGAACTGCTGCAACGCAATACGAAAAGAACTTAATCTGGGATAAGATTAAAGAAGTTGGTGGTGATAACCCTGCTGATATTATGGCAAACATTAAAGTTGCAGATGAGTCTGTATATGCAAGACATACTGTAGCTTCTGGTGAAACTTTAGGGAAAATCGCTAAGCACTATTACGGAGATGCAATGAAGTATAAAGATATCTTTGCTGCAAACTCTGATATTCTTAAAAATCCGGATATGATTCATCCTGATCAAGAATTAATTATTCCGAATCTTTAATTAGAGGAAAATATAAATTTTAAAAAGCGACTTTACTTCGGTTACTCTCAGTAACCGAAAAGTCGCTTTTTTATTTCGCAATACTATGGCTGGCTAGATTAAGAATAGTCTCTAGTTGCTCTTCAATTGTTAAATCTGAATTATCGATTTCTATAGCATCGGCTGCCTTTACTAAAGGCGAATCTTCTCTTGTTGAGTCGATATGATCTCTAGTAGTTACATTTTCTAATACGTCTTCGTAACTTAGATTGTGCCCACGTTCTAACAACTCTTTATATCTGCGTTTAGCTCTTGTTCTTGACGACGCAATCATATAGATTTTTAATTCTGCTTCAGGAAAAACAACGGTACCTATATCTCTACCATCCATAACAATACCTTTATTTTTACCCATAAGCTGTTGTTGTTCAACTAATTTTCGCCTTACTTCAGATAATGTTGCCACAGGACTAACATATTGAGAGACTTTAAGCGTTCTTATGGCGTTCTCTATATTTTTATCGTTTAAATACACTTCCGCAAAGCCCATAATATCATTGAACTTAAACGTAATAGTAATTTTATCTAAATTTTTAATTAATTTTTCTGAATGAAAAAAATTGTCTCCAATAAAATCATGTTCTAAAGCGAAATAGGTTACTGCTCGATACATAGCTCCTGTATCTACATAAATATAGTTCAGCTTTTTGGCTAATCGCTTAGCAATAGTACTTTTTCCTGTGGATGAAAATCCATCTATGGCAATGACAATATTATTCATTATTGTAAATCTATTTGAAGTCCGAAAAAGCTAGTATTAGAGGCACTTGTATATCTGGCATGTGTGTAACTAAAACGCATATTATTTAATTTGATACCTACTCCTACTGAAAGTCCAGAGAAGTTTCTTTGATCAACAATTCTTAATTCTTCTGCGCGTCTAAAGTTATAACCTAGTCGGATATTAAACCCTCCTTCTGGAAATAATTCTGCACCTAATATAAGATGGCGTAACCCTTTATTAAAAAAACTAACTTTCTCTTGTGTTTGGTTACCATCTAAATCTGTTGTCGCTCTAGCTGGATTAGAAACACCAATTGGCCACTTCTGTAAGTTTTCTAGGGTTAGGTGCCAACGTATTGGCACATTTTCTAAGGTTTGTGACATCCCAAAATTAATTTCAAACGGTAATGGCTCATTCTGCCCTGCATAGGTTGTAAACTGAGTACCAATATTTCTAACGGTTAATGCGGCATGAAAATCTAAATCTTCATTAATATACATTGCGCCAAAATCTATAGCACCACCAACAGAATTATATTGTTCTAAAGCCGATGTTATTAACTTCACATTTGCCCCAACATAAAAATCTGTAAACGGAATATTATAATTGTAACCAGCAGATAATGCGGCTTCATTACCACTAAATGTTCCCGTAGAAACCCCATTAACATCGTAACCGTCAAATGTGCCGTAATTAATGTAGGTTACACCAAAATGAAAGGTATGTACATGTCTATCCCAAGTATAAGCATAAGCTGCTGTTCCGTAACTTATACCGCCTAAATAACCAGAATAATTAACAGCTAATTGATTGTTCATTTTGTAGTTAATAGAAGCAGGATTGTAAAGCGCTTCAGTAACATCATGATCGAAATTGGTAATGATTTTACCTCCTAATGCGGCTTGTCTTGGTGAAGATACGAGATTTAAAAATTGATACGTAGCTTCACCTCCCAATTGCGCAAACAATGGTAATGTCAATAGCATAATAAATAAGGTGGTAATCCTCTTAATCATAGATTTTGCAAAATAACTAAATCTATCTTAAAACGATGATATGATTTTTTTATTTTTTGAGTGCGAAGGTTTTCTATTTTAACTGAAGTTTTTGACCTATTAAAATCAGATTACTAGTTAATCCATTTAACTGCTTAATAGCTTCAACTGATGTTCCGCTTTTCTTAGCTATACTGAATAAAGTATCATCTTTTGAGACTGTCCAAACTGATAAATTATCAATCTTATTTGAGGCTTCAAAATTTCTAACACGAAGTTTTTGACCAATTTTAATTAAGTTTGAATTCAAATTGTTATGACTTTTAAATTCATTTAAACTTAAATCATAACGTTTTGATAAACTATATAACGTTTCACCTGCTTTTACGATATGAAAGTTTGAAGTGTTATTTTGAGAATCTTTTTCATAAGTAGTATTGACTCCACCCAGTGATATCGTTTTTAGATCTTTATCAAAATTCTTAACTCTTAGTTTCTGCCCTTTAGTTATCAAAGTCGATTCTAAATTATTCACACGTTTTAATTCTGTTAAAGAAACTTTATATTTCCTGGATACATCCAATAAAGTTTCATCTTCTTTTACAATATGAAAATCTGAAGAACTAAAACTAGAATCAGTTTCAGATCCTTCAGATTTTTTAGAAGATTTGACTTTTACAATACCTTCAGTATCTATCAAAGTTATTTCACCAGTTTTTATATTTAGTTTCGCTGGTTTCCCATCTAATATCACATCTTTATATTCTACTTCGTCTTGCGCAAAAGCATTTATCCCTGAAATAAGAATAATTACTACTGATACTATTAGTTTAAAGCTTTTTAGCATTTTTAACTTTTTGGCTTGTTAACGCCAATTTTAAAACATCGCTCATATCTGTTACGTAATGAAAAGTTAAACCTTTTAAGTATTCTGGTTTAATTTCATCGATATCTCTTCTGTTATCTTCACAAAGTAAAATCTCTTTTATACGAGCACGTTTGGCTGCTAATATTTTTTCTTTTATCCCGCCAACAGGTAAAACTTTTCCACGTAATGTAATCTCACCAGTCATCGCTAAACTCTTTTTTACTTTGCGCTGTGTAAACAAAGATACTAAAGAAGTTAACATCGTTACACCTGCACTTGGTCCGTCTTTTGGCGTTGCTCCTTCTGGAACGTGAATGTGTACATTGTATTTACCAAAAACTTCTGGGTTAATTCCAAATTCATCTGCATTTGCTTTAATGTATTCCATAGCAATAGTAGCAGACTCTTTCATTACTTTACCTAAGTTACCGGTAATTGTTAATGTCCCTTTCCCTTTAGATAAAATCGATTCAATAAATAGAATATCTCCACCTACTCTAGTCCATGCTAAACCTGTTACAACTCCAGCTACATTGTTATTTTCGTACTTATCGCGTTCTAACCTTGGGCTTCCTAAAATTTCAATAACATCTTCATTTGAAATTTTTATATTATATTTTTCTTCCATTGCAATATTCTTGGCTGCGTAGCGTACCATTTTTGCAAGTTGTTTTTCAAGTCCTCTCACGCCAGATTCGCGTGTGTAACCTTCAACAATTTTTTCTAATTGTGGCTTTCCTATTTTTAAAGAAGAACTGTCTAAACCATGTTCTTTTAATTGCTTAGGTAATAAATGACGCTTAGCAATTTCAACTTTTTCTTCGATTGTATACCCTGTCACATTAATGATTTCCATGCGATCTCTCAATGCTGGCTGAATGGTGTTTAAGCTATTAGCCGTTGCCACAAACATTACTTTAGATAGATCGTAACCCATCTCAAGGAAGTTATCATAAAATTCATTGTTTTGTTCTGGATCTAAAACTTCTAACATCGCAGAAGAAGGATCACCTTGATTGCCTGTAGAAAGCTTATCTATTTCGTCTAATACGAATACAGGATTAGAAGTTCCGGCTTTCTTTAAACTCTGAAGTATTCGACCTGGCATTGCTCCAATGTAGGTTTTACGATGCCCTCTTATTTCAGACTCATCACGCAAGCCCCCTAACGATATTCTAATGTACTCTCTACCTAAAGCTTCAGCAATAGATTTCCCTAAAGAGGTTTTACCAACACCTGGAGGTCCATAGAAACAAAGTATTGGAGACTTCATATCATTACGAAGTTTCAATACCGCTAAGTATTCAATAATTCTTTTCTTTACATCTTCTAATCCAAAATGATCACGATCTAAGATCTTTATTGCCCGCTTTAAATCGAACTTATCCTGGCTAAATTCATTCCAAGGTAAATCTAAAAACAGGTCTAAATAATTGCGTTGTATAGAATACTCAGCAACTTGTGGATTCATGCGCTGCATTTTAGACAATTCTTTGTCAAAATGCTCTTTTACTTTAGCATCCCATTTCTTTTCATTCGCACGCGCTTTCATTTCTTCAATTTCTTCACCAGAAGATACTCCACCACCCAACTCTTCTTGGATGGTTTTCATTTGTTGGTGTAAGAAATATTCACGTTGCTGCTGGTTCATATCACTTTGAACCTTATTCTGAATATCATTTTTAAGCTCTAGCTTTTGATATTCCATATTCATAAACTTCAAGGTTTGAAGTGCACGCTCTTGAAGATCATTAATCTTTAATAACTCTTGCTTCTCTTCTACTTTAAGATTCATATTAGAGGATACAAAATTCACTAAGAACGAATTACTTTCAATATTCTTAATGGCAAATGACGCTTCAGAAGGAATATTAGGACTTTCTTTAATAATATCTAAGGAAAGTTCTTTTATAGAATCTATTATTGCTTTAAACTCTTCATTATCTGGAGCTGGCTTCGCTTCAGAAATAGCAGAGATAGATGCTGTTAAATAAGGAGTGTCAGAGATGATTTTATTAATTGCGAAACGTTTTTTACCCTGAATAATAACCGTAGTATTACCATCTGGCATTTTTAAGACCTTCAAAATACGAGCTACTGTTCCTGTTTTATAGATATCTTTTTCACTTGGATTTTCAACAGATTCATCTTTCTGAGAAACTACACCGATAACTTTCCCGCCCTTATTAGCATCATTAATCAATTTAATGGAGGCATCACGTCCTGCAGTAATAGGAATTACAACACCAGGAAATAACACCGTATTTCTTAAAGGTAGAATTGGCAAAGATTCCGGTAAAGATTCATTATTTATTTGTTCCTCATCCTCAGGAGTCATTAACGGAATTAATTCTGAATTCTCGTCAAAATCCTGAAATGACAAACTGTCAAGGCTTATAAAATTTGATTTTCCCATATATGTTTTTAAGCCATTCTGTCATTTGCATTTTCAGAATAGCATTTGTTTAAATGTATTAATAATTAACTTTATATTGAATATCAATTAGTTATAAGATATTTAAAGTTATTCACACTTCTATGTTTTCAATTCTTATGCCATTACCTTTATATCTCACTAAAAGTTTTTTCTAAAAACTGTAACATTAAATGAAAGACTTCATCTTTATATTAAAGCAATTGTTTTTTTGACATCAACCAATCAAAATATCGAACATTTACTATTGCTCTGTAAATCTAGCGACCAACGTGCACAGTTGGAAGTTTATAACAGATATAACAAAGCAATGTATAATACGGCTATTAGAATTGTAAAAGATTCTTTTAAGGCCGAAGACATCATGCAAGAGTCTTTTTTAACGGCTTTTACAAAGCTAAACACGCTAAAGGACACCAAGGTATTTGGTTCATGGTTAAAACGAATTGTTGTAAATAATAGTATTGCACATTACAACAAAACGTCGAAGCAAAATGAAGTGTCTTTAGACACTGTACTATATAAAGTTGAAGATGACAATGGTATTGAAGAAAGTAATCATAACGATGAAAAAGTGAAACAAATAATGACTGCAATGAAAACATTAAAACCTAACTACAGTTTAGGCCTATCATTACATCTTATTGAAGGTTATGATTATGAAGAAATCTGTGAAATTATGGATATTTCATATGCTAATTGCAGAACTTTAATATCGAGAGCAAAGGAAAGTTTAAGAAAAAAGATAATGAAAACCGCATAAAAATTAAGAGCTATGCAAAAAGATAAAATAGATAATTTATTTGATAACCTAAAAGGTGAGTTTGATATAAACAAACCTAGTCTAGGTCACGACCTTCGGTTTTTAGACAAGCTAAAAGCAAATGGTGTCGTTTCGGATGATTCTAAAAGATCATCAGGTTTTAATTGGAAACCATTCCTTGCTATCGCTGCTTCTTTAGTGATTTGTTTAAGTGTCTTTATGACCATTCAAAACGAACCTGAAGCATTAGATTTAGCTAGTGTATCACCAGAGTTATCTGAAACACAAGATTTTTTCACTGCTACAATTGAAAATGAATTAAAGAAATTAAATCAGGAACGCTCACCGTTAACTGAGAGTATTATTACTGATGCTTTAAAGCAGATTCAAATTTTAGAAACCAATTATCAAAATTTAAAAACAGATTTAACCGAAAGTGGAAATGATCAGCGTGTTATCTATGCTATGATTACCAACTTTCAAAATAGAATAGACATTTTAAATACTGTTCTAGAGCAAATAGAAACTATTAAAGAATTAAAAATCAACACAAATGAACCTAAAAATACAATTTAAACTAGCGCTTTTGCTTTTGTTAATGCCTTTTATTGCATTGGCAAATACAAACCTAGAAACGACCAAAACAAGTAAAGAAAAAACGATTAAGAAATCTTTTAACGTGTCCTCTAATGCGACATTAAAAGTGAACAATAGTTTTGGAAACTTAAACATCATTACTTGGAACGAAAACCGTATCGAATTTGATATTACTATAAAAGTAACTGGTAATAATGCAGAAAAAGTACAAGACCGGCTCGATAAAATTGAAGTAGAATTTTCTTCGTCAACGGACTTAGTCTCTGCCATCACCAGGATTGACAAAAATAAAAATAACTGGTGGAGTTGGGGAAAAAAGATGAATCTTCAATTAGAAATAAACTATATTATAAAAATGCCGATAACTAATAATGTTGATCTTAGTAATGACTATGGCTCTATCAATTTAGATAAGCTCGAAGGTGTTGCAAAAATTAGTTGTGATTATGGTAAAGTTACTACGAAGGAACTTATGGCAGATAACAATATCATAAACTTTGATTACAGTAATAATTGCTATTTTGAATACATTAAAAGTGGTAAAATCACAGCAGATTATAGTGGTTTTACAGTTTCAAAAACCAAAGATTTAAATCTCAATGCAGATTATACGAAATCAATTATAGAAGTGTCAGAAAATGTACAATACAACTGTGATTATGGTTCATTAAAAATTGATAATGTTAATAATCTAGAGGGTAATGGCGACTATCTTACGTTACGACTTGGTAATATTTTTAAAAATGTCTCTATTAATGCGGATTATGGTTCAATAAAAATAGCACGTATGGCTTCTAATGCAAAGAATATAAATATCGATGCAGAATTTACAGGCATCTCTATAGGATATGATCCTGGTTATAATTTTGACTTTGATATCGATTTAGAGTATGCATCGTTGAGAGATTCAGATGGCTTCAATTTTACAAATAAAGAAGTGGAAAGTACTGAAAAACATTATAATGGCTACTATGGCGCTCAAAATTCTGGCAACCTAGTGAAAATAAAATCTGAATATGGAAGTGTTAGCTTCGAGAAACTATAACAACAAAAAAACTAATATAAATCAACCAATTAAAAAAAACAAAGACATGAAACTATTAAAATCAATCACAGCACTAGTTTTTCTTTTAAGCACTTCCCTTTCTTGTGCCCAATGGGGAAATGGTGAAAAAATCAAAGGTAATGGAGATATTACAACCACAACAAGATCTACTGGTTCTTACGACGGCTTAAAAGCGTCAGGACCAATGGACTTTAAATTAGTACAGGGTAAAGAAGGTGAAATTTCGATTAAAGGAGATGTAAACCTTATGGAATATATCATTACAGAAGTAAAGAATAACAAACTTGTGGTTAAAATAAAAGATGGCATTAATTTAAAACCTAGCCAATCTATTGTGGTTACAGTACCTTATGAATCTATTTCATCTGTTTCACTGGCTGGTTCTGGTGATATTGAAAATTCTGGAACAATTAAAGCTGATAATTTTAAAGTGTCTTTAGCTGGTTCTGGTGATATTAAATTAAGTGTAGCATCACAATCTCTTGAAAGCAGCATTTCTGGATCTGGTGATATAGAGTTAAAAGGATCTGCCAAAAACCTAACTACAAATATTGCTGGCTCGGGTGATTTTAATGGTAAAAGCCTAGAGAGTACTAATGTAAACGCAAAAATTGCCGGATCTGGTTCTGTAGATGTGGTTTGTAATGGTGTATTAAAAGCTAGAATTTCTGGCTCTGGTGATGTGAATTATTCTGGAACACCTACAAATAAAGATACTAAGGTTAGCGGTTCTGGCAGTGTGAGTAACTAACATATTAACAACCAAAAAACATTAAAAGGATGAGCGTTTGCTCATCCTTTTTGATTTTAATATGTTGTTATATAATCATATAGATTGCTTCTTCTTTTCCATTCTCAGATATTAAATTAGACACATTTACATGCTTTTAATAATTGAAATTAATTTTTCGATCAATAATTATTATAAAAATGATAAATGAAATTGCATTGAAACATACTCCAGTTACCATTGGATACTATTCAATATATTCTTTTATGGCTTGATAAAACGAATTCATATTTACTTCTACTTCGTCCTAGTCTTAAAGTAACAGTTATATATTTTCTTTTTCAAGATCTAACTTAGGCACTCTGAAGAGTAGAAAAATTCCAGCGAAGAAAAAGATAACAAGAAACAAAATAGCATTACGCATACTTCCTGTTATTTGGTCTATAGTGGCAAAAATAACCATACCTATTACGATGCCTATTTTTTCGGCGACATCATAAAAACTAAAGTAAGACGTTGTGTCTTCCGTTTCTGGTAATAATTTAGAATAAGTAGAACGCGCTAAAGATTGCACCCCTCCCATCACCAAACCAACGAATGAAGCTGCAATATAAAATTGCATTGGAGTCTCCATAAAATAGGCATAGAAGCACAATGCCATCCAAAAGAAATTAATTACGATAAGCGTATTAATATTTCCAAATTTTGAAGACGCATGCGATGTTAATACGGCACCTAAAATCGCAACCAGTTGAATGACTAAAATACTAACAATTAATCCTTGGGTTTTAGCATCAGAACTTCCCCAAGCTATTTCCTCTTCACCAAAATATACAGCAACCAACATAATGGTTTGTACCGCCATACTAAACACAAAAAAGGCTTCTAAATAGCGCTTTAGTCTCAGATTTTGTTTCAATTGAAGCCAAACTTGCTTTAACTCCTTTAATCCATTAAACACAACAGCCCTTGTGACTTTATGACCTTTTGAGGCGCCTTTTGGTAGAATATAAAAAGTGTATTGACTAAACAGAATCCACCACAATCCAACAGTAATAAAGGAAACTTTCATAGCGTCTATTGAAGCGCTATCCTTTGCTATCTGTAAAGCTGCTGCTATTTCACTTTCTGTTCCTGTTTCTGCAATAGTTTTTGAAATACTAGTATCAAAACCAAACCAATCGGGCTTCATTACCATCGCTAAATTAACTAGTAATAAAAGCACACTCCCTAAATAGCCCATAGAAAAGCCTTTTGCGCTAATACGATCTTGTTGTTCTGGAAATGCAATGTCTGGTAAGTACGAATTGTAAAACACTAAACTACCCCAATAGCCTATTAAACCCATAAAATAGAACAAGAGACTTAAATGGATATACTCAAGACTAAACCAATACAATCCCATACAACCTATACTACCTATATAACAAAAGAATTTCATAAAACTCTTTTTATTACCGACGTAATCTGCTATACCAGAAAGAATTGGTGATGTAAACGCGACAACCAAAAACGTAAAGGCCGTCACGTAAGTTATTAGTGCTGTACTTTTAAAAACCATTCCAAAAGCAGGAACCATTTTTTCAACTTGTCCTAAAAAAAGCGCGGAGTAAAATATGGGGAATATCGACGATGCAATAGTTAGGGTATAGACAGAATTTGCCCAATCATAAAATGCCCAAGCATTAAGAAGCTTTTTGCTTCCCTTTTTAAGTTCCTTCATAAATATTAGATCTTAACTGTTTTCTCGAGTTGATGAGATTCAAATCTTCATTGGGATTATACAATTATTTTAAACAAAATGATTGTATAAAAAAGCTACTCTTATTGATCAGATTCGAAAATAGTCAAATATTTATGAACTCTATTAATTTAGAGGTCTAAAGCTTGTTATACCAAATTTCTTTGCTTCAGCTATAGCATTAGGTACTAATGCTTGTAAATTCTGAATTCTAGAATCATTGCTAGGGTGCGTGCTTAAAAATTCTGGTGGTGCTTCTCCTCGACTATTGGCTTTCATGCGTTGCCATAATACGGAGGCTTCCTCTGGATTATATCCAGCAATGGCCATTAAATAGATACCTATTTTATCCGCTTCAGTTTCGTGACTTCTACTAAATGGTAACATACCGCCAACACTTGATGCAATCCCAAAAGCTTGGTTGTAAACACCTAAATTCTCATCATTAGCTAAAGCTACATTGCCGGCCACAGCTACACCTTGTTGCAAATATGCAGCACTCATACGTTGCTGACCATGATTTGCCAAAGCATGTGCTACTTCATGCCCCATAATTGCAGCGACGCCTGTTTCATTAGCCGCTATAGGAAGAATCCCTGTGTAAAACGCTATTTTACCACCTGGCATACACCAAGCGTTAACTTGCTCTGACTCTATAAGAGAGTATTCCCACTTATAATCATCCAAATACCCCTGAAAGCCATTGGCATTCAAATAACGCTCGGCAGCTACTGAAATACGTTGGCCAACACGAGTAATCATATCGGCATCAGAGGTCCCTTTTATTACTTTATTTTCAATAAGTACTTGATTGTATTGCGCAAAAGCAGATGGGAATAGCTGATCATTACTAACAAATGCCATTGTTTTTTTTCCAGTGAATGGATTAATTGCACAAGAAAGCATGAGCGTCACAATTCCTAGGCTTAATATCACTTTTTTCAACTTCATCGCTAATGGTTTTATTTTAATTACTAAAATACGAAAATCAATTCCTAGTATTGAGACCCTTAAATCATGAACTAGTCACTTCCCTATTTACCAATAATATTAAGCTGTGAGAAATTTTTATCTACAATAAATGAATAGGTACCGTTAGTTTTTAAGTGTTTTAAAGAAATAGTTTCGTTATCTAACTGAATTTCTCCAATTTCAAACGGTAAACCATGAATTTGAATCTTAAAAGTCACGTAAGTCGTAATAAATTTACCTTCCTTATGCTGGTTAATAATTAACTTATTAGATCTACCTGTTAAATTAAATGTTCTTAAACTGAAACGTCCTTTAGTATAATCAAAGCCATCATTTGCGTCACTAAATAATTCGCTCTTTTCTTTACCTTTCTTATAATATACATCAAGTGTAATTTCCTTTATCTCTTTTTCACCAACATATTGTTGAATTGGATATTTAGGTATAATAGCACCCTCTTTTACAAAAATCGGCATACTGTCTATATCTGCATCAACCCACATTTCCTTACCACCTTTTACAATCTCATCAGTCCAGAAATTATACCAATTGCCTTTAGGGACATACATGCGTCTTCCTTTAGCATTTGGTTCTAATACAGGGCAAGCTAATATTTGTTCTCCAAAAACAAATTCATCGGTTCTATAATGTGTGTGTACATCATCTTGATCATATAATACCAAAGATTTTAACAATGGTGTACCATGATCTACATAGTTCCAAAATGCGGTATATAAATAAGGTAATAATTGGTAACGGATTTCTATAAACTTTCTTACGATATCTGTGACGTCTTCATCGAAAGCCCAAGGTTCTTGATCTCCATGATCACCGGAAGAATGCACTCTAAAAAATGGATGAAAAACACCAAGTTGCACCCATCGAGTAAATAACTCTCCTTGAGGTTGTTCAGCAAAACCACCTATATCACTACCTGCAAAAGAAAAACCAGACATAGCCATGCGTTGTGCCTGAATATTTGCAATCCATAAATGTTCCCAAGTTGCTACGTTGTCACCTGTCCAAGTCGATGTATAACGTTGTGTACCTGAATATGCTGATCGCGTAATTACGAATGGACGTTTTGGATATGAGTATTTTTTTAAACCTTGATACGTAGCTCTCGCCATCTGCATGCCATAAACATTGTGAGCTTTTCTATGGCTGCAAGGATTCCCATCATAATCATGTCGTACATCGTCTGGAAATGTTTTGTTTGGCACTTCCATAACGGCCGGCTCATTCATATCATTCCAAACACCTTTGACACCTATGTCTTCAATAAGTTCTTGAAATAAGCCAGACCACCAATCTCTGACTTCAGGATTTGTGAAATCTGGAAAGTAACATTCACCTGGCCAAACTTTACCTTTCATATAGGCTCCATCTGCACGCTTACAGAAATAATCTTTTTCTAGCCCTTCTTTAAAAACGGCATAATCCTTATCAATTTTAATTCCTGGATCAATAATAGCCACGGTTTTAAAACCATCGGCTAACAATTCTTTTACCATTCGTTTTGGATCTGGAAAATACTCCTTATTCCAAGTAAAACAACGAAAGCCTTCCATATAATCGATGTCTAAATAAATAGCATCACATGGTATTTTTAGTTTTCTGAATGTAGCTGTAATTTCTTTTACTTTACTTTCTGGATAATAACTCCATTTACATTGATGAAAGCCTAATGCCCACATCGGTGGTAAATGGTGTGGCTTTCCTGTTAAATCCGTATAACTTTCTACGACATCATTCATTTTTGGTCCATAGAAGAAGTAATAATTCATCTCACCACCTTGCGCCCAAAAACTGGTTACATTTCTGCGTTCGTGAGCAAAATCAAAAGAAGATTTAAACGTATTATCAAAGAAAATTCCATAAGCTTTGCCATGATGTAGACCTGTGTAAAATGGAATTGCTTTATAAATTGGGTCGCTATCCTTACCATAAGCATAAGAATCTGTTGCCCAATTACTAAAGCGCTTCCCCTTTAAGTTAAGATGGTTGGGCTTATCCCCTAGACCGTAGTAGCTTTCTCCATCATTAGAAAGTTTACTCATCTTTACAATATTACCACCATGTTCGTAACTTTCTTCCCAGTGAAAACCACCTTCATCTTGGTTGATAAGTGTTCCATCTTTAGCATCATAAATAGAGACTCTCATATCTTCTTTTGAGATTTCACAACGCAATTTTGAAGTTAAAACTTCGTAACAATCCTTTTTTTCTTCAATTTCTAATTTGTTATATCCAATACTCGCATATTGGGTTATTGCATATGAAAAATCATTATCAAAGTTCCCAACTGTAGTATATCTAAAACGCAGTAAACTATCTCTTACTACTGTTAATTGAAGTATAACATCGTTATCTGTTGAAAAATATAAAGTATCAACGTCTTTTTTGAAGTCTATTATTTTTGAAGGAAACAAATTCCCTTTGTTCTCTAATTCTGTATTTACAATCATAGGTCTATCATTTCGTAAAACGAATGCAAAAAAACGTAAAAAATAGAACTATTGAAAGCGTTTATAGTAGTATTAGACGATTTACCAACTATTCCGTTTTCGAGTATGGATTTTAAAAATGGCAATAATTTTCAACAGGCGTTGTAATAAAAACTAAATGAGGAACTTAAGGAAATCTAAAAGACCTTTCAAGTTTTATAAGCTTGAAAGGTCTTTAATTTAAAACTTATACTAATTTTATTATTTCGAATACTTAAAAGCCACCATTCCTAAAGGAGGAATATCAACTTCAATAGACTGATCTCTAAAATGCCATGCCTTAGCTTTAGTAGTTTTCATTTTATTCTTGTAAGAACCACTACCGAAATATTTTTTTAAATCACTATTAAAAACTTCTTTAAGCTTGCCTTTTCTAGGCATACCTAATTTGTAGTTTTCTTTAGGAACTGGCGTCATATTACAGGCAATAATTAAATCATCTTCTGTATGATTCCCTTTTCTGATATATGTGAATACTGAATTCTCAGAATCATTATAATCAATCCACTCAAAGCCTTCCGCTGAAAATTGCTTTTCGTGTAATGCTGGTTCTTTTTTGTAAAGTGTATTTAAACCTTTAATTAATTCTTGTACACCTTTGTGTGGTTCGTATTGTAATAAATGCCAATCGAGACCTGTCTCAAAATTCCATTCACCACTTTGTCCAAATTCACAGCCTTGAAACAATAAATTAGTCCCTGGATGTGTAAACATATAACTGTATAGTAATCTTAAATTCGCAAAGCGTTGCCACTCATCTCCTGGCATTCTTCCTAAAATCGATTTTTTACCGTAAACCACTTCATCATGACTCAAAGGCAACATAAAATTCTCTGTAAACGCATAGGTCATGGAGAAGGTTAAATCATTCTGATGGTGCTTTCTATAAACAGGTTCTTTAGCAAAATACTCAAGCGTATCGTGCATCCAACCCATCATCCACTTCATACCAAAACCTAAGCCTCCCATAAATGTTGGCTTAGAGACCATTGGAAATGCTGTGGACTCTTCAGCAATAGTTTGCACATCGGGAAATGATGAATATACAGCCTCATTCATTTCTCTTAAAAACGACATCGCTTCAAGATTTTCTCTTCCACCCAACATGTTGGGTTCCCATTCGCCATCTTCTCTACTATAATCTAAGAAGAGCATCGATGCCACAGCATCAACGCGCAAGCCATCTGCATGGTATTGATCTAACCAGAAAATAGCATTACTAATTAAGAACGATTTCACTTCATTACGCCCATAATTAAAGATTAAACTCTTCCAATCGTTATGGTAGCCTTTGCGAGGATCTGGATGCTCATAAAGCGCAGTCCCATCAAAGACACCAAGCCCATGTGCATCTTCTGGGAAATGAGATGGTACCCAATCCAAAATAATTCCAATATCATTTTGATGGAATTTATCAACAAGTAATTTAAATTCTTCAGGATATCCAAAACGCGATGTTGGCGCAAAATAGCCCGTCACTTGATAGCCCCAAGACGGATCATATGGAAATTCCATTACTGGCATTAATTCTACATGCGTAAAATTCATGTCTTTGACATACTTTACCATTTCATCAGCCATTTCGACATAAGACATAAATCTGCCCTCTTCTATTTGTTTTTTCCAAGACCCTAAATGCACTTCGTAAACAGAATATGGTGCATCTAAAGCATTGTGCGCTTTACGCTTTTTCATCCATTTGCTATCCTTCCATGTGTAGGGCTCATCCCAGACGATAGAAGCCGTTTTAGGATTATGTTCTGAGCGTCTGGCATAAGGATCTGCCTTTTCGGTCTTGACATCGTTATTATTACTCTGTATCTTGTATTTGTATGTACTGCCTTTTCCTGCTCCAGGGATAAATCCTTCCCAAATTCCGCTAGAATCCCAACGTACATTCAATTGGTGCTCTCCTTCTACCCAAAAGTTAAAATCACCAATGACAGAGACATGTTTAGCACTTGGTGCCCAAACTGCAAAATAAACACCTTCCACTCCGTCTAGTGTAGTGATGTGTGATCCGAATTTTTCATATAAGCGATAGTGTTTTCCCGATTTAAAAAGATTAATATCAAAATCCGTGAAACGACTGTGTGCAATTACTTCTGCCATAAATTAGTTGTTAATAATGTTTGAGATTCCTTTTAAAGGAATCACTGCCCATTTCGGGCGTGAATTCAGTTCGTAGCCTAACTCATAAACGGCCTTCTCAAGCATTGCATATTTTAATAAAAAAATACGTTCTTGATTATAACCTATATTAAGATTTGCTTCTTGTACTTTGGTAATATAAGTGCCTAAAAAGACACTTTTTAAATATTGATAGAGCACCTCTCCTGCTTCAAAAAGATGTTCTTGATCTTGTTTGTATGCTTCTGCATTATTGAAAATGGTAGCGTAAATAGCATAATGGAACGAACGAAATAAACCAGCAATATCCTTTAATGGTGGTTGCTTCACCTTTCTATCTCTAATCGTACTTTCTGGCTCTCCTTCAAAATCTAAAATATAAAAATCTTCATCTTTAACCAGAACTTGACCTAAGTGATAATCCCCATGAACCCGAATACGTTCTCCCTTTAGTTTCGTCCAATCAAAATCTACAAAACGTTTACGAATAAGATTCTTTTTTTCTAGAAATTCATTTGCCAATTCTAATGCTAAACCGTCAAGCTTATGCAAGTTATTTTCAATAGTATTCAATCTATTTTGAAATTGATATAAAAGTCTGTTCTTTAGCCAAACTTCATAATCACCATTAAAATGTGTAGGCGTAAACGACGTGTCTTCGAACTCACTTCCAAGAGCGATATGCATTTCTGCAGTTCGTTTTGCTAAGGTTTGAATTTTAGTAAAGACATTCAGTCCAACCCAATCAATGATTTGCGCTGGCACATCTCTAATCTCTAATCTTCCAAAATCTTCAGTCTGAGGCAGTTTAGATATATCAATTTTTTTTAATTCCAAATTTGAAAATACCTTATGGAATTCTGTAAGCATATATTCCCATGCATCCCCTTGATTTTCTACCATTTCTTGCATTAAACCAATGGTAATATTAGTGTTGTCACTATCTTTAATCTGAATACTTCCTAAATAAACTGGTGTATTTTTGAAGTCTTTTTTCTCAGATAGAAAACGGCTCATTTCATAATC
>RCNB010001032.1_pt1 | contig 17822 bp, 17 predicted proteins | sample 2041321 | NCBI WGS metagenome assembly RCNB01 (sample SAMN09708232, study PRJNA481090) | Marine sediment metagenome, whole genome shotgun sequencing project. | reverse complement strand
CTTCATGGGGATTAAAGTTTTCGCGATGCACGCCTTGAGCCATAAATAGCAGGTCGTTAAAGGGCAGTTCGTAGATTGCGGTTACTTCTTCTAGGGTCCAGTCGGTACGCGGTGCAGATGTGCTCATTTTGATTATTCCGTTTGGGCTGTGTCTGGCAGTTTGCCATTTCTGGTAATTCCGGTGAGTTTTGCGGCTGGCTGAGCCCACCTAAAAACGTTCAGAATGCACAGTATCAAAGGGCTGCATGAGGCTGTCAACCAAAGATGAACAATTATGTTGACAGGCTAATGCTGGCGGTATGGCCGTTACGCTGTGTGCTCTGCGAGCAGTTGCAGCTTGCGCGGCAGGCGCCGTCCGCTGATAGCTTGCCGGGGTTTATTCCGCTTGCTGCCGATATATGTGATGGCTGTATTGCTGATCTGCCTTTGCTGCACAGCTATTGCGATGGCTGCGGGTTGCCTGGTGCTGACACTAGCTTCCCCGATGTTGGGCTTGGTGACCCGTCGCATGGTGTTGATGGGCTTGCAACGAGACTGTGCGGCGCGTGCTTGTCTGGATTACTGTCTGGTCCAGTATCTAGTCGAGTATCTAGGCCAATACCTGAGCCAATACCTGGGCCGCAATCTGAACCGCTACTTGATCGATGTGTTGTGAGTTGCGAATACGCGTGGCCGGTTAATTTGATGGTGCAGTCGCTTAAGTACTCTCGTCGCCGGGTGATAGCGAGGGTGCTGGCCCGGGTGTTCTCGCTACATGCAGAACAGCAGCTACGCGAGCGCCGCTTGCACTTGCCCGAGGTGATTGTGCCTGTGCCACTGTCGCGTTGGCGTTTGGTGTCGCGAGGCTATAACCAGGCTGCAGAGATTGCTGCTTGCTTGCCGATAGATTTGAGCAAGCGGGTTGATACAGGTCTGGTGCGGCGAACTAAACCCACTCAGGCACAAACCGGGCTATCTAAGGCAGCGCGTGCTAGAAATCTCTCGCAGGCATTCACGCTAAAGCGCGGTGCTGCTGAAAAAATTAAAGGCAGACACATTGCTGTGCTTGATGACGTGATTACCACCGGCGCGACCATGGCGGCGATGTCGGCACTGTTGCGTAAGGCTGGTGCTGCGAGTGTGCAGACCTGGGCGGTGGCTCGCACAGTATGAGTCTTTTAAAATAAGCAGCACGTACGTTCAGTGGGTTAGTGTGCAGCACTCATGTGCAGTGGGTTAACTTTGCAGCACTTACATGCGATGGGTTAAATGCAACTGAGGTGCAGCGGGTGACATGTAGCCGCTATGCAGCGGGCTATTTACAGCAGTGTGTAATCGAGCATGATGCCGGCAAACACGATTGCACCGATGTGCCGGTTGTTTAAAAACGCGGCAAAACAGTTTTCCGGATCGCGGTTGCGGATTAAGAAGAACTGATACGCCATTAAACCAATAACAGCCAGCAGCGACAGTGCATACCAGCCACCGAGGTCAGCTTGCTCGCCGATGAGCTGAAGTGCGAACACCAGCGTGAGCTGCAACATGCCGATAATAAACACGTCAGCTTGTCCGAAGAGTATGGCGGTCGATTTGATGCCGGCTTTCAGATCATCGTGTCTGTCGGCCATGGCATACATGGTGTCGTAGATAACGGCCCAGATAACCACAGCCAGCCACATCAGCCAGCCAAGTCTTGGTACGGCGCCTGTTTGTGCAGCAAAGGCCATGGGTATTGCCCAGCCGAAAGCGGCGCCCAGAATAAACTGAGGTGCCACGAAAAAGCGCTTGGCAAACGGATACACCAATGTGAGCACTACTCCGCCCACGGCGAGCATTTGCGTTAAACGGTTAAGCGTAAGGGCGAGGCCCAGAGCGATCACTAACAGAGCCAAACAGAGCACCAGTGCTTCGGTGGGGCTGGTGGTTCCGGCAGCAAGTGGTCGCTCTTTAGTGCGCGCGACCAGCGGGTCTAGCTTGCGGTCGGCAAAGTCATTAAATACGCAGCCGGCAGAACGCATCACGATTACGCCAGCAACGAAAGCGGCAAAGATGTTGGAATCGGGATTTCCGGCAGCGGCAATCCATAGGCCCCAGAGTGTCGGCCAAAGTAGTAACCAAATGCCGATAGGCTTATCCAGTCGCATGAGTTTTGCGTACTGGGTCAGTTGGGTCTTTACGTCACCTGCAATGTTGTTGAGCAAAGCCCTGTTCATGCTTCGTCCGTGTCGGCGGCTGTTATGGCCGCTAAGAATACTTCGATAAGAAACAGGTCGTAGCCATTAATAGTGTAGGTAGAGCGACGCGCCCATAAGCCATGACCGGAGTTTTTTGTGGCCAGATCATTACTTAAGAAGCTTGCGGGTACTTCCGCCAGTCCTTCTGTCGGTATGTAAGCAAATTCAAACTCGCTGCGACCCACGTTATCGATGCCTTGCAGACCCTTGCCCAATGGCTGAGTGCCAAGCGTTTTGATCCACGGGTATTGGGCGGCCGTGTCATCCGGAACAATTGTTTCCGCATACAGACCGGGCATGCCATCACAGTGCATCACTATTTCACGGTGGTAGCCCGTATCGCTCGCCCAGTCGGGGTAATGCCGTAACCAACCGCTGTTGGCGATATCCGGAGTTAAGAGCTCAAGTGTGAAGCTGCTTTTGCAGTGTTGCTGAACTCTGGATGTAAGCAGGCCGGGTTCGCATAACCACGGCAACATGTGCTCAGGCGGGCTCAAGCTGCTGAGTTGATCGGCGGTAACCCAGCTGATTTTCTGTGGGTCTGCCGTAATGTTGGCGTTTGATGTCATGGTTGTTGTAGTTCAGCTGCGCTTGAGGGGAATTCTAACGTATTCAGTCCGTGGCGTATCTTGTTCGGAGTAAATCGGTTCGGAGTAAATCGGCACGGGCCTATCGGCATGGGTCTTTAGACTTTTACAAATTCCTGATGCGTGCCTATCCAACGGTCCATGATGGCCTGTGCGGTATCGTCATCTCGCTTGAGTATGACGCTTGCCGCTTCTTGAACAGCCGGTAGCAGGTCGGCATCACGCACCAGATCGGCAACCCGTAGCTGCATTGCACCGGTTTGGCGCTTGCCTAAGACTTCGCCGGGCCCACGTAGCTCGAGGTCCTGTTGGGCAACCACAAAGCCATCGTTGGTTTCCCGCATAACGTCCAGGCGTTTGTGAGCGACCTGGGATAAGGGCTGTTTGTACATGAGAACACAGGCACTTTTCTCGGCGCCACGCCCAACCCGACCGCGTAATTGGTGCAATTGAGAAAGACCCATGCGCTCTGAGTTTTCGATCACCATGAGCGTGGCCTCCGGTACATCCACCCCGACCTCAATGACGGTTGTGGCAACCAGCAGACTGAGCTTGCCCTCGGAGAACGCTTTCATGGTGCGCTCTTTCTCAGCAGCCTTCATACGCCCGTGAATCAGTCCGACCTTTAGGTCTGGCAGCGCTTCTTGAAGCATGGCGAAGGTAGTTTCTGCGGCAGAGTAGTCTAGTGTTTCGGAATCTTCGATTAGCGGGCAGACCCAGTAAGCACGTTGTCCGGTCATGCAGGCTTTGTGGATACGCGCAACCACCTCACCACGACGTTGCTCAGAGATAGCAACGGTGGTTACCGGAGTTCGCCCGGGCGGCAGCTCGCGAATAATCGAAGTATCGAGGTCGGCATACAGCGTCATGGCCAGTGTTCTGGGTATAGGCGTAGCCGTCATAACGAGCTGGTGCGGTCGATGTTGTCCCACACTGCTTTTTTCGATGAGTGACAAGCGTTGTTCGACACCAAATCGATGTTGTTCATCGACAATAACCAGTCCGAGCTGATGATATTCAACTGCATCCTGAAACAGGGCGTGGGTGCCAACGATAAGCTGCGCATGGCCTGCGGCAATGCCTTCATAGGTTTGTCGCCGCGCCTTTGCTGTGATGCTGCCGGTGAGCCAGGCCACAACAATGCCGAGTGGTTGAAACCACTTTTGAAAGTTATCGCGATGCTGCTCGGCCAGTAATTCGGTGGGTGCCATGATGGCGACCTGATAACCCGCGCTTATTGCACTCAGTGCTGCGGCCGCCGCAACGACGGTTTTGCCGCAGCCCACATCACCTTGTACGAGACGCATCATCGGATGCGGTCGGGTGAGGTCGCTATTGATTTCGGCAAGGGTTTTGCTCTGGTCGCCGGTAAGCGTGAAGCTGAGGCTGTCTAAAAACCGCTGCAGCAAAGCCTCATCAATTTTTATCGGCAGGCCCGGTTCTTTCTCGTTGGCCTGTTTGATCTTGCGCATGCTCAGGTGATGCGCAAGAATTTCTTCCAGTGCTAGGCGTCGCTGACTCGGATGCTTGCCATCTATGAGCTCACTGAGTTCAACGTCTGCCGGCGGGCTGTGCAGGCAGCGCAGCGCTTCCTGCAGGCCGGGCAATCCTTCTTTGAGCAGAAGCTCCTCGGGAAGCAATTCGGGCAGGGTATCGATGTGCTGTGTCAGCATTTGGCCGACAAGACTGCGCAGTCGGAATTGCTGCAAGCCCTCTGTCGTTGGGTACACCGGCGTTAGTTGCTGCTCGAGCGGTGCCTGCTCATTGTCACGCAGCAGTTGGTACTCGGGGTGCACCATCTCAAAGCCACCCGGACCACTCCTAACCTCGCCATAGCAGCGCACCCTCTGCCCTCTTGCGAGCGTGTTTTGTTGTGCTTTTGAAAAATAGAAAAAGCGCAGTGTGAGAATGCCGGTGCCATCGGAAACCCGGCACAGCATCGTTCGCCTGCGCCGGAATACGACTTCGGTAAGCTCTACTTCAGCCTCAATAACACCACGAAAACCGGGGCGTAAACTGCCTATGCTGCTAATTCGGGTTCGGTCTTCATAGCGTTGGGGCAACAAGAACAACAGGTCATCGGGCTGATGCACGCTAAGCCGTTTAAGCTTTTCGGCAAGCGCGGGGCCTACGCCCCGCAGATCTGTTATTTTTTGAATATTGGACACGCGCTGTTACAGCGAGAGTATGGCGTCCGCTTCAACCATTGAGTCTTTCGGTAAGGCGCTAATCTCAAGAGCTGCACGGGCAGGGAAAGGCTCTGGAAAATACTCGGCCATAATTTCATTTACCGCAGCGAAGTTAGTCAGGTCGGTTAGGAATACGGTAACTTTGACGGCATCAGACAGTGTGCCATCAGCAGCTGCGGCAACCGCCCGCATATTCTTAAAAACCTGATGAATCTGATCGCGAATATCATTGCTTATGAGTTCGCCGGTTGCAGGATCTAGCGGAATTTGGCCTGAGATATAAACGGTATCGCCAGCCTTAATCGCTTGTGAGTACGCGCCGATAGCGGCAGGAGCATCGTTAGTGTGAATAGCTTGCTTGGGCATTCTGCAGTTCCTGAAAGTGGTGTTCTAAAAGTACGATATACCGGGCCGTTTGATTTGCGACAGCCCCGCTTAAATTCGAATGGCAAAGTTGAATCACTAGTGTATACGAGAAGATGGCTTATCTTAACTTGTGCAGCCATCGTCTAGTTAAGCGCAGCTGCGAATGACCCGGCGTACATTAGCCATGGTGCGAATCTTGCGTATTACCTTGGCAAGACTTGTGCGGTCTTTTACCAGCAGGTTAAAGCGCAGCTCTACAAAGTCTTTTTCGGTCTCATCAATAGAGACCTGTTCAATGTTGGAGTTGGTGTTGGCGATACGTGCCGCAACTTCGGCCAATACACCTGGCTTATGCTCTGCTTGAACACGTATCTCGGTTGAGAAATCGCGATCGATATCTTGCGACCAGTGCATCGGAATCCACTTGTTGGGCTGTTTGCTGTACTGGCTAAGATTGCCGCATTTGCTGCGGTGGATAACGATGCCTCTGCCCGAACTCATGTAGCCCATAACGTGATCGCCTGGCAGCGGGTGGCAGCAGCGGGCATAGCTCACGACCATGCCCTCAGTTCCGGCCACGGCAATACTGGTTGGTGCCGGCGAATCCGGGTTCTGCTCGCGGTCATCATCTTGCAGCAACATTTGTGCAACGAGTGGCGCCAGACGCTCACCGACGCCAAGCTGTTCGTATAGCTCTACAGTTTTTCGTAATTCAAATTCACGCAATATCGACTTCATACGCGCACGACTCACTTTGCGCATCGACGAATCTGAATTGCTGAGTGCTTGACTCAGTAGGCGTCGCCCGAGTTCGACTGCCTCGTTGCGGCGCATGTTTTTAAGGTACTGACGTATGCTGTAACGCGCTTTTGCGGTGACAACAAAGTTGACCCAAACCGCATTGGGCTGGGCCCGCTTCGAGGTGATGATATCAACGGTTTGACCGTTCTTGACTGTAGTTCGTAAGGGTACGAGCCGACGATCAATTTTTGCAGCGACACAATGATCGCCGACACCGGTGTGTACCGCGTAAGCAAAATCAACACAGGTGGAGCCGCGCGGTAAGCGCAGAATGTCACCACGGGGCGTGAATACGTAGACCTTGTCGGGGAACAAATCTACTTTGACGTTCTCCATGAACTCTTCAGAACTCGCAGCAGACTGCATTTCAGATATTGACTTCAGCCACTCTCTGGCACGTGCTTGTGGCGAGATAACAGAAGAATCCACAGCCTTGTATTGCCAGTGTGAAGCAACACCGCTTTCTGCAATCAGGTCCATGTCACGGGTACGAATCTGAACTTCGATGGGGATACCATTGAGGCCGAACAATGTGGTGTGCAATGACTGATAGCCGTTTACCCGTGGAATAGCGATGTAGTCTTTAAAGCGTCCGGGCATAGGCTTGTAGAGTTGATGCACGATGCCCAATGTGCGGTAACAGGTATCCACGTCATCCACGATGAGACGGAAGCCAAACACATCCACAATCTCGCTGAGGGAGTGGTTTTTCTCCTTCATTTTGCGGTAGATGCTGTAAAGATGTTTGCGACGGCCATAAACGCTGGCCTGTATTTCGGCGTCGCGTAACGCTGAGCGCAGTTTGTCGGAAATTTTTCTGACGAATTGTCGCTGATTGCCCTGAGATTTCTTCAGCGTGCTTTCAATAACCTTAGCGCGAAAAGGGTAAGTGCTCTTAAACCCCAGATCTTCGAGTTCATTTTTAAGGGTGTTAATACCCAGACGGTTTGCAATAGGGGCATAAATTTCTAAAGTTTCACGCCCGATGCGGGCACGCTTCTCGGGCCGCAGGGCTTCGAGTGTCTGCATGTTGTGCAGTCGGTCGGCAAGCTTTACGAGGATGACCCGTATATCGCCGATCATCGCCAGCATCATCTTGCGGAAGCTTTCGACCTGAGCATCGGTTCGATTGGTGAAGTTCAGTTTGTCGAGTTTGCTGACACCATCAACCAGAGTGGCGACGTCCTCGCCAAACAGTTGTTGGATTTCGCTTAGCTCGACGGGGGTGTCTTCGACCACATCGTGCAGCAGTGCCGCGATCAGGCAGTCGGAATCCATCTTGAGATCAGCCAGTGTCGAGGCGACCGCTACCGGATGAGTAATGTAAGGCTCACCTGATGCCCGTGTCTGGCTGGAATGCGCTTTGGCACCGAACTCAAAGGCCTGTGTGATTCTTGTGCGTTGGTCTGCGGGGAGGTAATCAATTTTCAGCAACAGCTGCCGGAAGCCAGTGTTGCGAAACACCCGCGGCAAGGCTCCCTTAATTGTTGCTGCATACTCCATCGTGTTTTTCCGCTTTGCATTCTGAGTCGGATGCGAAGCTCAAGTTCAAACAAACACTGTCCGGTATCTGAGAACCAGACGCTGATAGCTGAGTATATAGGACGTAACTGTGCTGTGAACCAGCGGGCGACTATTAATCGTTGCTGTTAGCTGCCGAAACTAGAAACAGTTTGGTTTAGTATTTGGTATCGAGCTTAGGGATGGGAGTATTTGCGAGTAGTTCTTCCGCATCCTGCACAGCCAGGATATTCTCTTCAGGCTCATCGACTTCATTAAGAATGTCGGCATTGACCATACCTGCTGCGATTTCACGCAATGCTACAACGGTAGGCTTGTCATTTTGCCACTCAACCATGGGTTCTGCGCCATTGGCAAGGCGGCGAGCGCGCTTGGCGGCAACGGTGACCAGCTCGAAGAGGTTATCAACGTTCTCTAAGCAATCTTCAACTGTAATTCGTGCCATGGTTTTATTCCGTTATAACTGTAGGTTTTGTGAGAGGCGGGGGAGATTACAGCCAGAGCAGCTAAGTTGCAAGGGCCGAGCCGCCGGCAATGTTAGTTAAGCAATTGTTTTGCTGCGGCTTTTATCGTGTCGGATGATGTTTTCTGTTGTTCGTTCGCACCGGCGAATATGGTCTGCAGCGCATTTACAGCCTGGTCCAGCTGGTCATTGACTACCGCGTAGTCAAAATCGGTCCAATGTGTGAGATCAGCCAGTGAATCGGCTAAGCGCCGCGCAATGACCTCATTGCTATCGGTGGCGCGCCCGCGTAAACGCTGTTCCAGTTCGGTTACCGAGGGGGGCAGAATAAAAATGCTTTCGCAGTCGGGCATGTTGGAGCGAACCTGCTCGGCGCCCTGCCAGTCGATTTCCAGAATGACGTTGTGCCCTGCCGATAGCAGTTCCTGCACTTCTTTGCGGGGAGTGCCGTAGAAGTTATCAAAGACTTCCGCATGCTCTAAGAAGGCATCGCTGGCGACCATGTCCTTGAAAGTATCTTTACCGATGAAATGGTAAGACTCTCCTTCGACTTCGTTGTGTCGCTGCTTGCGTGTGGTGTAAGACACAGAAAAACGCAGACCACTGTCTGCGCCCATAAGCTTATTGACCAGGGTCGTTTTGCCGGCACCTGAGGGAGCAGAAATGACGAACAGGCGTCCTGTAGTGTTGCTAGTCATGCGGTATTCGATTCCGGTTTAAAGACCGCGGAGGTCGGCGTTCTCAAGCATTTGCTTGCGTTCATCCACAATAACTTCGTTGCGCTGACTGCTCGCCATATTCTGCCATGCCTGGAATTCTTTTGAAGTTGGCAACCAGGTTAAGGACATTGAAAAACGCCACATGGTTTGGCCATCGTGCAATTCTTGATCTAGCCGGAAGCGAATATTGTGCGGCTGCTCATCAAGATTAATCTCATTGATACGCAGGTTGTTGTCCATTTTTTCGCGCCCGTATTCCCAGCCGGAATACTTCGCATGCAACAAATTCACATAGCGACGAGCAAAGTCGCGACCTTCGGCTTCTGTCGCAAACCATTGTGAACCAATAATGTGACCAATGGTTTTGGTCTCCGACGTAACTATTAGTGCAACACTGGCGATGTCGTCAGGCTTGATCGGATTCTCGGCTTGGACAACCAGCGTGCCATTGGTACGCACCTGCTGAACAGTCTTTGCGCTGCTATTGTAGTTGGCACCCAGCGTGTAGCCGAGAAAGTCGCCATTGGCTGCATCAGCGAACACAGCGGCAGGCATGGCAATAAGAGCAACAAGCAAAGTAGTAATGCGATTCATGAGTTCTTCCTGTTGGCTGTAGGCATGTGAGTATCACTCAACATTCTGCACCTGTTCCCGCATTTGCTCAATCAGCACTTTCAGATCAACCGCGTGTTTGCTGGTTTCTGCATCGGCAGATTTGGAGCCGAGTGTGTTCGCTTCGCGATTGAGTTCCTGCATCATGAAATCGAGACGTCGACCAACGGGTTGTTCGCCGTGCAGTGCTTCGCGCCCCTCGGCGACATGTGCTTCGAGCCGATCTAATTCTTCAGCGACATCCTGCTTTTGTGCAAGAATCAAAAGCTCTTGTTCTAAGCGGTCGTTGTCCATTTTTTGCTCAAGCACCGCGGCGCGTTCTTTCATGCGGGCGCGAGAGCTTTCGAGTACCTCGGGTAGGCGTACTTTCACGGCAGCTGCAATATCGAGAATCTGTTGCAATCGTTCTTCGAGCATTTCGGCAATTCGCTGACCTTCGCTGGCGCGACTGGTGCAAAGATCATCCAGAGCGCTGGATAGAAGGGCAGTTGCTGGCTCCAGCAGTGATTCCATATCAACCGGCTTGTCTCGAAGGACTCCGGGCCAGCGCAGGATGGCCAGCGGATTGACCTTGCCGTCATCATCCATCATGGCGCCGATGGTTTTGCTATGGCCTATAAGGTGTTCTGCAAGTGCTGTGTTTAATTCCAACTCCGGGGCTTTTTCGTTGGATGCCTGAAAGTACAGCGAGGCATCTGCTTTGCCGCGGTTAAGCTTGCTGCTGGTAAGTGCCCGCAGGTCGGGTTCAATCTCGCGGAAACCCTCGGGTAGCCGGAAGTTAGCTTCCAAATAGCGATGATTGACTGAGCGAATCTCCCAGATGAGTATGCCCGACTCGAGTTCCAGGTCTGCGCGGGCGAACCCGGTCATGCTGCTAATCATAGTGTTTCCTTGCAAAGGCCTGTGTTGGCCTTAGGTGTTTGCTGTGGCCGGGAAGAACCCGGTCTCGGCGATGTGTGAACTGGTCGCTAGCTCAAAGCCCGTTGGCTTGTGGCAAAATGCTCAAACTGCTGTTGGCTTCCAAGTGTTCTGAATTCTTGTTCTGAATTCTGAGCCTATTGTAAGCAGCCAGACAGAACTAACCAACTATTAAGCGTGCATGATTTGTGTCATGCCGGTAATTCCATAAAGGAACAACAATTGGACGTTGATGTAGCCCACGTAAGTCTGCTTGGTAACCGCGAGGAAAATCAGGATCGCGTTGCCGTCATTCGCAAGGACGACGCCACGTTGTTAGTTGCCATGGATGGCATGGGTGGCCATGCAGGTGGTGCCGAGGCGGCTTGTATGGGTGTTGATGTTATTACAGAGGAGTTTGAGAAAGCTGAGTTGCCGGTTTTTGATCCTCAAGGCTTTATGCATTACGCCATCGCTCGCGCGCATGCAGCATTGGTTGGTTTGGGCGACAAAATTTCATTAGAGGCGCGGCCACGTGCTACCTGTGCTTTGTGTCTGGTGCAGGATGGCTATGCCTATTGGGCGCATGTCGGCGATAGCCGTATTTATCACTTTCGTACTGAGAGCGTTTTTGAACGCAGTCGTGACCATAGTCATGTGGAAGTGTTATTGCAGGAAGGCTTAATTACCGAGGATGAAGTTTCGACCCATCCGATGCGCAACTTTGTTGAATGCTGTCTTGGCGGCGATTCTGCATTACCCGGCATGAGTATTACCCGTTATAAACAATTGCACGCGGGCGATGTGTTGCTGGTTTGTTCTGATGGCTTCTGGTCTGGTCTGAGCGAGCTCGAAATGGCTGCAATCACCGCATCTGAAGGTGCTTTATCCGGTTCTCTCGATGCAATGGGCGATCTGGCTGTTAAGACAACATCTCCTCACAGCGACAACACCTCTGCCGCTGCTTTGCGTTTTATCGCGCACACCTGAGCCAATACATATAGCATTAGCGCTATCGACGAGCGCGGCGTTGCCCTGTGCCCGTCATACATCTTCTTTGAATACCACCCAACGATAATTTAGGGGAATACGATATGGCCACGCGACCGAGTGGACGACAGCCGGATGAACTTCGGGCTTTGCAACTGACCACTGACTATACAGCCAACGCTTCCGGCTCTGTGCTGGCCGAATTCGGCAATACCCGGGTGCTTTGCACTGCCAGCGTTGATGCGAGTGTGCCACGCTTTTTGAAGGGCAAGGGACAGGGTTGGATTACAGCTGAATACGGCATGCTGCCGGGCTCTACTCATACCCGCGTGCGGCGAGAGGCTACTGCCGGTAAGCAGGGTGGCCGTACGCTCGAAATTCAACGACTAATCGGACGCTCATTGCGTGCTGCCGCTAATCTTGAGGCCTTGGATGGTTATTCCATTACTTTAGATTGTGACGTGCTGCAGGCCGATGGCGGCACCCGCACCACCTCAATATGTGGCGCCTGGCTTGCTATGGCTATCGCAGTAGACCGATTGTTGGCAAAGAAACAGATTAAGCAGAACCCGTTGCTCGGCCAGGTTGCGGCAATTTCTGTAGGTATCTTTGACGGCATGCCCGTGCTTGATCTGGATTATCCGGAAGACTCTAATGCTGAAACCGACATGAACGTTGTCATGAATGAGGCCGGTGGCTTTATTGAGATTCAGGGCACCGCCGAAGGTCATGCTTTCCAGCGTGGCGAACTCGATCAGTTGTTGGTGCTTGCAGAGAAAGGCATTGGTGAGATTGTGGTCGCGCAGAATGCCGCGTTAGAAAATTGGCGATCTCAGCAATAGAGTTGCCGGACCCCAGTAAATGAATACTGCAAAACGCGTGGTGTTGGCGACCGGCAATCCCGGTAAGGCAAAAGAATTTAATGAGATGTTAGGCGGTCAGTTTGAGATCGTTCTGCAAACAGATCTGAATCTTGAAGCTGCCGATGAAACCGGTACAACCTTCCTCGAAAATGCTCTGCTAAAAGCTCGTTTTGCCTCCGAGCAATCGGGCTTGCCGGCTATTGCTGATGACTCAGGTCTTGAAGTGTCGGCACTAGACGGCGCACCGGGCGTGTATTCGGCGCGCTACGCTGGTGAAGGTGCCAGCGATGCAGAGAATAATGCGAAACTTCTAAGTTCCCTTCAGGCTGTAGCAGCTGCAAAGCGCGCGGCCGGCTTTCGCTGTGTCGTCGTGTATGTGCGGGCTGCCGATGATCCGGAGCCGCTGATCGCCGAGGGTGTTTGGCAGGGCGCGATTGGTTTTGCTGAACGTGGCATTGGTGGTTTTGGCTATGACCCGTTGTTTGTGGATACGGGCCTAACGAGCGGTGAAGCAATTACCGACGCTGTGCTGGCATCAGCAAAAGCATCGGCCGAGTTGTCGCCGGATGAGAAAAATGCCCGCAGCCATCGCGGCAAAGCGGTGCGCGATCTGTGTGTGAAGATGCACGCCGCAGCGGTCTAGTTCATGGCGCTTATTTATGGAACTTGAGCCTCCGAATATACCGCTTGCTCTGTATGTTCACTTCCCCTGGTGTGTCACAAAGTGCCCGTATTGCGACTTTAATTCGCATCCGCTTCAGGGCGAGCTACCCGAAGATGATTATTTGCAGGCATTGATTGATGACCTGCGGCTGGATGCGCGATTGGTTGAGGGCCGGCAGATCAGTTCCGTGTTTATGGGGGGCGGCACGCCTAGTTTGTTTGCTCCTCCATCGATGCAGAAATTGCTCGATGCTGCTGATGATTTGATCGGCCTTGAGCCCGATGCCGAAATTACGATGGAGGCAAACCCGGGTGCTATCGAGCATTCTGCGTTTGCGGCCTACCGGGCTGCCGGTATTAATCGTTTGTCGTTGGGTGTGCAGAGTTTTGCCGACAAGCATCTGCAAGTGCTTGGCCGGGTGCATGATTCAGCCGCGGCGCACAGTGCCTATGCGGAAGCGCGCAACGCCTGCTTTGACAGCATTAACCTTGATCTTATGTATGCACTGCCCGAGCAGTCGCTGGCTGAGGCTGTCGCAGATATGGATGTGGCGCTTTCGCTGCAGCCTGAGCATATTTCTCACTATCACCTGACCATGGAGCCAGGTACGCGTTTCGGCAAGCGACCTCCAGAGGGGTTGCCGGATGCCGATGCCAGCTGGGAGATGCTCGATTCCTGCCAGCACCGGTTGTTGGCGGCAGGGTATCAGCACTATGAGGTGTCGGCTTATGGCCAGCCTGGCAAACGTTGCCAGCACAATCTTAACTATTGGGGTTATGGCGATTATTTGGGCGTTGGTGCCGGCGCGCACGGTAAAGTGACAGATGCCGAGGGGCGCATTCAGCGCTATGCCAAACACGCCAAGCCCGCACGATTTGTTGGCGCACTTAAACAGGATGTCGATGCTGGAGCGGTGTCACGCGACCTGACGATGCACAGCAGGGTCGAAGGTGCGAACGCCCTGTTTGAGTTCATGTTGAACAACCTGCGCCTGTCCGACGGCTTTTCGCGGTCAGCATTTGAACGGCGCAGTGGCGAATCTTTTGCGCAACTGGCGCCCCTCCTCATGACCGCAATGGAGCGTGGCCTGATGGAGCAGGATGGGCCGGACCATTGGCGGCCGACCGAACTGGGTTCCAGGTTTCTGGATGATTTGCAGGGCATGTTTCTGCCGTAGTTCTATTTTGGGCAGGCTGCGCGCTTCAGGCGCTCGGCAGGGCTCGCGTTGTCCTGCGTCAATTTAACTTAAGTTAAGTCACTGATTTATGCGGAAATACGTTCCTTTTTCTTAATTTGATCTAAATCCTGAGTCTATTTATGCACAGTTGCCACAGTTTTTAGATATTTCATGCAGATATGCAACAACAGCTCAGTTTTGCTTTGCAAAAAGACGCATAAGATATTGATATTTATATATAAATCGATACTGCTCATTTCTTAGCCAATTCGTTGCTTTTTGAATGGTTTCACAGACTTAGGAGCTTTCGAGCCACTTAGTCCACAGAGTTATCCACAGATTTTGTGGATAAAGTACCTTCATCGGTATGCCGCTATTTCCTAAATATTGTTTTTATTCCGGTTTTCTATCTGTGAGGCTTGTCAGATGCCCTTCGACTCGCTATCCTTCCGCGCCCTGAAGTGAAGAACAAAGAAGCGGGTCATCCACTGGCACCGCAATAGATTCTGAGAATGTCGCAATGAAAGCTGATATCCATCCTGAGTACAACGAAATTAAAGTTACCTGCAGTTGCGGTAACGCGTTTGACACCCGCTCAACACTCAAAAAAGACCTGAGTGTTGAAGTCTGTTCAGCATGCCACCCGTTCTATACTGGCAAGCAGAAGATTCTAGATACCGCCGGTCGTGTTGATAAGTTCCGTAAGAAATACAACATGGGTTAATGCCTTATTTGGAGCGTTCTTGCTCCATAAGGTGGGCGGTCTACCCGCCCAACGTGTACAAGCCCTTCCGGAATAGCCTATAATAGCTGGCTCTAGCGGCTAGGCTTGCCTGCCCGTTAAGAGCAAAGCTAAAGCCGCTGTCGTTGATATTGCTTATATGGCTTTGCGAAGTTTCTGTTTAAGCTGCCTACATCTTGCGTGCAACCTTGCGTGATAGGTGTTTTATATTTGTATAGGGCGTGCGCTGAACAGAAAGTATCTGCCATAAAAACGATTCGCGTTACAGCACCAATTTCAGGTCGCTGTCACAATTGGGTCATATACGCGGCATATACTGATTCCGGACAGTTGTTCCGGGGATGCTTTCTTCAAAGATCTCTGGCTTGGTTCGGGGTTCTGCGGCATTAACGCCGTTGATACGTGCCACTGATTTAGTATCGGTGCAGCACTCTGAAGAGTACATATCGGAAGTAAAAGATGCAGTCCGGCTCTGCCTGATGACTGCACCAACAGGTAACGGATAAAAAAAGACATGAGCGATAAGACATATACCCTGCGTAACAATTCAACCGGCGACGAACTCGAGCTGCAATCAATGTCCGGAACGGTCGGCCCTGATGTCGTCGATGTCCGCCCTGTATATGCCAAACAGGACATCTTTACTTTTGATCCCGGTTTTAGCTCTACCGCAAGTTGCGATAGCGCGATTACATATATCGATGGTGATCAAGGCATTTTGTTGTACCGCGGTTATCCGGTAGAGCAACTGGCTGACAAGAGCAGCTATGTCGAAGTATGTTATTTGTTGTTGCATGGCGAGTTGCCAACCGCTGCACAGCTTGAAAGCTTCTCTCATTCAATTACAACTCACACAATGATTAACGAATCGATGCTTCGGTTCTTTAATGGTTTCCATCACGATGCACATCCGATGGCGATGGTCGGTGGCGTGGTGAGTTCAATGTCTGCGTTCTATCACGATAGCCTCGATATCAATATTCCGCGCCATCGTGAGATTTTTGCTCATCGCATTATTGCGAAGCTGCCTACCATTGCAGCTGCTGCTCACAAGCACACTCAGGGTCAGCCGTTCGTTTATCCGGACAACTCTCTGGATTACTCAAGTAACTTGTTGCGTATGTTCTTTGGTGTTCCTGCCGAAGACTACGAAGTTGATCCTATTGCTGCTGAAGCAATTGATTTGCTCCTTATTTTGCATGCTGATCACGAGCAGAACTGCTCAACATCTACTGTCCGTTTGGCCGGTAGCTCTGGTACCAACCCATACTCTGCAATTGCTTCGGGCATTGCCGCGTTGTGGGGGCCTGCACATGGTGGTGCTAACGAAGCCGTGCTGCGTATGCTTGAAGAGATTGGCACCGTTGAGAATGTCGCTAAGTATGTTGCTAAAGCTAAGGACAAAAACGATCCATTCCGTCTTATGGGCTTTGGTCATCGTGTTTATAAGAACCATGATCCGCGCGCCACGATCATTCGTAAAATGTGCCACAAAGTACTTAAGAACCTGGGTCAGATTGACACCCCATTGTTCGATTTGGCATTGCAGTTGGAAGAGATTGCACTGAAGGATGAGTACTTCGTTGAGCGTAAGCTGTATCCGAATGTCGATTTCTATTCCGGCATTATCTACAAAGCACTGGGTATTCCATCATCAATGTTTACAGTGATGTTTGCGGTTGCACGTGCGGTAGGTTGGGTTAGTCACTGGCAGGAAATGATCGAAGATCCAGATACTCGTATTGGTCGTCCGCGTCAGTTGTACACTGGTTCAGGACCACGCGATTACAACGATATCGGTACTCGCGGCTAGTAGCTTAGCTAGGCAATAGGGCTGGCTTCAGCCTCGGTCAATAACAACTCAACATCACGCAAACCAGCGCGCTGCATGGGCCTGCCGTTTATCGGGCACAGCGGCGCGTGTTGCTGTCTGCGTTCTGAAAATACGGTTGCCTGCACCAGGCAATCTTCTTCATTGAAGTGGTAGTAGGGAAACTCTTCGGGTTTGCCTCTCTGAATGCTGTGCTTTCGCACGCCCGATTGATACAAGACTCCCTGAGCATCGAGCATCATGCCAACGGCTTCGGAAGTGTCACTGTATACATGTAATTCGATGGGCGAGTGCTCGGTGATGTTGCCGCTTAAGACAGCGCCCACCAGGCGTGGCCGAAACGCGCCAAGCTTGTGCATCAGATAAATTACGATTTGGCGCTGTAGCGTCAGTAGCTGGTTGTGCTGCTCTTCGCGAAAGATGCGCCCGTGCTCTGCGACGGCTTCAGCAATTTCGTGGTTGCTGGGTAGAGAGCCTTGATGCCCGAGACCGAGGTTATCAGCAGCTTTAGATTTTGCCGCACGAAAATCAGTGAGCCCGTGCTCATGAATAACCCGGGCCGCTTCCTGTGCGATAAGCGTTCTTTGGTTGTCGTCGCGATACTTTGATTTGTGTGCATTCTTTCTGCTCACAATCTCATCCTGTCGAGTTAATTAGTGTGTGCTAACGCACCCTTAAATACTGCCTGATTAGAATATATCACCATCTTCAAAGATGTCACTCTCGTCGTTGTCGATAGAGGCAGATCCACTTCCCGAACTGTTTCTGCGAGGCTCGGTGCCAGATGAGAAGATCTCGAAGCGGCTATCCGGATCATTAAACGACGCAAGTTTGCCTGTGACTGATGAAATACGCACGGTGACTATGCTTTCAGGCTGAGGAAGTGGACCCTCGGGCTGTGTGCGCAGCACTTCGCCAATAAAGCCTTTCCACATGGGAAGTGCGGTTTTACCACCCGTCTCGCTGCGACCGAGCGAGCGTCCTTGAACATCAAAGCCAACCCATACCGTGGCAGCTATATCTTTGTTGAACCCCGCGAACCAGGTGTCTTTACCTTCATTAGTGGTGCCTGTTTTGCCAGCAAGATCGTTGCGACCCAAATCACGGATTGCGCGCCCTGTGCCGCGCTTTATTACATCGCGCATCATGTCATAGACGATATAGGCATTATCTGCAGAGATGATCCG
>RCNB010001031.1_pt1 | contig 17825 bp, 15 predicted proteins | sample 2041321 | NCBI WGS metagenome assembly RCNB01 (sample SAMN09708232, study PRJNA481090) | Marine sediment metagenome, whole genome shotgun sequencing project. | reverse complement strand
ATAAAACCGCTGAAGATACTAACGTAGTAAACTTTTTCATCTAGTTGAGGTGTTTAGTTATGTCAATTATTCTTCCCTCAATAGCAGTAACAGCCGCTACAAGGGGACTCGCTAAAATGGTTCTAGATCCCTGACCTTGACGGCCTTCGAAATTTCTGTTTGATGTTGAAACACAATATTCTCCTTGCGGTATTTTGTCATCATTCATCGCTAGACAGGCAGAGCAGCCAGGTTGTCGTAATTCGAATCCGGCTTCATCAAAAATATCTTTTAATCCTTCATCGATGATTTGAGATTCTACCCTTTTACTGCCAGGAACAAGCCAAGCAGTTACATTTTCTGCCTTTCGCTTTCCCTTTATAAATCCAGCCGCAGTCCTGAAATCTTCTATTCTCGAATTAGTACAACTACCAATAAATACAAAATTGATTGGTTTGTCAATAAGAGATTCCCCCTGACGGAATCCCATATATTCTAAGGACTTTTTTGTTGAATCATCCGTAATATTTTTAGGAATATTTCCTGTAATTTTTATACCCATTCCAGGATTAGTACCATAGGTAATCATGGGTTCTATGTCTGCCGCATCAAAGTGATATTCCTGATCGAATTTGGCACCTTTATCTGAAGGAAGCGTTTTCCAAAAGGCAACTTTTTTATCGAATTCATCCCCTTTTGGAGCAAATTCTCTTCCCTTAACATATTCAAATGTAGTGTCATCTGGCGCGATCATTCCTCCTCTTGCGCCCATCTCAATGCTCATGTTGCACACCGTCATTCTGCCTTCCATAGACATGTCTTCAAAAACATCACCAGCATATTCACAGAAATAACCAGTACCTGCGTTTGTACCAAGTTGCGCGATGATATAAAGTATCACGTCTTTTGGAAGCACACCAGTTTTCAGTGTTCCACTTACCGTAACTCGTAGGCTCTTAGGTTTTGCGAGCAATAGGCACTGACTTGCAAAAACTTGTGCGACCTGGCTTGTTCCGATTCCGAATGCAATAGCCCCAAATGCTCCATGAGTGGAGGTATGGCTATCTCCACAAACTATGGTCATTCCTGGTTGTGTAATGCCTAATTCTGGTGCTATTACGTGAACGATTCCATTATTTTTATGGCCTAGTTCGTAAAGTGTAATACCGTTTTTATTACAGTTAGCTGATAGCTCATTCAGCTGATTCCTTGATAAAGCATCTTTAATTGGTAGATGTTGGTTTGTAGTTGGAGTGTTATGATCTGCGGTAGCAACTATTTGTTCGGGACGTAGAATTGGAATCCCACGATCTTCAAGTTCTCGAAATGCTTGTGGACTTGTTACTTCGTGTATTAAATGTTTGTCTATATATAAAACCTGTGGGCCATTCTCAATTGAATCGACTACATGCGCATCCCAGACTTTGTCAAATAATGTCTTCTTCATTTAGGCTGAAATAATTTCTTGATATACACGGCTAGTTTCAATAATCTGGTGTATATCGTTGTCTTTGATTTCTTTTTTCCGATCTGCGAAACTCAGGAAGTTGATGTATACTTCGTCTAACTGCAGTTTCGTTAATTCATAACCAACATTTTTTGCTCTATATGCTAAAGCTGCTCTTCCGCTTCTTGCAGTAAGGACAATATTTGAGGTTGATACCCCAACGTCTTTTGGATCGATTATTTCGTAGGTTTCCCTTTGTTTAATTACACCGTCTTGGTGGATGCCAGAACTATGTGAGAATGCATTAGCACCTACAATTGCTTTATTTGGTTGGGTGTAGATTCCCATATGTTCAGACACTAACTGACTTATTCCATATAAATTTTGAGTCTTTATGTTAGTATCAAGATCAAGGTATGGATGCTGCTTTAGTATCATCACAACTTCCTCTAAGGCAGTATTACCGGCACGCTCACCAATACCATTTATCGTGCATTCAATTTGCCGAGCTCCATTAATAACTCCTTCAATTGAATTTGCGGTAGCTAATCCCAAATCATTATGACAATGACAGGATAAAATTGCTTTTTCAATGCCTTTTACATTTTCATAGAGGTATTTTATTTTTGCTCCGTATTCGCTCGGTAAGCAGTATCCAGTTGTATCTGGAATGTTTAAAACAGTAGCTCCCGCCTTAATTGCCGCTTCACAAACTCTTGCTAGATAGAAGTTCTCGGTTCTTCCCGCGTCTTCTGCATAAAACTCTACATCTTCTACAAAAGTTTTGGCGTAGCTCACGGCCTCAAATGCACGGTCTATAATTTGATCCCTTGTCAAATTAAATTTATATTTAATGTGAGAGTCAGAAGTTCCAATTCCTGTATGTATTCTAGGGTTCTTAGCGAATTTCAAAGCTTCTGCAGCAACTTTAATGTCGTTTTTTACTGCGCGTGTAAGTCCGCAAACAGTCGTGTTTTTAATAATTTTCGAAATTTCTTCGACCGACTTGAAATCGCCAGGACTAGAAACTGGGAACCCGGCTTCAATCACATCGACGCCAAGGTCCTCAAGTTTTTCAGCAATAATTAACTTTTGCTCTGTATTTAATTTACAACCGGGCACTTGTTCTCCATCTCTTAGGGTGGTATCAAAGATTTTGACTTCAGAATTCAACATTTATCAAATAATATTTTCTTATTGAGTTACGAATGTATAATTTGGATTCTTATTAGCGTTGACCCTTGTTTTGATATTTACGATGTTTAACGGCTAAAATATTTATTTAATAAATTGAAAATCAGACTTTTGATAAAGAAAATTACATTATGACTAAGGATCAAAAAGATAATTTGTTTTTACTCATAAAATCCCTAACCAAGTCTGAAAAGCGGCAGTTTAAATTGTATGTCGGTCGTTTGGGTGTAAATACGGATTCTAAATTTTTAAATCTATTTGCAATTTTAGATAAACTTAAAGTCTATGACGAAGCCCAAATTTTAAAATTTGGAATCGTAAAAAAGGGCCAGCTTGCAAACGTCAAAGCGCATCTGTATCGCCAAATATTAGTGAGTCTTAAGTTAAACCCTTCCCATCAAAATATACGATCGAAAATACGGGAACAGCTTGACTTTGCTTCCATTTTATATCACAAAGGGCTGTATAAACAGAGTCTTAAACTTTTAGATAAATCGAAGGAGATTGCTATTCAGAATGAAGAGAAAAATCTTGCCTTTGAAATAGTTGAATTGGAGAAAATAATAGAATCTCAGTATATTACAAGAAGTATTCGTGGGCGAGCAGATGAGCTAACAATACAAGCAAAGGAACTAAGTGCTGCGAATGTAATTGCCAGTAAATTATCGAATTTATCTCTTCAGCTTTATGGATTATTTCTGAAAACTGGCTATGTGAGAAGCGCTGAAGAAAGCGAATGGGTTTCTAGTTATTTTAACAAACGCCTTCCGAAGTACAAGATTGAAGAACTTGGTTTTAGAGAAAAATTATGGTTGTTTAAGGCATATTTGTGGTATAGTTTTTTACTTCAGGATTTTCTGAATTGTTATAAGTATTCATTGAAATGGGTGAATCTGTTTTATCAATATCCAACGATGATAGACCTGAATCCTGTCTTTTATCTCAAGGGCAATAACTATCTTCTAGAGTCTCTTTTTCTAATTAGAAATAGAGATAAATTCAAAGAAAATTTTGAGAAGTTCGAATTAATTATTCAGAAAGAATCGTTTCCTAAAGATGAAAATGTGAATGCTCTTTCTTTCTTATACCTGAGTACGAATAAAATTAATTTATATTTTATGGATGGTAGCTTTGATGATGGATTGCTTGTGATTCCTGCTATTGAGGCGAAATTTAAGGATTATGATAGTAGAATTGATGAGCATCATATCATGTCGTTTTACTATAAATTTGCCTGTATGCATTTTGGCGCAGGCCAAAACGAAAAGTGTATTTTCTATTTGAATAAAATAATTAAAAACAAGTCACTTTCCATGAGGGAGGATTTGCTTTGTTTCTCGCGAGTTTTGAATTTAGTGGCGCATTATGAGGCGGGTCAAGACTATCACCTTCAGTCGCTTTTAAAAAGCACCTATCATTTTTTATTAAAAATGAATGACTTGCACGAGGTGCAAAAAGAGATGATAAAATTTATTAAGGGGCTCCAAGATATTTACCCTCAAGATATCATTAAAGCGTTTAAAAAATTACACTCTAAATTGAAAGAATTTGAAAACCATCCTTTTGAAGGCCGTGCATTTCTTTATTTGGATATTATTTCTTGGTTGGAAAGTAAGATAGGTAATAGGCCTGTTGGTCAAATTGTTAGAGATAAATATCTGACTCAAAAGACCAAGGGTAAAAAATAAACTTTAAATATTTATCGAAATATATTTGGTTCTTAACTTTTTATAACTGAATATTTACGCTCACAAAGTTCAAAACTTTATTGAAATGTTATCAAGAAAGGCGGAGGGATTAGACCCTATGAAGCCTTAGCAACCCTTTCACATGAAAGAAGGTGCTAAATTCTACAACCATTTTCTGTTTTTGCAGAGAATTACTGATAGATAACGACACGACAATTTTTTAAAATTGTTTACTCATTCTTAATAACATTTTTCTATAGAAGTACGCCGGAAGGCGCATTTTGACTTTTTGCTTTAATTAATTATTAACTCAAAAAACTAGAAAAATGAGCACACAAAAATTCGCAACCAACGCGTTGCACGCAGGACACGATGTAAAGACAAATGGAGGTACACGAGCTGTTCCAATTTATCAATCCACTAGCTATGTTTTTAACGATAGCGATCACGCTGCAAATTTGTTTAACCTATCGGAACCGGGATTTATCTATACCCGAATTAACAATCCTACCAACGATGTTTTAGAAAAGAGACTCGCCGCATTGGAGGGTGGAATTGCAGCAGTAGTAACTGCTTCAGGAACATCGGCAATTGCAACCACCTTACTTACTTTATTACGAACCGGAGATCATATTGTGGCCTCAAACAGCTTGTATGGAGGCACCTTTAATTTATTGAGCGTTACCCTTCCTCGATTAGGTATTACAACAACTTTTGTTGATCCGAACGAAGTGGATAGCTTTTCAAATGCAGTTCAGGAAAATACACGCGCTGTTTTCGTTGAGTCTTTGGGTAACCCAAAGCTAGATGTACTTGACCTTGAAAGTATCGCCAGTCAAGCTACGGCAAATAAAATTCCGCTTATTGTGGATAACACAGTAGCAACTCCTTATTTATTAAATCCGATAGCATATGGCGCCAATATCGTAATTCACTCTTTGACCAAATATATAAATGGAAACGGAACTGCATTAGGAGGGGTAATCATTGACGCTGGAAATTTTGATTGGACAAATGGAAAATTTCCTGAGTTTACCGAGCCATCAGCCGGTTATCACGGTTTGATATATTCGGAAGCGCTTGAGGCGGCTGCATTTATAGCGAAAGTACGTATTGAGGGACTCCGCGATTTTGGCGCGGCTTTAAGTCCGTTCAATGCTTTTCAAATTATTCAAGGCTTGGAAACTCTTGAGATTCGAATCAAAAAGCATAGTGAGAATGCCTTAAAAATAGCTGCTTGGCTTCAGAATCAGGAAGAAGTAAGCTGGGTAAACTATCCGGGTTTACCATCAAGCCCTTATTTTGAATTGGCTAAGAAATATTTACCCGAAGGACAAAGCGGGATTGTAACTTTCGGTTTACACGGTGGTTTTGAAGCTGCAAAAATAATAGCTGATAATACCAAGCTATTTTCGCTGCTGGCAAATATTGGCGATACCAAATCGCTTATTATACATCCAGGAAGTACGACACATCAGCAGTTAAGTGATGCAGATCAGGAGACCACGGGAGTAACCAAAGACTTAATACGGCTTTCTGTTGGACTTGAGGATTTCACAGATTTAACGAAGGATTTAGAGCAGGCGTTTTCGTTTGTTCAGAAAAAAAGTCTGATCTAATAGTTTAATTAATAATTAACGATGGTTTGACTCAAAGTCGGCCATCGTTTCAGAGCTTTAAATGACTTATGCTGAATAGCTTAAAAATAGAACAGTTTAAAACACATAACTCCAGTATTTATGAGTCAATTCCTTTGAGTTTTGAAACTTTTGGATGCCCTTTAGGCACAGCACCAATTGTTTTAGTAAATCACGCTTTGACAGGAAATAGTTCAGTAATTGGGGAGCATGGTTGGTGGAATGATTTGATTGGGGAAGGTAAGTGTATTGACACTTTGCAATATTCGATTTTAGCCTTTAACATTCCAGGAAATGGATATGACGGATTCCTGATAGATAATTATGAAGATTTTTCAGTTTTTGATGTTGCAAATCTTTTTCTGAAGGGTCTTGAACTACTCAAGATAAATTCATTATTCGCTGTGATAGGAGGTTCTTTAGGAGGTAGTGTCACTTGGCAAATGGCAGTTTTACGACCTCAACTCATGGAACATATTATTCCTATTGCTACCGATTGGAAAGCAACAGATTGGGTACTGGCTCAGTGTCGAATACAAAAACAGTTGTTGGAAAATTCCTCACAACCCATGGAAGATGCTCGGATGCATGCTATGACTTTCTATCGAACTCCTCAATCACTAACGGCAAAGTTCGACCGAAGCAAGCAGGCGGGTTCTGCGAACTATGATGTAGAGAATTGGCTTCAGAATCACGGTGAGAAACTTCAAAAGAGATTTCATTTAAAAGCCTACAAATTAATGAACCACTTATTAATGACAGCGAATGTTACCGATGGCACTAGAAACTTTGTCGACAGCGCAAGACGTATTAATGGGGCAATTCATTTAATAGGCATTGACAGTGATCAATTTTACTTAAATGAAGAAATTAATAAAAGTTATCTGGTACTAAGTGAATTTAAAAGTAATATTTCATTTTCAGAAATCAATTCAATTCATGGACATGATGGATTCTTAATTGAGTTTGACCAACTAACGGAAATACTAAAAGATATTTTTCAGCTACAAATTACAACCTAATGTTATGAATACTCAAACCACAGGACAATCTATAAATCGAATCGATTTGCAGATGATAAAAAAGAAGAAAATTAATCTAGCCATTTTTGGACATGGAAATGTTGGATCACGTTTAATTGATCAAGTTATCAAGTCTCAAGAGGAGATTTCTAAACGCCGCGATCTGGAAGTTAATATATTCGCTATTGCTAATTCTAGCAGTTTATTTCTAAGACTTGAGGGCATCGATACTCATTGGCTGAAGGACAAAGAAACATTTGGAAAAATTTACAAGACGAAGGATATCATTGACTTCGCTAAGAAAAATAATCTTGACAATTTAATTGCCATAGATAATACATCCAGTAACGATTTAGTCGCTGAATATCCTCTCTTGGTCGCCAACGGATTTAATTTGATTTCATCAAATAAGATTGGAAATACGTTAGCTTTAGAATTTTACCAGAATTTAAGAGAGACGTTGGCGTTTTACAAGAAAGATTATTTATATGAAACCAATGTAGGTGCTGGATTACCCTTAATTGATACAATTAAATTGTTACATTTGTCAGGTGAGAATATCACTCGGATTAAAGGGGTGTTTTCGGGTTCTTTAAGCTATATTTTCAATGAATTTTCTGAAGGGAATAAAGAATTTAGTGACGTGCTGAGCCAAGCTATAAACAGAGGCTACACCGAACCAGATCCTCGGATAGATTTAAGTGGGAATGATGTGGCAAAAAAGTTACTGATTTTAGCTCGTGAACTGGATTTGTATAATGAAATTGAAGATGTTTCAGTCCAAAACCTTATCCCAAAACAATTGCGAAATATCTCAGAAGAAGATTTTCTTTTACGACTAGAAGAACTCAATGTTCCTTATCATATTAAGAGAAAAAATCTATCAAAAGATCAAGTACTGCGCTACGTTGGGGATTTACATGGAGACCTATCTAAAGTGGATGGTGCTAAATTAACAGTTACCTTGGCAACGGTAAATAAAAATAGTGTTTTGGGGCAGTTAAAGGGAAGTGACTCTATTTTTGAAATCTATACCGAGAGTTATGGAGAAAACCCTATTGTGATTCAAGGAGCAGGAGCTGGTGCAGAAGTCACGGCAAGAGGGGTGTTTGGGGATATTTTGAGATTAAGTGATAAAATAAATTAGGAGAATTGTCACATCCTAGGAAAAATTAGAAAACTAAACGATATGAAAGTTACACTGAATAGAATTAACGAAGACTTTCTTTTTGAAGCAAAAGGAGCAAATGATGTATCCGTATTAATAGATAACAAAACCAACGATGAAGTAAAAGGTGCCAGTCCAATGGAATTGGTGCTAATGGCAGTTGGGGGGTGCAATGCAATTGATATTGTTTCAATATTGAAAAAACAAAGACAGGAAGTAACATCTTATAAAATTGAGGTTGAAGGCAAACGAAAAGATAATGGCTATGCAAAACCCTTTGAAGCAATTCATTTATTAATATATCTAGAAGGTAATATTGTTCCAGAAAAAGCAAAAAAAGCAGCTGCTCTAAGTTTTGAAAAATACTGTTCAGTTTCTATAACTTTGGGGTCATCTGTGGATATTAGTTATGAAATTATTTTAAATGGAAAACTGATATGAGTCATTTTGAAACGGAAGCTATAAGAACACAGCTAAAACGTTCTCAATTTAAAGAACATTCCAGCCCATTATATCTAACATCAAGCTTTGTTTTTGATGATGCTGAAGAAATGCGGGCGTCATTCGCTGAAGAAAAAGAACGTAATATTTACAGCCGGTTTACCAATCCAAATACTTCTGAATTTGTAGACAAAATTTGTACGTTGGAAAAAGCAGAAGCGGGCCATGCATTTGCTACTGGGATGTCTGCGGTTTTTTCAACCTTTGCAGCCCTATTAAATAGTGGAGATCATATTGTCTCTTGCAGAAGTGTTTTTGGTTCAACACATAACCTGTTCACTAAGTATTTACCAAAGTGGAATATTGATACAACCTTTTTTAAGGCTGATGAAATAGTAAATATTGAAGCATGTATTCAGAAAAATACAAAAATTCTTTATGCTGAAACACCAACTAATCCAGCCGTGGCAGTTCTTGATCTGGAGAACCTTGGAGCTATAGCCCGGAAGCACGATCTAATTTTAATTATTGATAATTGTTTTGCAACACCTTACCTTCAACAGCCTATAAAATTTGGCGCTGATCTGGTAATTCATTCGGCCACGAAATTAATTGATGGGCAAGGTCGAGTACTTGGTGGTGTAACCGTAGGGCGTGCGGATTTGATACGGGAGATATATTTATTTTCCAGAAACTCAGGTCCAGCATTATCACCGTTTAATGCCTGGGTACTTTCAAAAAGCTTGGAGACACTTGCTGTTCGCGTTGATAGGCATTGTGATAACGCGTTAGAATTGGCCATTTCATTGGAAAAGCACTCAGCTATTAAATCTGTGAAGTATCCGTTCTTACCTTCACATCCACAATATGCAATTGCCAAGAAACAGATGAAAAAAGGTGGCAATATTGTTAGTATTGAGTTGAAATCAGGAATTAAAGGGGGTGTAACTTTTTTAGATAATTTAAAAATGTGTTCACTTTCGGCAAACTTGGGGGATGCAAGAACGATAGTTACGCATCCTGCCTCCACTACACACAGTAAATTAAGTGAAAAGGATAGGCTGGAAACAGGTATAACCAGTGGCTTAGTGAGAATATCGGTCGGGCTTGAACATATAGAGGATATTAGCGAAGACATATTTCAGGCACTTGATCAGATTTAATATCGTAGTGCGATGTGTATAATATAAAATAGAAAAATATAGTGAAATACCACATTCTAATACTCGACTAAAACCATAGGGTAATTAGGGTAAGATAAAGTTTAAAATATGGAAAGTACGTTAGAGATCAATACAAATCAAAATTCGAAAAACGAAAAACCTGTTGAGAAATTAAAGCGCAGTGTTGTTAAAACCGTTAGCTGGCGAATTATTGGAACTATTACAACAATTATAATTTCCTGGCTTATTACCGGAACGCTGGCACTTGCATTCTCAATTGGATTCATCGAACTAATATCAAAAATGGCTTTGTATTTCTTACACGAAAGAGCTTGGAGTAAACTAAAATGGGGAAAATGAGAAAATTAGATATAGAGAAGTTAAATATTGAATTAAGAAATAAAACTCCTGAGGAAATAGCAGATTGGGCGTTAACATTAACCGATAGCAGAATTGTAACAACAAGTTTTGGTGTTTATTCGGCTGTGTTGTTGAATACATTTTCCAAAAGAGATAAAAATATCAAGATATTATGGTGTGATACACTTTATAACACACCTCAAACTTATGAGCATGCGTCCAACTTAATTGAAAAGTTTCAGCTAAATGTTAAAAAATATATTCCTTTAGAATGTAAGGAGTTTATAGATAAATTTTTAGGTATTCCCGAAGCAGATAGTCCCAAACATGCAGAGTTTACCGAGATTGTGAAGTTGGAACCGTTTAGGAGAGCTCTAAATGAACACAAGCCTAAGATGTGGTTTACTAATATAAGAATACGCCAGACGGAATATAGAAGTTCTAAAGATATTTTGAGTTATAGCAAGGATGGGATCTTAAAAATCAGCCCATTTTATTATTGTAGTGATGCCGACTTAGACCGCTATTTAGAAGTTCATAATCTTCCAAAAAATAGCTCCTACTTTGATCCAACAAAAGCATTACGGAACCGAGAATGTGGTATTCATTTTCAATAAAAGAGTAATCTATGCAAAGTTTTAGAACAGAAATAGAAAATTTCGTCATAGAATAGGATATATTAGAATTGGCTATTAAAATAGCCTTTGCGTTTCCGATGTTTTTCGCCGAATATGAAATTCTTAATCTGAAAATAATATTATTCAATGTAAGCAAAAGTTACTTGGACGCGTGATCTTAATCGTATCAGGGAGGTGATATCGAAAGCAAAGGCTCAGACTTTATATTTTAGTGCTTTAATCCACGAAAACAAGAATTATGGGGCTTTTATTTTTGTTTATATAAATGCTTTAATGTTTCTTTGTGTAGTTCATTTAAATATTGAATGTTATCACGAAAGGTAGAGGGATTTGACCCTATGAAGCCTTAGCAACCCTTTACATTTAAAGAAGGTGCTAAATTCTACTAATTGACTTATCAATTAGACAGATAACAGGAGTAATTTATTTCTTACTTTCCTGATGACATATTGATAAATTATCTTTTATGTCAAAAATTATTCTAGAATTACAAAAACGAATATTAATCCTCGATGGAGCCATGGGGACGATGTTGCAGGCCTATAAGTTTTCGGAAGAAGATTTTAGAGGAGAACGCTTTAAGGATTTTCACACTTCGGTAAAAGGTAATAACGACTTGTTGTCTCTTACACAACCAACTGCTATAGCTGATGTACACCGTAAGTATTTTGAAGCGGGAGCCGATATCGTCGAAACCAATACCTTTTCAGGAACTACCATCGCGATGGCTGACTATGATATGGAGGATTTGGTCTATGAGTTAAATTACGAATCGGCGAAAATCGCGAAACAAGTAGCTGAAGAAATTACTAAAAAACAACCTCACAAACCTCGCTTTGTTGCGGGGGCTATGGGGCCTACAAATAAAACCGCAAGTATGTCTCCCGACGTTAATGACCCTGGTTTTCGCGCTATTTCTTTTGATGAATTACGAATTGCCTATAAACAACAAGCCGAAGCATTAATAGATGGAGGTGTTGATGTATTGCTGGTAGAAACTGTGTTTGATACCTTAAATGCAAAAGCCGCATTATTTGCTATCGAAGAAATCAAAGATGAGCGAAAAATCAATATCCCGATAATGATTAGTGGAACTATTACAGATGCTTCGGGAAGAACTTTATCTGGTCAAACAGCCGAAGCATTTTTAATTTCAGTTTCTCATATACCACTTCTAAGTGTTGGATTTAACTGCGCTCTTGGCGCCAAACAACTGACTCCACATTTGGAAGTTATTGCAAGGCGTTCTCCATTGGCTATCTCAGCTCACCCAAATGCAGGATTACCAAATGCATTTGGTGAATATGATGAAAGTCCGGAGCAAATGGCCCTTCAAATTAAAGAGTATCTCGACAAGCAAATAATCAACATTATTGGTGGTTGTTGCGGAACGACTCCTGAACATATAGAAGCTATCGCGCAATTGACTTCAGAATATAAACCAAGACCTTTCAGTATAGAAAGTCAAACTGAGATTGCGAACAACTAATGAGTGATATTTCAGAAAATATAGTCCCCAAAAGATATTTGAAGCTCTCAGGACTAGAGCCTCTTGTTGTCACCCCAGAAAGTAATTTTATCAATGTTGGTGAGCGCACAAATGTCGCGGGATCAAGAAAGTTTCTTCGTTTGATTAAAGAAGGAAATTTTGAAGAAGCATTATCTATTGCCAGACATCAGGTTGAAGGAGGCGCACAGATTATTGATATCAATATGGACGATGGTTTGATCGATGGCAAAGAAGCCATGGTGAAGTTTCTCAATCTTATTGTTGCAGAACCTGATATTTCCAGAGTTCCAATTATGATTGATAGTTCTAAATGGGAGATTATTGAAGCGGGATTACAAGTAGTTCAAGGGAAATGTGTTGTTAATTCGATTAGCTTAAAAGAAGGTGAAAAAGAATTTATTCATCACGCAAAATTGGTAAAGCGTTATGGAGCTGCAGTCGTTATTATGGCTTTTGATGAAGTGGGACAGGCAGACAACTATGATCGCCGTATTGAAATTGCAAAGCGGAGTTATGATATCTTGGTAGATCGGGTAAATTTCAAGCCGGAAGATATCATTTTTGATTTGAATATTTTTCCAGTAGCCACCGGAATGGATGAACACCGAAAGAATGCTGTCGATTTTATTGAAGCAACTCGTTGGGTTCGTAAAAACTTACCGCATTGCAATGTGAGCGGGGGCGTAAGTAATGTCTCCTTTAGTTTTCGAGGAAATGACAAGGTTCGTGAAGCTATGCATTCGGTTTTTCTTTATCATGCGATTCAGGCGGGAATGAATATGGGCATTGTGAATCCTGCGATGCTAGAGGTTTATGATGAAATCCCGAAGGATTTATTGGAGCGTGTAGAAGATGTGATGCTTGATCGAAGGGACGACGCAACTGAACGTTTATTGGATTTTGCTGAAACGGTGGTCGGTACTAGAAAAGAGAAAACAGTCGACCTTTCTTGGCGCGAAGAACCTATACAGGACAGAATTACACGTGCATTAGTAAAGGGAATTGACGAATACATTGTTGCAGATGTAGAAGAGGCTCGATTAATTGTCCCAAAACCTATTGAGGTTATTGAAGGACACCTAATGACAGGTATGAATGTGGTTGGCGATCTCTTCGGAAGTGGAAAAATGTTTTTACCTCAGGTAGTAAAATCGGCTAGAGTGATGAAAAAGGCCGTCGCATATCTGCTCCCTTTTATTGAAGAATCTAAAAATGGTGTTTCAAGTTCTAACGGAAAGATTTTAATGGCAACCGTTAAAGGAGACGTACACGACATTGGGAAAAATATCGTGGGGGTGGTACTTGCTTGTAATAATTATGAAATAATCGATTTAGGAGTCATGGTCCCCGCAGAGAGGATTATTGAAGAGGCAAAAAAACAACAGGTAGATGTTATTGGTCTCAGCGGATTAATAACCCCATCACTTGATGAAATGGTTTTTTTAGCACAGGAAATGCAGCGTCAAGAATTTGAAGTCCCACTCCTAATAGGAGGTGCGACTACAAGCAAGGCGCATACAGCTGTGAAGATCGATCCTCAATATAAACATGCTGTTGTCCACGTTAATGATGCATCTAGAGCCGTTACCATCGCCGGTGATTTATTAAAGCCAGAGACATCGGCAAAGTTCAAATCGGATATTAAGAATGATTACGAAATTTTCCGGGAAAATTTTTCGAAACGTCAAACCGAGAAAGTATTTAAGTCTATTGAAGCGGCTAGAGATAATAAATTTCAAATCGATTGGAATGCATCAGAAATTGTGAAGCCTAAAAAGTTAGGGATTGAGATCCTTAAAGATTTTGATTTAAAATTACTAGAAGACTATATAGATTGGACGCCTTTTTTCAGAAGTTGGGAATTGCACGGAAAATATCCCCAGATATTGACGGATTCAGTGGTTGGCGAGCAAGCTTCAGAGTTATTTGCGGATGCACAAAAAATGCTCCTAAAAATTATTTCTGAAAAGCTACTTACCGCGAAGGCTGTTTTTGGTTTATTTGAGGCTAATTCCGTTAGCGACGATGATATTTTACTGCAGGTTGCAGAAAAGGAATATAGTTTCCGAAGCCTAAGACAACAGTCTAAGAAAGCTGAAGGTAGACCAAATATTGCTTTAGCCGATTTTATCGCGCCTAAAGAATCTGGAGTTCAAGATTATATGGGTTGTTTTTGCGTGTCTACGGGATTTGGAACTCAAGAGTTGGCGACTAAATACGAAGCCGATCACGACGATTATAATTCGATTATGGTAAAAGCATTGGCCGATAGATTAGCCGAGGCCTTTGCCGAATATTTACATAAGGAAGTGAGAGTAAAGCATTGGGGTTATGCAAAGAATGAAGACTTATCTAATTCCGAATTAATCAAGGAGAACTATAAAGGAATTAGACCTGCACCAGGTTACCCAGCCTGCCCCGACCACTTAGAGAAGGAAACTATTTGGGAAGTACTTCAGGTTAAAGAAGCCATTGGAGTTGAACTTACAGAAAGTTTGGCTATGTGGCCTGCGGCTTCGGTTTCGGGCTATTATTTTGGTAATCCGGAGGCACGCTATTTCGGATTAGGGAAAATAAAAGAAGACCAAGTAAAAGATTTTGCTAAAAGAAAAAATATTGATTTTGAAGTTGCTAAAAAGTGGCTCAGACCTAACATCGCAGAATAAATGAAAGTAACAGAACACATAGAAAAAGCAAATGGGAAAACTCAGTTTTCTTTTGAAATTTTACCTCCTTTAAAAGGTGAGAATATACAGTCGGTATTTGATGGGATCGACCCTTTAATGGAGTTTAAACCACCGTTTATTGATGTTACATATCATAGAGAAGAGTATGTTTATGAGGAAATGGATAACGGATTACTTCAGAAAAAAGTAGTTCGTAAACGTCCGGGTACGGTAGGTATTTGTGCTGCCATACAGAATAAGTACGATGTAGATGCAATACCTCATATATTATGCGGTGGCTTTACTAAAGAGGATACTGAGAATTTCTTAATTGATTTAGGTTTCTTAGGGATTGATAATGTAATGGCACTAAGAGGAGATGCCGTAAAAAGTGAGACGTATTTTGTGCCTGAGAAGGAAGGTCATGACTATGCGAGTGATTTGGTTACCCAGATCACATCTTTAAACAATGGTAATTATTTGGACAGTCGCCTTCAAAATTCTACACCCACCGATTTTTGCATTGGGATTGCAGGCTATCCGGAAAAGCATCTAGAAGCACCGAATTTCGAAAGTGACTTACATTTTTTAAAGAAGAAGATTGAATATGGTGCTACCTACGTAGTCACTCAGATGTTTTTCGATAATAAAAAGTATTTCAAATTTGTTGAGAAATGTAGAGCAGCGGGGATTACTGTCCCCATAATACCAGGATTGAAGCCACTTTCTACTAAAAAACAGCTCAATATAATTCCGCAGCGTTTCAATGCCGAACTGCCTGAAGAATTAATTAAGGAGGTATTGAAGTGTAAAAATAATGACGATGTTAAACAAGTAGGAGTAGAATGGTGTATTATGCAGAGTAAAGAATTATTTAAAGAGAGAATCCCTTTTTTACATTATTATTCGATGGGTAAAAGCAAGAATATACAAGCTATTGCAAGGGAATTGTTTTAAACCTTCGCTATCCTAATTTAATTGTTTAAATTTAACTACTAAAGATAGCTTATGCTTTCTAGAAAAACAAAATACGGTTTAAAAGCCATCTCTTATTTAGCACGCAATGTTGAAGATGCACCGGTGCAGATTTCGGTAATATCTGCTTCCGAGAATATTTCAGTTAAATTTTTAGAGAGTATCCTACTTACGCTTAAAAAGGCTGGGTTTTTAGCTTCAAAAAAAGGAAAAGGGGGTGGTTATTACTTACTCAAAGAGGCTGAAGATATTTCAATAGCTGCTGTTTACAGAGTTCTTGAAGGACCAATAGCACTGGTTCCCTGTGTAAGTCTAAATTTTTACGAAAAATGCTCCGATTGCCCCGACGAAGACGCCTGTAGTGTCCATAATTTAATGGTAAAAGTACGGGATAGCAACCTTAAAATACTTGAAAATACATCTCTAGCCGATTTTATAATATTGAAATAATTGTTGTTCAGTATTTATAGATATTCAAAAACCATATGATTCCAAGTCGAAAAGAAGTTCAAGACGCGAGAGAACGAGTAAGGCCCTATGTTCATAATACACCAGTCATCACATCAAGATTGATTGATGAACTATCAGGAGCAGTCATATATTTTAAATGTGAGAATTTTCAGAAAATGGGGGCCTTTAAAATGAGGGGTGCAGTAAATGCTATATTGCAATTAGACGATGATGAAAGAAAAAAAGGAGTGGTTACACATTCATCGGGAAATTTTGCACAGGCCCTTTCATTGGCTTCTAAGAACCTAGATGTTAAGGCATATATAGTTATGCCGTCAAATGCGGCATTGGTAAAAAAGAAGGCAGTCGAAAGTTATGATGGAATTATTTCAGAGTCAGAGCCTACATTAAAAGCCAGAGAGGAGGAAGCAAATAGAATTGTAAATGAGACTGGAGGCACTTTTCTTCATCCATCAAATAATACAAATGTTATTTTAGGTCAGGGCACTGCCGCAATGGAATTGCTAGAGGAGATACCCGATTTAGAGTTCATTTTTACACCTGTAGGTGGTGGAGGGCTTCTGGCTGGTTCGGCTATGGCTGCTCACTATTTTGGGGACAACTGTAAAACAATTGGGGGAGAACCAATGCAAGCAGATGACGCTTATCGTTCAATGCTTAGTGGTAATATTGAAACTAATGAGACAGCAATAACGATTGCAGATGGTTTGAGAACCAACTTAGGTGACAAAAATTTCCCTATCATTAAAAAATATGTCGATGAGATAATTAGGGTGGAAGAGCAGGAGATAATAGCTGCTATGAAATTACTTTGGGAGCGTTTAAAGGTCGTTATTGAGCCTTCTAGTGCTGTGCCTTTTGCTGCGCTTTTAAAGGAGAAAAATCGTTTCCGCGGGAAGAGAATCGGGATAATTCTTTCAGGTGGAAATGTTGATTTATCAAAGTTGGTTTTTTAATAAACTAAAGATTCCTTTTATTTGTGGCAATGTCAAGTAAATTAATTCTTCTTCTTTTTATTTCTTGTTCCCTATTCTCACAGAAGAGTGATGAGACTTCTTCTTTTTTAGCTGTGAACTATTTTTACGGAACAATCCTTAGACATAATAAGGATATTTCGCATTTGGTCAAAGGCCATCCTGATGGCTTGATACTTAGTTATAATCGAAAAACATTTGGAGACAAACGATGGCAGCAAGCTTATAACTATCCCGATTGGGGTTTTTCTTTTTTATACCATAATCCGCACAACAGAATTTTAGGTGAAAATTACGGGCTACACGGGCATTATAATTTTTACTTTCTTAAAAGAAACTTATTGTTCCGTGTTGGGAGTGGTATTTCGTATAACACAAATCCGTTTGGCTTAGACACCAATTTTAAAAATAATGCCTACGGGAGTCATATCCTGAATTCTACTTATTTTTTAATAAATTATAATAAAAAAAATATCTTTAAAGGCTTCGGAC
>RCNB010001029.1_pt1 | contig 17839 bp, 16 predicted proteins | sample 2041321 | NCBI WGS metagenome assembly RCNB01 (sample SAMN09708232, study PRJNA481090) | Marine sediment metagenome, whole genome shotgun sequencing project. | reverse complement strand
CTCTTTCTAAAAGAAAGGAATCTGTTTTTTCTTGCGCAAAGTGGAAAGGTTCATAATTCTTGAAGCTCAATCTTTCTTGCTGCTTTTGCACCCCATTCAACAAGACCATTTTAATCTTAAGTTTTAGCTTGCTTAAGTCAGAACTCTTGGCAATATAGAAATCAGCAATCCACGATCTCATGTTGGACGGAAAACCCATATAGCCAGAGCACAAAATGATTGATATGTTTTTATAAACTTTTGTAATATCCTGTAGAAGACCAAGATCGTTGACCTTTCCCGTTCGAATGTCACAAACTATAAGATTCGGCTTATGTTGCTTAACGATATCCATAAGTCCGGAGTAATTGCTTGAAGTAAAAACGTTGTATCCTTCCTCCTTAAGTTCTTCAGCATAGAGCATACGTATTCTCTCTTCATTATCCACGATCAATATTTTGTTCATCATTACCTCTTTAGTTCTGACAGAATGATTTATGACTCATGCCAACAGGGCACTTTGTTTCGTCATGTTATAATTTTCATCAAGGACATGCTAACGATGAGGACAAGAAAGATTCGGTTCCAAAGGTCAAATGGCAATTCCCTTTAGTAGGTGATTTGTCAAATAATTCAGTAACCATCTCAGGATAACATTCATTTTTCTCAACAACTGTCGATTCCTCAACAACTCTTTTAATCTCTTCAGGATCACCAAGAAATTTGATATTCCCGGTATCAAGTAAGTGCAATACGATTGTAGACACTAAGTGCTCTTCCCCCGGTTGCAGTTCCTCATTAATTGCTTCAATTAGCTCACATAATGTTGTTTTAATAGTGGTTGATTTCCAATGCGCTGGTTTTGCTGTGGAAACGGTCTGAATCATTGCTTTCATAATATTACTCCCCTTTTCGTGGACACCAGGGTTGACTATAAGTCTTCCATCAATAGTTTAATCTGATATCTGCTTTTTCAAACCTCTAGGTACCAACCTTTAAAATCCTGAAATGCCGATAAGCACCAAAAAGAGTGATACTATTGAAAGAACAGTAATTAAAGTAAAAAGTGAAATTCCTATTCTTCTTTGACATACGTCCCCGCATTTTATGTAAAATTTGTGTGCCATGATCCTTACCTCCTTTCATAAATAAACTCAGTCATCTTTTCCCATTCAATTCTAGTGTTTTCCCTTCTGTAATTTATTAATAGCATAAGGCGTGCCATTGAAACATGATTTACATAATTCCTTTAAATACATTAACTTAGCCTTATTAGCATGTAGAAATAAACTATTGGGTAGCCATAATTGAGGAAAATTACACAATCTCTCTGTGGAAAATTGCGCAATTAAAAAGATCAACACAAATCTCATCAATAAATACATTTTGTTGTGGTGTATAAACAATTTTGGTATGAGTTAGAACAGAATTGCGCAATCGGTGGGTTGGAGAATCCAGTCGGGAGGAATTTATTTTATGTGTAGTTCTTTTCTGCAGTAACGGAAGGTATGGCGATTTATGTTAAGAAACTCCGCTGCCTTACTTTCATTGCATCCAGATATTTTAGACGCTCATTTATACAACCTTTTTCTTTCATCTGGACAAAGGGGTTTTAAATTGTCACTTTAACTTAATTTCTTCAAGGAGGACTTTCCTATCTTCTCTCTATCGCAGATTAGGTTTCAGGATTTACGCGGAAGAAAACCATATAAAGAACAGGCACAACGACCAAGGTAAGGAATGTTCCAAAAGACAGCCCAGCCATAATAGTTACAGACATCGATACCCAAAAAACGTCCTGCAGCAGTGGAGTAACCCCTAAGACTGTTGTTGCTGATGCAAGTACCACTGGTCGGAGACGAGATACGGCGGAATCAACGATAGCATGATATGAGTGTTTGCCCAAGGCCTGTTCCTTTTTGATTTGGTCGAGCAATACGATCCCATTCTTAATCATCATGCCCGAGAGGCTCATGGCACCAAGGAGCGCCATGAAACCAAATGCTGTCCCCGTGGCAAGCAACCCTATGGTGATCCCAATTATGGCAAAAGGAATGGCAAGTATGATGATGAGTGGGGGTCGGAAGGCATTGAACAAAGCTACAACGATAAATATCATGATGATAACCGTTGGTATAATACCAGGAATAAGTGATTCTTGAGCATCTTTCGTGCTTTTGTATTCTCCGTCCCAGAACAGTTCCCAGCCGGGAGGCAGTGTGTCTTCCAACTGTTTAAATTCACTGATCACCGAATCCCGCAGCGTAGGAAAGGTAACACCATTCGGCGAGCATTGAATGGTGATCGCTCGACGCCGATTGTAGCGTACGATGATAGGATCTTCCCACTCAACATGAATGTCTTTGGTTACTTGCGATAAAGGAACGGTTTTGGTTGAAAAAGCAGGCTTCACCTGTAGGACATCAAGAGAATCAGAAACATTTTTACGCTCATTCTCCACTTTCCTCAGCAGAATCGGATAGAGATCATCTTCTTCTCTATACAAACCTACGGGTAGACCATCGAAGCTCCATTTCATTGTCCTGGCAATGTCTTCGCGCGAGACACCCGTCCAGCGACCTCGTTCCTGAGCATAGTCAACGACAACTTTATTCACGCGCTGGCGCATATCAGTCCTAATGTCTTTGGCTAGCGAGTTTTTTTGTAGAATGGCCATACCTTTTTCCCCGATTGAACGGAGATCGATGAGGGGAGTTTTCCCTGTTCCAATGAAACGTGCCTCAAATGGCCAGGGATCATTGGGACCGACACCATATTTGCGAATGCGGACAAGAGCCTGGGTAACGTTTTCCTTTACCCAAGGTTCCAGTTCCTTAGCTAAGGAATTGACTCCCTCAACGGTGTAAGTATTAACAATAATCTGTGCGTATGACGGATACGGAAATTCAGAGTCGATAGGAAGATAAAACCGGGGCGGGCCCATACCAATGAAAGCACTGATATTTGAAACGCGAGGGTCATTTAGTAGTTTAGCCTCAATGGGTTTTAGATCAGCAGACACCTGTTGAATTCTCGTCCCCTCAGGTGCCCAGTAGTCAACCATGAATTGTGTCCGGGTTGAATCCGGGAAAAACATCTGTTCAAAACTGCCAAAGCCGAGGATGGAAGCAATGAGCAAAATGGATACTGTTCCCAGAGTCAGCCACCGGTGGCGGATTGCCCTGGCTAAAAAATTGCGGAAGGACTGATAAAAATACCCACCATAGATATCACCTTTTTTACCCCCGAGTTTCGGGTCGGGCAATAAATCAATGCACTGCACAGGAGTTAACATCATCGCTATAAACCAACTCAATAGTAGAGAGACTGCCACCAAAATGAACAGGCTGCGGCAAAACTCACCTGCGCTGGCCTTCGATGCAAAAATCGGATAGAATGCCATTACGGCCACTACAGTAGCGCCCAAAAGCGGCCAGGCCAATTGTGATGTAGCCTCGAGCGCCGCTTTGGTTCGCCTTGTCCCCTGCTGTAGTCGAACAATAAATCCATCTGCCACCACAATAGCATTATCTACTATCATGCCCAGTGTGATGACTAGCGCCCCCAGCGAAACCCTGTGTAGCTCGATACCAAACATTGCCATGAAGATAAACGTGCCGAGGATGGTAAGAATAAGATCACTACCGATAATGAATCCCAAGCGCCAGCCCATAGAAACGGTTAAGACCACAAGAACAATGGCAACTGCTTCAATGAGATTGATCATAAAATCTTTCACGGATTTACTGACCAAGTCTGATTGCCATGCCATTTTGTGAACTTCAATGCCGACTGGAAGCTGGGATGTAAGCTCTTCGAGTCGTTTTTCTACAGCCCTGCCTGTATCTACGATATTACCGCCAGCAACATTGGCAAGTGATATAGCCAGGGCAGGCTGACCGTTGAACCGCATCAGTGCATGAGGTGGTTCCCTGTAGCCACGTTTGACTGTTGCGATATCACGAATCTTAATTAATTCATCCGTACGGGATGGGGATATTGCTGCCATATTAATGGGTGTTTCCCTCAAGTGGCTGTGGATGATCAAATCTCCGATATCTTCAAGTCTCTCGAATGCTCCAGTTAAAGCAAAACGAAATCTTCTGTCCATAAGATCAATAGAGCCAGCATCAACGACCATGTTCTGCTTTATGAGCGTTGCTAGAAAGTTCTCGGCTGTTAAGCCCAATTCGGAAAGTTGTTTTTCGGACACTTCTAAATAGATAACCTTATCCTGAACACCCCACAACTCAACACGGGACACTCCTTCGACCAGACTCAATTCTTTTTTCAACTCGTCAGCATACTCTTCGATCTCAGCATAGGCAAAGCCATCGCCGGTTACCGCCAAAACAAAACCATAGACGAAGCTAAAGTCATCGCTTATATCCGGTTTGCCCGCACCTGGTGGTAGCATAGGGATAATATCGCGGATCTTCTTTCGCATATCATCCCAAACCTGAGGCAACTGATCAGACCAGTACTCTTGCTTGATGTCCACCGAAATGGTGGAGAGACCGGCACGGGAAAGAGAATAGATGTAATCAATTTGTGGCAACTCCTGGATAGCTTTTTCTATAGGGTCCGTTACCTCCAATTCAACTTCTTCAGGGCTAGCCCCGGGATATGATGTAACGACTACTGCAGTTTTTACAGTGAAATCAGGATCTTCTAGTTGACCAAGCGCAAAGTAGCTGGCACCCCCAGCAACAAAGAGGAGAATCGCAGAGAAATAAGTGACCGTTTTTTTCTCGATAGCAAGTGATGTAAGCTTCATTGAGCTTTCTCCTTCTGCGATTGACCCAGGATTCTAACTTTCTGCCCGTCGCTGAGATAATGGACTCCAGTGGTAACTATCCACTCGCCAGGCCTCAATCCTTTCCTCACGATGATACCGAAACTCGCGAGCGTGTCAATCTCCACCTCTTGCCGTTTTACCACCTCGGTTTTTTCATCAATCACCCAAACGTAAGAGTTGTTTATCTCACCCCTAGAAAATATAGCTGATGCGGGAACCTCGATGCCCTTCTTGTTGAGATCATCCGGCAATTGTACTTCACCTGATGCTTCTCCAGCCATGCCCGGCAGTATTCTAATATCTTCCGGTTGATCGTGGATGAGGGTTACTTGATAAGTACGAGTCGTCTCGGAAGCCTCATTCCCTATTTCTTTGATCTTAGAGGGGATTTTTCGATTTGGAAATGTTTCGTATACAACCCACGATTTTTTAACGTAGGGTATGTAAGAAATCATATTTTCTGGAATATCGACAGTAAACTCGATTTTTGAGACATCAAGCAGACGAAGGATTTTCTCTTTTCCCCTGATTCTCTGAAAGGTCTCCGCAAAGGTTGCACTCACCACTCCGTCAAACGGGGCAAAAATATTGGTATCATTAACGGCCTTACGCTTAATATTCACATTGGCGATGGCCTGTTCCAACCTCGCTTGGGCATCGGTCAGGTCTTGTTCAGCAACTGCGCGGGATTCTAAGGCTTCTGCGATTCTGTCCCGATAGTCCCTGGCCCGGTCTCGTTCCGCCTGTGCCGCTTTCAGTTCGTTTTGAAAATCGCGTGGATCAAGACGTGCCAACAGTTGACCCTTTCTTACTTCATCTCCCTTGTCAACGGGTCGTTCAACCATTGACCCAGATACTTCAAATCCCAGGTTCACCTCTTCAGTTGCTGCTGCACGTCCTGGGAAAGAACGTCCAGTAAAAGCTGTCATATCGCCCACTTTAAATGCTTTAACTGGAACAATCGATTTCTTCGTTATAGTTTTTTCTTCACATCCAGAGAAGAAACCTACTAACAAGCAAAAGAGGGTGGCCATTCGGGGTCCATATCTGATCATATACTTATTCAAGACATTTAATCCTAGCATCATTTCTCTATTCATCAATATCATTCTTGTTTAAGTGGCAATGTTTTAACAAATCCAACATGGTCAGATCCGCAATAATTCTTTTTCCATCATCCAATATGGCAATTTCATTTACCCCAGCCCTGATCATACGATCGATTACCTCATCTACTGTATCTTCATTGGTAGCATAGACGATTCCTTTATTCATAATATCCTTGGCCGTTTTAGCAGTAATCATAGGGATCAGAGATCGAGGAATAACAGGTGGCTCAAAACAATAGGGAAATAAATGTTTGATTAGTATATCCAGCGAAATAACACCTTTGTATTCGTGCTTCTTATCAATAACATGAATCAGTCGAGTATGAGGATTGTGTATCATCTTTCTCAAAACCTCTTTGATAGTTTCATCCTCGTTTATTAGTGGCAGCACCCTTTCTTCAATAATATCAAGAAGTTCTCTAATTTTCATAAACTATTCCTCAACACCCTCACCTGCTCTCATCAGGGCAAATTTGACCAATGGTGGGGCTATCAATTCATTTATAATGACTGACCCTAGTACCGCATTGATCATAATTACGGAAACCTGAGGTTGCATTAGGGGCTTGGCCATTAGAATGAGACCTATCGCCACTCCGGCAGTAGGAAGCAGACCATATCCCAGATATTTTTTAATCACAAGAGGAGCATGGGAAAGGCCTGCCCCCAGTTTTGTACCTACGAGTTTACCACTGAAGCGAGCAATAGTTATTATAAGTGCCAATAACCCGGCAATCTTGATGACATTTATGTTGAAATGTGCTCCCGCGATAGTGAAAAAGAGGGCGAATATGACTTCTTCGATATTTTCTACAGCAAGAAAAAGATCGTGACTATGCTTGGCTCTATTTACTACAAAGAAGCCCACCATCATATTGGCCAGAAGGGGGGAGATCTTCAATTGACTGGCAATTCCTGCGCAGAGGAGTATATGTCCTAAAATAACGACCAGTAAAGATTCTTTCGCTTTAATCAAAGGAGCTAAAATTGATAATGATAGGCCAATAATTGTACCTAAAAGAATGGAACCCAAAATTATTATAGCGGGATCAGTGACTATTTTATACATCGAAAATCCCCCTACCTTTGTTAGAGCACACACTATGACACTGGCAAAGGCAAAAATAATTATGGCTATTCCATCATCTAAGGCCACCACGCCCAGCAAGGTAGTAGTTAAGGGACCTTTCGCCTTATATTCATGTACTATGGCTAAAATAGCTGCAGGAGCCGTAGCCACAGACACTGCTCCAATAATAAGTGAAAATGACAGATAGACATCCATAAAGGGGATATGAGGCATGGTATATTTTACAACAAGCGGACTCAGTGCAGCAATGAGACTGAAGGTAAGGATGAAGGCTCCAAGAGCTTGACTTACCGTTATCCATAAGATACTCTTACCCAGTTGTTTGAATCTTGTCAGCATTAAACTTCCACCTACAGAATAGGCAATGATAGCCAGTCCAATATCGGTTACGATGGAGAACCTTTCTTCTATTAGTTCTTCGGGAATAATTCCAGATATGGATGGGCTCAGCAAGACCCCAGCAATGATGTATCCGGTTACTCGTGGAAGTTTAAGCCAATTGGCTAATCTGCCACCCAAATACCCACAGATAAAGAGAATACCTAAAGCTGATAAAGATTGGATTTCAAAATGCACCATCTATTTTCTCTCGGTAAATTTTGCGAGTTTTATGAGGTCTCTACTGGAAACCATCTCTACACCAACATTATTATGTGTAATAGTCTGAACTTAACCTGACAATTCTTATTGTCGGGTTGAAACTTCATCTGACACCGATCCAAAGTTAGGTGCAGATATATGGTATTTTGAAGAGCTTAGAAATTAGCAATTCGCACAAACTAACTGATGAACACTGTATATATTCATAAATCTTGATCACAATCAGGAAAATTGAGAACAGGGAAAACAACCAAAGACTTGTTGTGTTTTCGTTCCTCAACCCAACCTATGGACTGTCATATTTATAACGAAGATTATATTTGTATATATTCCCGAATATGCTTTGTAAGCAAGTTAGGTTTTTCTATAGTAAACCAGTGGGAGGCATCAGGTACACGAACAATGCGAATGTTTGAAACATATTTTTCTATCCCAATGAGACTGTTCGGCATACGATATTTTTCCTTTTCACAATAAATAAGCAGGGTGGGCACATCAACATAGAGCTGTTCCGGGTTGAGATCTTCGATTAAGTTGCTGCCTCCCGGATAGCCTTTGCCATCTGGTGGGCCCTCTTCCGAAGCCCGATAATAATTTAATCCACCGGTAAGCGCCCCGGGTTGTCGCCAAGCGGCAATCCATGCTTCTGCAGTCTCTTTGTTTAATACCCCCTTTCTCTGCAATTTTTCTAATATTTCTTCCCTAAGCCACTTGAAATTGTTGCCAGTAAGCAGTCTTTCTGCATCCGGACTGCGGAGCTGCAGCATGTACTGACTGGCCTTTTGCTGTTCAGGATCGGTCTGCAGCACATTGTTAAATAACGCAGGATGAGTGGCATTGATGGTGATAAATTTTTTAACGTATTCGGGATGTCGCAATACAAAAGACCATGCAACCTGAGCACCCCAGTCCTGAGCTACGAGGAATATTTTTTCAACTCCAAGATGCTCAGCCAATTGGCGAATATCTTCAACAAGATAGCGAATATGATATTTTTTCAGTTCTGCAGGCTTCTCAGTAAGGTTGTATCCACGCATGTCTGGGGCAATACAAAGGAAGTCTTTTTGGAATGCTTTGAGATGGTTCTTCCAAACACCCCAATATTCCGGGAACCCGTGCAGAAACAACAGCATGGGTCCGGAACCTGCGGCCGCATAATGCATACGTATTCCATTTATGTCAGCATAGTGGTGTGTAATCATTTTGCACCTATTATATCAAATAAAGCCTTTTCTAACACTCATAATACCAATATAACCGCTTGCAACTAGCATTCAGTGCTGCCATGGGGCTACTACACATTAAATAATCAGAACGAATATGAATAGCCGGGATTTTCAAGATATTCTTGGCTTAAATGATCTTGGTATTTAGTATAATTACAACAATCAGAGCCAAATCTAATCAGGCTGACTTTCAAAGCCTATTGAAAACATGCGCTCTAAATCATAATTGGAATATGTTTTAAATGCAATCATGGTTTCTGTTTTTTGGATTTCTTTCAATTTTAATATGTGCTGAGTCATAAACTCTTCTAGCTTTTCATTATCCTCGACTCGAACCATGGCAGCTAGATCATATTCACCGCTAACTGAATAGACCTCTGTTATCTCCTTCATATCTATAAGCTTTTGAGCAATCTCGTGTATTTGATCATGTTCAACATTGATACATACAATTGCCGTAACCATTTTGATCCCTCCTTTTTTATTTTTTTAGTTCAAATATAAGAATTTACTCTCTTTTATAAAAACTTATAAAGAAATTTATTCATTTGGTATATAGTAGAAAACTTTGATTAACAATAATAAAAGCTGTCAGATCGGGTTGGAGTCGTAAGAGTTATTAAAGAGTCAGACGTTAAAAGGCAAAAAAATTACTTTAATTTTAGACGAGAGACAAACATAAAAAAATGGAGATCAGAATTTAAACAACTTATGCCCTAGTTTCTTTTGATCCTCATCCCATCGTTTTATAAGATAATACTTTTCGGCTTCAAATATCCTAACTATATTTTCGAAATATTCTTCTGTTTCCTTGATGCTCTTTTTAGTTGTTTTATTTGCAAATGATAGGATCCGAGCATGGTAAAAGGGTATCATAGCCTTGATAATTTTGTGACGTTTGAACTGCCCATTACGATAGGCAATGGCAAAATCGAAAAGTATTCTAGCCCAAAGATCACTTGGCAAATAGAAATATTCTTTCTCATATTTTTTTAACTTATGTATCTCTATTAACCCAGTTCTGGGGATGATTTTGTCCCATAAATCTCCAAAAACATCAGAGCCTTTCTTAAAGCTTTCATAAAGTTTGTCGACATCAACATTTACTGTTGGTGGTTTTTCATCTACACCAAGACCGAAACCATAGATGTTGGTTGGATGGCTCTCTCTGGTATACTTCCATAAATATTCGAAATTGATCATCAAATCAAATATGGTTGATACTACCTGGGTGAACATAGGTCCTAAATCTTTGGCAGGATCCTTTGCACGATGTGATTTTGGTGATCCTAAAAAGGCCTGACAGATTTTAAAGTGGCGAGCAATAGCAATAGTAGTCATCCAGATATCAATACCAAAATTAGCAACCGAATGAGACCAGAGTTTTTCTGATAAAAAGGCTCTTGCTAATCTCCCTGAAAAACCAAAATCCCCGCCAATGGGTTGTCTAACCCTCAATCCAAAAAGTGTTCTTAACATTGGATACGCAATGTGATTAGTGATAGAACCATCATATTTATGTCTCACGTAGATGGGAGTTACATAATCTGAATCCCTAAAAAGAGGTTCACCTAAATACTGAATCCACTCAGGTGTAATACTTTTTAAATCAGCATCCACTATCACAACAGCTTTAGCCTGAAGCTCGGCGGCAGCTTCGAATAAATTCTTAAGATTGTTTCCCTTGCCTTTTACCCCTTTTGGTGTAGAAATATATATCTTGGGAACCTTTGTCGGTGTGTTCAAAAATACACCTCTTGTCCCATCAGGAGAATGATTGTCCACATTAATGATTACTGACTTTTTATTAGGAAAATGTGTAACTAACCCTCGGCTTGCTACATCAGTGGAGTAAGCTATATTGTCAGCTTCGTTGTAAGAAGGAATTCCTACAATAACTTCTGCCGTATTAACTTTGCCTGGATTTTCGACAATTGGGTCCATATAACATCTTTCTGTATGAGTAAGAGCGATGTTAAAACTTAACCACAGAACACAGGGAGATTGATAAGTATCAGTGAATCAACTGCTCTTGTATTTCCTCCTATCTGTGGATTCATATTTCCCTCTTTTTTCAAATAACTTTTTAATTTTTAGGTTTCTAGTAGGAAAAAGAATGGATCGAGCACTCTATTCCTCCACAAAAGAAAAGGAGATATGGTATATCCCATCTTCAAATTTGCTCGTGATTTTATAAGAACTGTTATGCATAGCTTGTAACATATTTTTGTTTTCAAACAATACCTCAGCAGTAAAACCTGTAAAGCCATTTTCCTTTGCAATTCTTACAAGATACTCCAATAAAAATGTTCCTATTCCTTTATGTTGCCACTGATCTTGGACTAGAAAAGCAACCTCTGCGGTACTGGTTCCCGGATTTTTAATGTATCGCCCTACCGCAATGATCTTATCCCCGCTCTCATCATGAACAGTTCCAACAATGGCTAGCTCATTTTTATAATCAATACTCACAAAGGGCTGAGCTCTGTAATGGCTCATGTCTTTTAAGGGCATAAAAAATCTGAGATAGATGCTTCTCGAAGAAAGAGAATAAAACATATCTCTTAATGGTTTTTCATCTGCTGGTTTAATCGGACGATAAAAGACTTCGGTCCCATCGGTTAAGGTAGTTGTTGTCTCATATTTTTTAGGATATTCAATCTGGTCCCATGGGAGCTCAATTTGATCGCTGTAAACATAGTGGAGTTTTTTAGCTTCTTTTAAAAGTTTGTTTCTAAATTTAGGATGTGCAATGCCAATCAGACTCATGGCCCTTTCTCTAATATTTCGAGCGTGAAGATCTGCTATACCATATTCCGTGACTATATAGTGTACATCTCCCCGGGTAGTGACGACACCTGCCCCTTCATTTAAATGCGAGACGATTCGGGATATTTCTCCATTTCTAGCAGTTGAAGGCATGGCAATGATGGGTTTACCCCCTTTAGACTGAGAAGCACCTCTTATAAAATCAACTTGTCCTCCAATACCACTGTAAAAACGATAGCCTATTGAATCAGCACACACCTGTCCAGTCAGATCAATCTCCAATGCGACGTTTATGGCAACCATATTATCATGCTGGCTGATGATGAGAGGATCATTCACATATTCGGAAGGGTGTAGTTCAATAAGCGGATTCCTATTGATAAAATCAAAGAGACGTTTCGTGCCGAGCACGAAGCTTGCGATAATTTTCCCACGGTTGATTGTCTTTTGCATGCCCGTAACTGCTCCTGATCTGACAAGATCGATGATGCCATCGGTGAACATCTCGGTGTGAATACCTAGGTCTTTTTTATCTTTCAAACACTCTGCGACAGCATGGGGAATACGCCCAATGCCAAGTTGTACCGTTGATCCATTATCCACCAATTGGGCTACATACCTTCCGATTTCTTTGATTTCATCGGTAATCTCCTCAGAAGGATATTCCATTAATGGTTCATTATAGGGGACAAGAACATCAATATCATTTGCACTGATAAAACTGTTTCCAAATGTAAAAGGAACATGTGCATTGACTTGGGCTATAACAATTCTTGCGTTCTCAGCGGCTGCTTTGGTAATGTCAACAGAGGGACCATAGCAGCACGTGCCGTTTTCGTCAGGTGGAGATACCTGGATAAGAGCAGTATCTACAGGGATACGACCCGCTTCAATCTGCTTGGGAATTTCAGAGAGGAAGATGGGAATGTAATCTCCCTGTCCTTTCCATATGGTGTCTCTTACGCCACTGTTTATAAAAAAGCTTTCAAACCGAAACTTATTTGCCAAGGCATCTACAAGATGAGGGGTAGCACCCAGGGTAAGAAAGTGATAAATACCAGCATCCATGATATGAGTTGAAATGTCGGCAAGTGCACGCACCAAAGCCTGAGGTTCACCACAGCCAGTACCAATAAATATATGAGCTCCGGGCTTTATGCTTTTAACTGCTACTTCAGCGGTCATAATTTTAGTTTGATATCTCTCTTTCCAGTATTCATTTTCCATGAGAACATTCTCCTGCAGTCTTTATGTATGAATCCTATTATTGCTCTATGTTTTAGTTGTCTGCTTTTTGTTTTACATACAACTGAGATCAGTCTATTTCTAAGATTATTCATCTATTTTTCTACCAGTGAATCTTCTATAGAGTGAGTTGGTGTAGCAATCTGCTCGAGTTGACTATTGCGGTACCCTTCTATAATTTCTTTTACCGAGCTTCCCTCATCAATCTTGTAAATATCGACAAAATTATTCTTCAACATGTGGAAAGAGATTTCTCCAATATTAGAGGTAAACAATAAATCCAGCTTGTATTTGATAATAGTCCTCACAACTTTAAGGCCAATGTGTTTTTTCTCATCAAGAAATTCATTATAGTAGAAATCTTCTATTGTGATGGCGCTATCACTGAGACTTAATATAAGATAATAGGGGGCTCTACCAAAATGTCCATACACTTTTGATTCCAGACCATTGACATCACCCACCGGAATAATAGCTGAAACGGTCTTCTCTTTTGAGGGCTCCACATGGATAAAAACAGACTCAATATGATCATAATTTTTTACGATAAAATCTTCTGCCTTATCTGCCAATTCATGCACCTTATACAGAGGTAGTGTTGGACTGGTTTCAATCTTACATTCAATCATTTTAAAGGGACCAGCCTGACGAATATTAACTTCACTCACCCCTTTCACGCCATATATTGCGTTTACCTTCGCTTCAATTTCACCTTGCAAGGTGGGGTCTAGATTTGCATCCAACAAAAGCAGCAACGATAACCACACATTGCTCACTCCTAATTTAAGAATAAGTAGGGAAATCAAGATAATAATAGCACCCTCTACATAGGGAATCTGGGCATATGCTAATAGGATGCCCGTTAATACGACAGTTGAGGTCACAATATCCAAAAAAGACTCGCTCGCATTAGCAACAAGCGATTGGGAATTGATTAATTCCCCTACGATTTTTTCCTTCTTAGCAATAAAATAAGCTGCAACAATCGATATGATACTTGCGCCCACGGGTAAAAGTGGAAATGTTTGCGCATGAGGAATATGAAAAAGCTTATGGTATCCATCTTGCAAAATTTCTACACCTGCCCAGACGATTAATAGACCTATGATAAAACTTGCTAGTGTTTCTGCCTTATATAAACCATAAGGAAACTTGCGGGTCTTCTTTTTAGACGCTAACCAGAGACCAAATCCAGAAGCAAAAATCGCCAGTAGATCAGCAACGGTATGGAACGCATCAGCAACTAAAATTTTTGAGTCAAATAAATAGCCAACCAACGCTTTTATAATAGCTAAAAGAAGCGTTACAAAGGTTGCAACAAAAGCTACCTTTTGCCCCTGTTTTAATCCTATAGCGTTATTTTTTTGAGATGGGTTCATCAGTTACAACCTCTATTCTAAAGGGGGAAACTTACGTGCCATAGGCGAACCACATCGAGTGCATTTTTTTTGAAAACAGGGAATACCGGGTTTGTGAGGTTCTATCAATCCACAATGAGGGCAAATACATTCAAAGGGGAATCTGCCAGATCCAGAACCTTCTCTCACCTTGCCCCCACGGAAACCTTTCCCCCATCTCCCTTTTCCTCTTCCAAAACCAAATGGCATGTTAGACTCCTTTGTTAACTAAACATTGTATCAAGAACCATCATGATAATAAATCCAATAATCACACCGATAGTAGCTTCCCGGTCATTACCCCGTGAATGTGTTTCAGGTATGATTTCTTCGCTTATAACAAAAAGCATAGCACCCGCAGCAAACGCTAATCCGTAGGGAAGAAGAAATTTTCCTGTGGAAACAGCGAAAATACCTAAAAATCCACCAACTGGCTCAACTAGTCCAGTTAACAAGCCAATCAGAAAAGCTTTCCAACGCGTGCTTTTTTCTCTCAGTAGAGCAAGGGCTACGGCTAATCCCTCAGGCATATTTTGGAGGCCCATGCCAATTGCTAGTGTTGTTCCAGCTTTAATATCACCACCACCAAAGCTTACGCCAACAGCCATTCCTTCAGGGAAGTTATGAATGGTAATTGCTAAGATAAATAACCACATTTTATTAAGTTGTGTAGATGAACCTTTAATTCCTGTGACCCGGTGCAAATGGGGAACAAATCTTTCTGTATATATAAGAAATACAGTTCCAAGTATCATTCCTATAACCGTCTTCCAAATGCCACCAATTTCAATGGCAGGAACAAGTAAACTGAAGCAAGTTGCTGCTAGCATAACCCCTGCAGCAAAACCAAGTGAAGAATCAAGAAATCTATCAGAAACTCTGCGCACAAAAAAAACCAATAGGGCTCCTACACCAGTTGCTAAACCAGCTATTAAACTTGCTAAACTGCCTATGAGAATTAAATTCATAATAATACTTAGTTTTTTATTTATTGGTTTGCATATTTTCTTTAGGCCATCCTTCTTCTTGGATAGAGTATCTGTAAAAAAGTTTATTCATCATTCACTAGAGTTTAGAACAAGGGATGAGCATAGCAACTGCGTAAACTTATTTAAGCTTGTGAGGCTTAATGATCAACATGGGGACGGGTGATTCCTGCACCACATGCTCTGCTACGCTCCCGAAGATCGCGTGCTCCAGTCCTTTACGGCCATGTGTTCCCATAATTACTAGATCTATACCCTCAGATTCAATGGTTTCCAGAATTTCGATGGCTGGATCTCCGGGCTTAAAGGCCAAGTTTTTTCTAACAAAAAAACCTCAATTATAGAGCGGTTTTCTATAAATGAGATTTTTATAAATTCAGGTTCGCACACTTTCAGAGAAACATACAAAACCTCTTTTTTATATTTTTATGGATGAGTAATATCATAATGTAATATATTTTAATGTCAAGGTAACATTAAGTAATTGATAAAGATTGGATTTCAAAATGTTCAATCTGTTTTCATTTTACTTTTCACTGTTTCCTGTTTACCATTTGATAAATGTTCAATGTGCATACATCTTGCGTAGTTCAGAATAAATATTTCTATAATCTATAATCTCTTTTAAAACCCCAGTTACTTCTTTCTTGACTAAATTCTTTCCAATTTGATTACTCTTGTATCTCTTTATTATAATTCCCGAATTACCATTTTCACCCGGTACTTTGTTACAGCAATAAACCCAGATCATCATGGCTGAACTATCCGCAAAAAATGAAACTGATGGAGTGTTGCCAAATACATAATCTGAGTAACTTGCATATCTGACACTAACCGGAAATATTTTTATTGTTATTCCTGCATGTCTTAAAAAACTACCCGGGTATTCCAATTCCTCTTGTTCATATATGCAATAATCATGGCCATGTGATTGAAGATGATTTCCTATATCTTCCATTACCGGACGAATTACATCTTTTCTTAATCCCTCAAATTCCTCTAAAAAAGAATCTTTCTCGAATTTGCTTTGCTCCTTTCTTTCTTTTGTTTTCTCTGCGTTCTGAACTCCTTCCATAACTAGAGGATTCAATTGATATCTTGTCTCTTGATTCACTTTTCACCCCCTCATTTTTTCTGTCGAAAAATGCTAATATCTTATTCATTTTGGCATTTTCCTAATTTTACAGATTGCTTATTAAGAATTTCTTTTTCCTCTAGTAGATCATTCCATTTCGTACAGATTTCTTCAAATGCTTGGGTAATCTCTGGGCATTCATTAGAAGTAGTGAGGGGAACTCCACTGTCTCCTCTAATAACAATCTCAGGCTCAATGGGGATTCTTCCTAAAAAAGGAACCTTCATTTCCCTCGCTGCTTTTTCCCCGCCACCTTTTTTAAAAAGATCGATAGGTTTATGGCAGTAAGGACAGTTAAACCCACTCATGTTTTCTACAATTCCTATTAGTGGTAGTTTCAACTGCCTTGCAAAAGTGATTGCTTTTCTACTGTCGAGCAAGGCGACATCCTGAGGAGTAGTTACAATAATTGCCCCATCAACATCATCGATTAAGTGGGCGACACTTAGTGCTTCATCACCTGTTCCGGGGGGAAGATCTACAATTAAAAAATCAAGCACACCCCAATAAACTTCACTAAGCAACTGCCCAATAAGCTTATGCTTTAAGGGACCACGGAAAATGACCGCATCATCTTTAGATTTCAGTAAAAAAGCAACAGACATAACCTTAAGAAGATGCCCAGCATAAACTGGAATTATGCCTTTTTCGTATGTATGAAACTTTTGATCTTCTATGCCCAGCATTTTGGGGATATTAGGTCCGTGAATATCAGCATCAAATAATCCTACAGCAAATCCTAATTGTGTAAGAGTAATCGCTAAATTAGTTGCAACTGTAGTTTTCCCCACTCCACCTTTACCACTAAGGACAAGATATTTGTATTTAATGTGAGACATGTTATTGCTTACCAATTTCTTCATATTTGCTGCTCTCTCTTCCGATCTGATTTTTTCAGATTTTTTATTATCCTTTTTCATTGTCATCCCCCCATTTTTTTGAGCTTGTGGTTAAATAAGTAGATTTATTCTTTGTGCTATAATCTAATCTTCAGTTCAGTGACTGCTCCTGGTACAGCAATGATAATTTTAAGTGTACCTTCCCTTTCCTAAAACACATTAAAGTTGGGGTGCGAATAATGTCGTATTTCTGAGCTACTTTTTTCCCTTGAATAACATTGAGTGTGTAACATTTAAACTTCCCTTTAAATTTCTCTGCTAGTTTCCTGAGCGTTGAATAAACCTTAGTATAAGGTTTGCACCAAGGTGTGTAAAAATATACGAGTACAGGCAGATTTGAGTTCAGTATCTCTTCCTTAAAGTTTTTCTCGCTTACATCTTTTACCATCTTGCTATTCTCCTTATACCAATTTTGCTGTGTAAAAAGTTTCAGGGGTTGTCATGACGCTCATCAATCTTATAATTTGTGCTTAAGATTACCATTGCAAATGAGAAGAGTTATTTTTGTTTATAAGGATTTATAATTAATACAGGAACAGGTGATTTTCTTATTGTTTTCTCAGCTACACTTCCAAAAATCGCATGGTCCAGCCCTTCACGACCGTG
>RCNB010001027.1_pt1 | contig 17849 bp, 18 predicted proteins | sample 2041321 | NCBI WGS metagenome assembly RCNB01 (sample SAMN09708232, study PRJNA481090) | Marine sediment metagenome, whole genome shotgun sequencing project. | reverse complement strand
AACGCTCATGGTATGCACGTATGGGAACAACCATACGAAGCGTTGCGTATGCCAATGGTAGGTAATTTAAGAACGGATCCATTTGAACGCGCTCATAAAGAGGCTATTGGCTATGGCAGATGGCAGTTTGAGCATATGTGGGCTTTTGCGCCTGCTGGGTATTATGTTGGGCAATGGTTACAGAGCTTTAAGGAATTTCCACCGCGTCAAAAACCGGGTAGTTTTAGTTTGGATCGCGTGATGGAAGCCGTGACTAAAGGTGCTGGAGATAAATAAACTAAATTAAAGATTCAACCCAATCATGGAAAAAAAAGAAGAGCTAAAAAATCCGAAACGCTCGAAAACGAAACTCACAATTGGAGTAGTAGTCTTGTTGTTAGGTTTTTTTAGCCCTCTTTTAATTCCTTTAGTGGTGACCTCCAATTGGTCTACAGCTACCAAAAGTATTATCTCTGGCCTTCTTGCTTTTGGCATTCCTGAGCTTTTTATGCTCCTGGCCATAGTAGTGATGGGAAAACCCGGGTATGAATATATAAAGGGAAAAATCGGAAAGTATTTGAAGCGATATTTACCGCCCGATCAGGTTAGTCGAAATCGTTATTATTTGGGTTTGGTATTATTTAGTATTCCATTAATATTTGGGATTTTGCAACCCTACCTAGGTCATTTTATTACGCTTTTTAAGGAGTTACCGTTTTGGTCACATACAGCGCTCGATATGATGTTTATCACAGGTATTTTTGTTTTAGGGGGCGACTTTTGGGATAAATTGAGTGGTCTTTTTCAGTATAAGGCCAAAATAGCCAGAGCTAATTAAAAAATTAAATAATGTTAAAAGTTGATTAACATTAAAAATAAAAAATTATGAAATATATATGTATTGTTTTACTGTCATTTTTTTCATTGACCGCTTTCGCTCAAGATAGTGATGACAGTGATCAACCTGCGCAAGACGATGCGTCTAAGGCATTAGATGCTACTGCGACCCAGTGGAGTTTTCAAGGGGCCTACCAATTCATGCCTGATTATCATAGTGATATGGTCAATGGGGCGGCACGAAGACCGGGGCTTGACAATTACGTTCAGTTGCGTATTGTGGCTCCAATTCCCTTAAAAAAGTTGACTATTCTACCCAGGGTAACATTGCGACATTATGAAAATGTGAGTACCGGTGAATCCGGATTGGGTAATACCGAGATTTTTGCATTGATCATCCCAAAAGCTTGGGATTGGGGAACCGGCCGAGCGGGTATTGGTCCAATGGTCACCCTGCCAGGGAATGCACAAGTAGCAAAAGATGAATGGGGGTATGGTTTTTCCTCAGCCTATGTAAATAATTCTGGATTTTGGTTTTACGGGGTCTTATTAACGCAATCGTGGCGGGGTGTTGATCCAAGTGCTTTACAAGCTGGATTTTCAGATGCCAATCCTTTAGGAATTGCACCTTTCTTAAATTATCGTTTTGGAGATTCGGGTTATTACGTTGGCAACGGCGATATGGTAGCTCTTTACGATTGGAATACAAATGGGTTTTTCTTGCCAATTGGAGTGCGATTTGGAAAAGTCTGGGTGCTACCTAAAGGCTCTGTCAATGTATATGCCGAATACCAGACAAGTGCGATTTATAAAAACTGGGAAGGTCCGGCAGTGAAGAATTCATTCCGTCTTAATTTCACCTACACCATGCCTCTTGGCGGTAAATAATGGGCACTAAATAACTGATTTAAAAAATTGTACAACTAATGAATCAAGTAAGAACAATGCCCGATAGCGTTTATTTAAATAGATTAAGCCGATTTATAGACGTGGTCTATGCGTTAGTCTTTTTTCATATGCTAACCACTTATCTGCCGATTATAGAAGATATGGAATGGTCGCATAAACCCTTGGGGCTTCTAAGCCATATGATGGACAATAGCAACGAATTATTGCGTATTTTTATTGGTGCGGGCTTGGCGCTGATGTATTGGCACCAAAACAATAGCCTCTTCAAGAATTTGATTAAAACAAATGCTACGCATGCGGCACTTTCTTTGATTCAATTATTTTTAGTTTGTCTTTTTGTGTATTTTGCAATAGCGGATCCGGCATTAGAGAGCCAATCTTCGCCAGCGTTACAGGCCGGAAGTTTAGCGCTTGCAGGTTTTATTGGCGTTGGATCATGGATTTATGCATCAAAACATAAGATGATTCATGAATCGTTGAAAGACGATGATGTAACTGCCATTACGCGCAGTAACCTCATGGAACCTTCTGTGGCCGTAGTAAATATTGGGCTTGCATTCGTAGGCCCACTGGTTTGGACACTGGCATGGTTCGTCTTACCGGTTATATTTAATTGGATGCTAAAAAAACGAGGTAAATAAGTACTAATATAAAACTCTATTGACTATGAAAAATTACATCTATTTTATGCTACTAGCTTTAGTAACTTCCGCATGTGGTAGCGGTGTCTCCGTGACATCAGATTACGATAAAACGGCGGACTTCTCCAAATACAAAACATTTACATACTACGGCTGGGCCGATAAGAGCGACCAAATGCTAACCAGTTTCGACAAAGAAAGAATCGAAACTGCATTTGGAAACGAATTTGCTATGCGGGGATGGACCGCAGATCAGACCGATGGAGATGCCATAATATCCCTTTATATTGTGGTAGATCAAAAAACGAGTTATAATTCCTACACCGATCACTACAATTCAGGAATGTACGGTGGTATGTATGCTCCGATGTACGGATATGGATACGGAGGAGGCATGGGCATGGGCATGGGAACCAGTACCACAACCACCACCCAAAATGATTATGAGGTAGGAACCCTGATTGTAGATGTTTTTGATGCACAAACTAAAAAACAGATATGGCAAGGTATCGGAAAAAAGACCATCAGTGAAAATAAAAACAAACGTGAAGAGAAAATAAAAGAAGGCGTTGCAAAAATTATGAAAGCATTTCCTGTTCAACCCAAGGGATAAAATAGCGCCAAAGCTAAAAAAAGAACACCATCGACAACATTCGCAAAAAATTAGTAGAGCATGTTAAAAAAAATAGATGGTTTGTTAAAGGACAAATCGGTTTCGTCTGTTCTGCTACTGATCTTTAGTTTGATCTTTGTTTTTTTATTGCCTGTTTTTGAGTTTCCAAACCCTGCAATTACGATACTACTGTTTTCGATTATTATTTTTTTGGCGGCCTATTCCATTAGCACTAAAGTTACTTTAATTGGACTTGGAGCTATCCTAATTGAGCTCGCTACGCGTACAACAGATTTTATATACCTGCATTATCTCGCGGAGTTGTTGACCAATCTGTTCATTATTTATATCGTCGGGTCCGTAATAAAAGACCTGTTGGCACGGAAAAATATCGATATCTATTCCCTAGTAGACGCAATAAATGGCTATCTGCTTCTGGGCATCATGTTTATAAGCCTGGTGGCCTTTTGTGACGTTTATGTTCCGGGTTCGTATAATGCAGCAGGGAAATCGGATATGGAACTGGTGTATTATACCATGATCACGCTTACAACAGCCGGTTATGGTGATATTACTCCACAACTGCCAATAACACAGTCTTTATCAATGTTTATTGCCGTCACCGGGCAATTTTACGTAGCAGTTATTGTCGCAATTTTGGTAGGTAAATATTCGAGTGGTAATGGGCAAAAAGAAGGGGTATAGTAGTGCCTAAATACGCGTTAGTAATAGAATGCAAGTCAGTTGGTTCAAGGTAAAAACTATAGTAATTTTAATACCATACTTTAATTAAAAAAATAACCTAAAACACCACATTATGAAAACTTCAATTTTCGCATTACTTTTTTTACTCATTTGCCTCCCAATAATGGGGCAAGAAGACAGCTCAGTACCGCTACGTAATAACGAGGTAAAGTTCATGGTTACCGATTTAATCAATGGCTCTATATTATTAGGCTATGAAAGGGCGTTCGGGAAACATATAGGCGTAAACCTTCTGGTTGGTTATAAAGGAAAAAATGGCCTACTAAAATTATCCGGTTTGGATACGGAACTGATTAAAACCGGTGACTTAACCTACAGCGGAACCCGTATCATTCCCGAATTTAGATATTATCTGAACGAAAGGACTAGTGGTATGACAACGGGCTTTTATTTTGGGGGCTATGTTACCTTTATCAATTACAAATCTGATTTTAAGGGAACTTATACCAATGAAGACGGAGATTTCCCTTTTCAATATGATGCCACAATAAATACAAGTTCGGTAGGTCTTATGATAGGCTACAAACTACCTGTATGGAAAAATTTCAGCATCGATTTCTTGATTGCAGGACCTGGCGTGGGAACCTACAAACTTAAAATGAAAGAGGTAGTTGCCCCTCCGACCGAATTCTGGTTTGACCTAAATGAAGCCCTTGAATTATATTCCTTGGCCGATTTGATTAATGCAGATTTTGATTTTAGCCCGAGTAAAAGAAATGATAGTCTGTCAGTGCCCTCATTCAGATATGGCATTACCTTATGCTATTCATTTTGATAAGTAAAGTGATGCTCTTTTAAAAAAGAGCTCATTTAAAAGAATTTCCGCTTCGTTCGTCGGAAAAAAAATACGTTTTTAAATATAATTTGCTAGATAAATACAACATTTATTTTGACCTTAAAACTAGTACGGGCACGAGCAAAAATTATAAACAGAATAAGTATTGTAGTATTGGTCTTAGGGGTATGTAGTATTCAAAAAGTACAATGTCAATCACTTGGTAGGCCGACACCTGGATACAAGAATACCTTTGGAGCTGCCACAAGTACAGGTTTTTTTTTCAATAAAGATGCTTATTTCTGGGGCTTTGGTGTAGATTATTCTAGACTGCTTGCTGATAAATGGGTCATTAATATCAGTATGGCATATGATCAAGAAATTTCAAAATCAGAAACAAAGGATACTACTATAATTAATACAATAACCCCAAGCTTGGCTTTCGGTTATGTTTTTACGCCGAAATTTGTAATGGGATTCGGTATTGGAAAAGGACTCTTTGATGATGATAACGAAACAGGAAATTTGCAGTTCAATAAAAATGGGGGCTGGACGGTTGGGTTACTAGGTGTTTATACCATACTACAAAAAGGTCGTCATGGCTTTGACATCTCCACTGGTCTTGAACAGGGCCTGGGAAGTCCTGATCTTGATTTTACAGTTGAACTTGGTTATGGGTATAGCTTTTAGGAATGTTGGAATTTTTTTGGATGTATCCAATCGGCAATTAGTTAGAATTAGAGGAAATACCGTAGAAGAACGTACTTCAATTGGTGCCATTTTACGAGGACTAAGAGGAAACAGGTCAAGAAAAAATCGCCGGGCAATAGAGCAACAGGCCAATGCAATGGTGGTTGTACACACCGAACAGGAACTGATGAACGATTTTAAAAAAGCTTTTTGTGCATGTATGTAAGGTAAGGGGCATACCGTGAAGTGAGCCTTTGATTTAATTTCATATATTCAGTGAAAAAATAAAGTGAATTTGAATATTGATTCGAGTAAAATGGAAGTCGTAAATGAAATTGGGTATCCTCAACTTTTACTAAACAATTTTAGATGCTTTCCATAAGGTGGTTATATGTGTTTCTTATGATCACTTCTTTGTGTCCATTAGGGGCTATTGCCCAGGATAGCATTGTTGATCAAGAGGTAAATGTTAACAAACAATATTGGCTAGACTATAACCATCCTACGGTTCTCAGCGAGACCCAGTCGATACGGACAGAAATTGCATTCCGAACAATTGATCCGAATATATTCAATCGTTTTCAGGCCATTTCTACCGTTACTTTTAAAAATGGCAATAAAATACATAAGTTTTGGAATCTTTTCAGTTCTTATCAGCTCGGTGGTGGTGCCATTTATACCCAGAATACAAGTGCCACGGATAATTTGGAACTACGAATGATTCAGGGTTTTAGGGTGATTATACCCACGATAAAATTAATCACCTTAAATAATTATGTGCGACTGGAAGAGCGTTTTCAAAATGAATTCAATAAGCAAGGTTGGCGAAGTGGTTATCGCTTAAGGTACCAACTAAGCACGAACATAAGCTTGCCCAGCCGCTATTTGAAATTCACGGAAGGTTTTTATTTTCCTATAAAGGCCGAAGTGTTTTTTAATCTTAAAAAAACGGATCGTTTTAATGATTTAGTCAGGATATCCCCTGGCGTAGGGTACAAGTTTAAAAACAATTGGCGCTACGAGATGTTCGTTATTTTTAACCGTACCAAGAACACCACGGAAACTAGCAATACAACGAGCGACTTTATTCTAAGGTTCCGGATTTACAATGGAGGAAAGAAAAATCACGCGTTAAAGGAACAAATCGATTTTCAATTGGAGGACGAGAATTAGTGTCTACCAAAATGATTATTTTTATGTATTCGAAAAAAATAAAAGCAAATAGCAAAGCATGAGCGCACACGATTCAATTCTCAAGTTAAAGAAGCAAATGGGTAATTCTATAATTGGCCAAGAAAAATTGATTGAACGCTTAATACTCGTTTTATTGGCCGATGGTAATTTATTATTGGAAGGGCTGCCTGGCTTAGCCAAAACCAGGGCAATAAAAGCGCTTGCTAAAGAGCTCGATTGCGGATTAAGTCGAATACAATTCACGCCTGATTTACTGCCCTCGGATGTTACCGGAACAGAAATATATCAACCAGAAGCAGAGGAGAAATTTATTTTTCAGCAGGGTCCTATTTTCAGTAATCTAATACTTGCAGACGAAATAAACCGTGCACCGGCAAAGGTGCAGTCCGCTTTATTGGAAGCTATGGAAGAACGGCAGGTATCGGTGGCAGGTAAGACCTATAAAATGGAGCCTTTGTTTATGGTAATGGCGACTCAAAACCCTGTTGAACAAGAAGGAACCTACCCTCTCCCAGAGGCGCAAATGGATCGATTTTTAATGCATGTGATAATCGGTTATCCTGATGACCATTCAGAATTGGAAATTATGCGACTGAACCGGGCCGAACAGCATAAGGCAAAGAAAGACGAGCATAAACTTCTTTCGCCAAAGATTGTATTTGAAGCACGCGATGAAATAGCCAAGGTGAAGATCCCGGAGAAGATGGAGCAATACATCGTCGATATAATTTCAGCAACGCGCTATCCAGAAAAATACGATGAAAATTTGAATCGTTGGATTGAATTTGGTGCGAGCCCAAGAGGTAGCATTGCCATAGACCGGGCTTCCAGAACCCATGCCTGGATGGAAGGAAAGGATACGGTCTCACCGGATGATATTCGGGCTGTTGTCACCGATTGTCTAAGGCACCGTCTTATACTCAGTTATGAAGCCAACGCCGAAGGAATTACACCAGATAAGGTTATCGCGTCGTTACTTAAACTCGTTGCCGTCATCGGTTAAAGGATTAGAATCATGCTATGAAGAAATCCGCGAATAAAAATCCGAATGTATTTGTCAGTTTACAAGATCTTCTTAAAATGGAGCCTTTGGCGAAAGGATTTAGCTTTTTATCTAGAAAACAAAAAGTAAAAAGTATTCTTGGTGGAAAGCACGCTTCCAAATTACGTGGCCGAGGTTTGGATTTTGAAGAAGTCCGTAATTATGTAGCGGGGGACGATATACGGAATATCGACTGGAAAGTTACCGCGAGAACTCGGAAAACCCACACCAAAGTATTCACTGAGGAGAAGGAGAAACCAGCATTGATTATTGTAGATCAGTCGAAATCGATGTTCTTCGGTTCTCAGAAAAAAACCAAATCGGTCGTTGCCGCCGAACTTGCTGCGCTGGCCGCATTCAGGGTATTAAAGGAAGGTGATCGGGTTGGAGGAATTGTTTTTGCAGATGAAGGTATCGACGTCGTATTTCCCAAACGTGATCGCAAGAATATACTTCGTTTTCTTGAAACCATCGTGAGTAGAAATAATAAATTGAACGAAACAAAACCGGTTTCTTTTGAGGCCGCATTAGCTGAGGTCTTTGCAAAAATCCGAAATATCATCTCGCATGATTTCTTAATCTTTATCATCAGTGATTTTCATCGGTACGCGCCGGAAGTCGTGAAGGAAATCGCATATATGTCGCGTCATAATGATGTAATTCTTGCGAAAGTGTATGACCCGATGGAGCAGCATATTCCGAAGGAAATTTTTATCACAAGCAACGAAGATTCACAACTTAAACTAGATGGTAGGAACAAAAAAATACGGGATAGGTTTGAAACGGGTTTCGATGCCGAGTATGAACAATTCGAAGCCCAAATGAAGAAGTATCGGGTACCCCTTTTTAAACTCGATACCATAACCGATATTGATGTTCAAATCAAAGAAATACTCATTAAACCGAGGAAATGAAGCGTGCCGGATTCACATATAATTTGAGGTTAAATGGTTATTTGCAGAATCCTGTGGACCAAGAGGTGATCCTACCCGATTTAGAACCTTTGTATGAACCCGAACCGGTTGCCTTTAGTTTCGAAACACCTGCATGGTACGTGTTGTCGGCACTCGTTCTGATTGCCTTGATTTTTGGGCTGTGGAAGTGGTATAAAAGCTATCGAAGCAGGGAATATCGGCGAATAGCCGTTAAAAAACTTGGAGGAATTCAATTAACCGATTCCTCGGAAAGTGCTGCGCTAAGTACCATTCAGATTACGCTAAAACAGGTAGCGATGTCTACCTATGGGCGGCCCATGGTAGCAGCGCTTTTTGGTAAGGAATGGTTACAATTTCTCGAGCGTACTGGTAAACACACCCCATTCACACAATATGAATTGCTCAATGCAACTACATCAGATGTAGCTAATGAACAGAACGCCTCACATATCGGAGCACTTCGTGATATGGCAAAAAAATGGATACTAACACATGCCTGAGAATTTTGAAATAGCATATTTATGGGTCTTTTGGTTGCTACCGCTTCCGTTGTTGGTCTATTTTGTAGTACCTGCACTCCGGCTCAAGAGTTCTTCACTTTCGTTACCCGATTTTAAAAAGGCTCAAAAGTATACAGGAGAAAAACCCAGAAGATCGGCATTGATCCGGAAGAGAAATATTTTACAATGGCTGGGGCTTTCATTGATATGGATATTGACAATTGGAGCTCTGTCTTTTCCTCAACTGGTTGAGGAACCACAGTTAAAAATCAAAACATCCAGAAATTTCCTGATTGTTTCAGATATTTCTTTTAGCATGGCTGAAACCGATTGGAAAATAGACGGTAAGCGTGTTAGGCGCTGGGATGCGGTGAAAAACGTCATGCATGATTTTATTATGAAACGCGAAGGTGACCGAATGGGGTTGATATTCTTTGGCTCTAGCGCATATGTGCAGGCTCCTTTCACTACAGATCTTAAAACCGTGGACCAGTTACTGGAAGAAGCCGATGTAGGCATGGCCGGTCAACTAACACATATCGGAAAAGCGATCGTTAAGGGAATCGATATGTTTGAACAAGACACCATTAAAACCAAAGTGATGCTGGTTTTAACCGATGGTGTCGATGCAGGAACGGAGATTTTACCTCTTGATGCGGCAGATTTGGCCAAGAATGATTCTATAAAAGTCTACACTATTGGAATTGGGAATCCTAAGGGGAGTGGATCGGACCTTGATGAAAGAACACTGGAAGAAATAGCAGATTTAACCGATGCATCTTATTTCCGTGCGATAGATGCAGACAGACTAAATGAGATCTATGCTGAATTAGACGCATTGGAGCCTATAGAATACGAAGAAGAGGAATACCAACCCGTTACCTTGCTGTATTTTTATCCATTGGGCGCTGCATTGGGTATTGCGATCGTGATGCTCATAGTTCAAATTTTGTTTTCCGGACTTAGACAGTTAAAACATAAATTCAGAGATGATTGAAAGTGTTTTAAATATCGACTGGAATGAGTTTCACTTTTTGAGACCACAGTTTCTGTGGTTAGTATTACCTCTGGCATTAATCTTAATTGTTGGTCTTATCGTTGTTCGCGAACAAGTGAGCTGGAAGCGGCATATTGCAGTTCATTTAAGACCTTTTGTCATAAAAAAGGGTAGTGAAACTATGAAACGATGGATGCAACTAATTACATTTTTGGTGCTGTCGATCGCGGTGGTGGGCCTTGCAGGACCAAGTTGGGAAAAATTCGAGCAACCCGAGCGTATACTCGAAACGCCAATGGTAATTTTACTCGATCTTTCACAAAGTATGATGGCTACCGATCTACAACCTAATCGACTGGAGCGCGCCAAGTTTAAGATCAGCGACCTTATTGAAGCCGACCCTAGAGTGAGAACAGCTTTGGTGGGTTTTGCCGGTACCGCACATACCTTGGTTCCTTTAACAAACGATTATCGGATAGTGGAATCTAATTTAAAGGGAATTACCACCAAAATTCTTCCTTTCCCGGGATCAGATCTTGAAGCAGGTTTGACATTGGCAGATAGTTTAATGAAAGTAACGGAAGCTCCTGGCACCATCTTATTGATTAGTGATGGTTTCGACGAGGCTGTTTTTGAGCAGCTGCAGCGCCTGGCCATTCAGGGGAATACACGTATCGAGATCTTACCTATGGGTACGGCTGCAGGATCTGAATTTCCTGCCTCGGGAAGCTCAAAATACTTAAGGGACGCCAGTGGAAAACCAATTATTGCGTCAATTGACCCTTCGCTTTTACAAAAGTTGAATACCATCGAAGGAATTAATGTAAATGACTTAACACTTGATAATAGCGACGTGGTCAAGATTGCTGAAACTATTAGAAAAGAATTGGAATACAAAGATAAAATTGAAGAAACAGAAGAGAAGTGGAAAGATGCCGGACTCTTATTTGTTGTGCCATTTGCATTCTTTGTTTTGCTCTGGTTTAGAAAGGGTTGGGTGATCTATTCGATATTTATGGTGCTGTTTTTGAGTTCTTGTTCCTCTGAATCTTCATTCAATGACCTCTGGACTACTGATGATTATAAGGCGCAACAATTTTTTGACAGCGGAAATTATGAACAAGCTGCTCCCTTATTTGAAGATCCTCTTCGCAAAGGGATAGCCTATTATAAAGGCGAAGACTATGCGCGTTCGATTCAGGCCTTTGAGATGGATTCCTCTGCTCAGGGCCAATATAATCTGGGGTTGGCCTATTATAAGATTGGAAATCTGAATTCGGCCAAGAGGGCTTTCGATGATGCGGTATCCCTTGATTCCTCCTTTACTAATGCTTCGATAAATGCAGCCAGAACCACTAACCTGATCGCTTCGAAGCAAAACGAAATTGGAGAAGTAGAAGAAGCCTCAGAGGAGAAAAAAGCAGAGAATACTAAAAATTCAGACCTTGAAGATCTAAGTGGTGGTGGACAGGAAGCAACCGATGAGGATATGAAAAAGGAACGCAAAGAAGAAACGGTGGCAACCGATATACGAATGGGGAAGGAGTTGGAAGAGGTGCCGGACGATTTCGAAGGTGGTTCTCAGGAAAATTCCCAAAAAGTTCTAATGAGAAAAGTAGACGATGACCCGGCCATATTTTTACAACGAAAATTTCGCTATCAAGTGAAGGTTAAGCAGATCAAACCGAAAGAAGACCAGAAGAAATGGTAAAGGGCTACCTTAGACATAGTATCATTATAACGCTGTTTTTCGTAACCAGCAACCTTTTTGCGCAGGGGGTCTTTTCCACAGTAGCCGCAAATAAGCAGGAAGTTTATGTTGGAGAGCCTGTTAAAATAACAGTTTCCGTATTCACACCAACATGGTTTACCCAGGGGGTCGATATTGGAAATATTAAGGTAAATGGGGCATTTTCGGTCTACTTCAGATCGCTTAGTACCTCAAGAACAATAAATGGGCAGACCTACGCAGGAGTGCAATTGTTCTACAATGTATTTCCCTTTGAAGAACAGGATATTGTGATTCCAGTCCTAAATTTTGAAGTGGAGACACCAGCCCTAGGTGGGTATAAAGGAGTTAAGAGAAAACTTCAGACCAAAGAAAAAGTAATTAGAATCAAACCAACTCCGCCTGATATAGATCGCGATCAATGGTTGGTCACTGGCGGAATGACCGCTCGGGAACGCTGGAAGGGAAATCTGAATTCGGTTAAAGTGGGTGATGTCCTAGAACGCACTATTACGAGAAACGCTACCAACACGGTCGCAGAATTGATTCCGCCCGTATTTTGGGATTCCATCCGTACTGTGAGTCTTTACACTGTTCGCCCCGATGTAAATACCAACAAAAGTAAGGTTGCCATAAATGCTTCCAGAACGGACGGAGTAAAATACTTGTTTGAAGAAGAAGGTGATGTTATTCTTCCAGACATGGAGTTTAGCTGGTGGAACCCAAATCAGAAAAAATATTTAAAGCGGACCATAAAGGGAAGAACCATTAGTGTACAACCAAATCCCGATTTGGGAATTCTCAGAACTATAAAGGATTCTCTTGCGGTAAAACAAGAGTTAATAGAAGCAGAGGAGACTGTAAAGGAAGCTAAAACCTATTTTGGATTAAGCGTAAAGGAATTCATCGCTCTTGTAGTTGTATTAGGTATTGTACTCTATTTTTTATTGCGATATCTGCTGAAAGTTTGGAGAATTCTTATTCGCAAAAGGGCTGCGTATACCGCCTCAGAGCCCTATGCCTTTCACAAGTTTTTATCGGATTCAAACAGTGGAGATCCTGGCAAATCTATAGCAGCACTCTATCGTTGGATCGGGCATCTGAATCTTAGTGAACCTACGTTGCGAGAATTGGCTTTTGCCAGTGACAGTAAAGGGTTACTACTTGAAATTGAAGCGATTGAAGCCGTTCTGAAAGATGAAAATATAAACCGACTTCTCATCAATAAACAACTCTGGCGGCAAACCCGAAACAAACTCTTGAAAATTCAAAAGGAAGCACCGCCTTCTCGCGAATGGATAAATCCTTAAGATAGTCCTCTTTCAGCGTTTTGCGATCTTCAGAACAAGATAATACGGAAAGGATTGAAAGGAAACCAGGGCATTGGTCAAATCCAAATAAGTGCGAATGTGGTATCTTCACATTCGCTTATTATTCTTGATTTGCTTCTTTAGCAGATTGGAGTTTCGTTCTGTTCGGATCCAAAAATGGGAAGTAAATTTTGTAGATAGTACTGTCATTGGACAAAATAAAAATTGTGATCAAAAACACCTACTTGCAACTTGCATTTGTCCTTTTTTAAAGGGTGAAATAATTTCAACCTGCCTGTAAACGGAATTGAAATATGGAAAAGTTAACAAATGTATTTTTAGGTAAATGACAGTTTTTACTACAAAACAAGATTTCTCCAAAAAAACAGCTCCAAAAAATTAGTGATTATTGAAAAAGCTTATTGTATTTCCTGAAGACTTTTCATCATATTTTCGGCATAAATAGTCGCGGTCTTGTAGGCATCAGTAGGGTTTTTAATACTGGAAGTCACCACCGCCACCAATTGTTTATCCTCCGTCTCGTCTAAATTATAGGCCACTGTTTCCAAAATATAGGTTGTGGAGGTACTTGTTGTCGTTGAAACCGGCATATTACCCCCAAAGGAATTATAGTAAGACCCATTGGCATAGGGATAGGAATAGTAGTTATAAAAATTTCCATAATAGCCAGGATAATAGTTACCGTAACTGCCACCCATATAGGCGCCGCTGCTAGAAGTGGTAGTCGATTCTTCCTTATCCTTGATTGCGGTGACGACCACCGCATTGAAACCTTCGTTGGCCAACATACTTTTAATCGCGGATACTCGGTCTTCCGTGATTTCCCGGTCGAGATATATTTTTGGGAATTTTTTAAAACTTTCGGTTGCCTTGATTCCTTTAGCCCTCAACTGTATGGCTATCGCTTCCTCAAGGGCGATACGGGAATGATTGGAAGCCGTTCTTGCAAGAACGAAGACATTTTTATCCTTGAAGAGATCCAAAACTTCTTGTTCGGCCTTCCAAGCGCCCGTCACTTTATTTTTTGAAGAGGAACACCCTTGCATCAGAAAACAAAAGGTAACTAGCAATACTACTTTGAAACTAGTTGTCATTTAGAAAAATTTAGATTTTATGGTTTATCTCTTTATATCATCGCCATTGGCTTAACGAATTCCCTAAAGTCATTAGAAAAATGATACCAATAAAACGAGATTAGAATAATGTAAGCTACAAATCTCGAACTTTTTGGGGGAATATCTCCCATATTAAAAATTAAAAATACGGTACTAAGATTTTCCGCCGATTCGCTCAGAAGAATATTTTTATAAAAGTCAAGTATTGCGCATTGAACAAGGCCAACTGTAAAAAATTTGGTGAAGGGAAAGTATGTAATCGATTGTATTTAACTTTTATGTCAAAATTAACTGGGAAAGCAAACATGAAAAGCCTCCGGCGCGTAATATTGTTTTGCTTCGTTTTTGGTAATGCTTAGGGGCAGGAATGCACCGATAAACCAAAAGTATTTCAAGACACCACTATCTATAATGTGCTGCTTCCCATTCTTGGAAAAAAAGTAAAGGAACTTGGTTTTGATCTTCCCCATTCTGCCGGTATTTCCGTAAGTTATTTGTGGCAAAAATCAAAGGTCAGCATCTCAAATGTGAATGTGGACTTCAATAACCGTCCACTTTACGATGTAGGTGAGTTAATAACCTTCAATAGTACCACCACCGAATCGACTGTCGTGAATATTCGTCCCGATATTTGGGTTTTTCCTTTTTTGCGGCTATGCTTCGGCACGAGATTAGGTATTCTTCCGCCTGCAATACCCGTATAGTCTGTAGTAAAGGTCTAAGAGCCAATTTTGGTATACGATTTTGCCGATTCGTGATAATTAGTTCTCTCAAGAAGAGCTGATGATTAAAAAATTCCAAGGATTTTATTTTTGTTTTATAATTCCATTTATATTGCGGTGGTGTTAACGAACAAAGCTTAATTGCCGAAACTTTTTCTCTTGTTAATGTATCCTTGAGTTCCACTAATTTTAGAACTCTCTATGAGGTGCAGAGGAGTTGGCTCAACTAAAAATCGATCAATATGTCAAATAACACCCCAGTAAAACGATTAAAAACTGTGGTAAGATTGGAGCGACTTTTTAGTCTAAAATACGTGGCACTACTCGTGTCCCTGCTTTTAATGGTATGTGGAATTCTTGCCGTTATTCTCGGTGGCAATATATTAGTGGAATCAATTCTTGTCCTGATCGGTTTAAAAGATGGCCTACCGGGCGTTTACTTGATTGAAGCAGTCGACACGTATCTTTTTGCCTTGGTAATCCTTATTCTGGCCGGGGAGATTTTTAAACTTTTTGTTGGTAATGAAAACACCTTAAAGAATAGCATTGTTTTTGCCGATATCAAGAGATTTAAAAAGGCTGCTTTGGGAAACTATATTATTAACCCTGACCGTTTGGTGCGCGTTGGGCTTTTTTCTTAAACCGGATAGTTTATATTACGAACTGCTAATATTTCCGGTGAGCATTGTACTGCTGGCACTAGCACTAAAGTTAATGAAGTGAAACCATGATTAGTGAACTTTACGCTAAGGCAATGTTCGGTTAGGATATAAATATGAAATCGAGTATTTTTAAATTCATGGGGCAATGACCACCAAATTGAATTTATGAAATATGATATGTAGAGCGACTAAATGGAATGGTACAGTGCTCTTTCTTTTGATTATACCCCTTGAGTATTGTGCTCCTCGCAGTCGCATTAAAGTTTATTAAAGGAAACAACGATCACTAAATCAAAGTCATTGGCCAATTTTAAGCTTATATCTCTATTTTTTGTTCTGGTGTCTTACCATAGTCATGCACAGCGGGGTAACTATAAGTTTAACAATTTTGGCAACCGGACCATTTTACTGGCTGGTAATGTGACCGGCAGTGTTGAGGATTTTGGTCTTGCATACTATAATCCCGCCCGATTGACCGAAATTGAAAATAATGGATTTGCCTTTAATGCTAGGGCCTATGAATATAGCACCTATAAACTAAAAGACCCAATAGATGAGGCTGAAAACCCCAAGGATACGAGGTTCAATACCATACCTTCTATGGCTGCCGGAACCTTTAGTCTAATGGGTACTCGTTTTGCCTATTCGTTGTTTTCGAAATACTCCAGCAAGACCAACTTAAATTATAAAACTACCCTACTCGAAGGTGACCTTATTGAAGCACTACCAGGTGTGGAGAATTACACTGTTAATTTTGGGCTCGATTCAAGGTTATTAGAAACTTTGATAGGGCTAACCTGGGCGTATGCCATAAATGATAAATTTAGTTTAGGAGTTTCCGTGTTTGGGTCAATTTATACAAACGATGGCGGTAGTAACTTAGAATATACTATTGCGGCTGAAGACAACGGCGTAGCTTACTTTCAAAATCGACCAGAATTCAGGTTAGACTCTTATGGATTGTTAGTGAAAATTGGGGCAAGCTATCACTTTCCGAAATTTGATTTAGGCATCAATATAAATCTACCCTATTTGGAAATTGCTGGAAAAGGAAGTTATGACTACCAAAGAGTACTGTCAGGAATTGGTCCAGATTCTGATGAGCTTTATAGTTATAAATTTAAAGACTTGGAAATAAACCGAAAAGAACCCTTTGGTGTATCGATAGGTGCGGGAATTCCCATAAAAAAAAATAAGTTACATCTTAATATTGATTATGTAACAGGCTTATCTTCATATACACGAATTAAAGTTCCGGGAATTGACACAGGGGAAGATGAACTAACCGCGGTTTCTTTTGATGAAAGCCGAAAGGCGGTTCTAAATTTCGGCCTCGGTGCTGAAGTTTTTGTGAGTGAGCAAGTATATGTATATGCTGGTTTTTCAACCGATTTTAATGCAATCACTTCTTCCTTCAATATTTTGAACGTATCGGGAACTGATGCCAATAGAAACGATTTGGGCAATGATTATCTACATACCAGTTTTGGAACCAAGTTAAAACTAAAATGGGGAAATCTTATTTTAGGAACAACCTATACAAGTAGCAGAACTGATTTTCTTGGCCCATTAAGGGTTCAAAGTGATGAAATAGATCTAACAGTAGATACCTCGTTCTCCGTTTTAAAGTTTGCCCGATGGCAATTTATAGCGGGCCTTGATATTCCCTTCCTAAATAAGAAGGCTGATAAACTCGACATTGAAGAACCAGAATAAGCGTTAATAATGCTAGTGTTTCGTATAATAAATGTCATACCCGAACCTAATGAGTTTTTTGATGCCTTAAATAGCGATTCCATGAAAATTGAAAATAACAACAGCCCTTGTTTTATGACGTCTTTTGTTATTCATATAAGCCATTCCGTAGGCCTCTCGTGCTCAAATAGGTATTTTTAAACTAAGGCGATTTATTTGGTTTCTTGCTAAGGCCCGTGCCAATTTTGAAATTAAAGAACCTTTGAAGGTGAATTGGCTATGGTTCGCTAAATTCTGAATAACATTCACTAAATTGCCAAGCAATATTAGTTTAGGGTGGTTAAGACCGTTTTATAACGAAAAATTAAGTCAGTTAGATGAAGAACTTTTTACTATACCTCTTCCTGTTAGGATCACTAACTATTTTTTCCCAGCAAAAAGAGTCCTATGATATTGGGATTTTGACAGATGTAAATTTGCCCAAGCTTGGACCGTTATTAGAGGCCCTCAAGGATGAGATTACCGCGGTTGTCGGGGAGGATGCTGTGATTCGTTTTCCTGAGGAATTTCAACTCACGAATGATTTTGATATAACGAAAGCCCAAGCCAATTATGAGTCGCTGGTGAACTCTGAAGCCGATATTATTTTGGCATTTGGGGTAATCAATGGTAAAATTCTCACCGAAAGGAAAGAATTCAGCAAACCTACCATTTTGTT
>RCNB010001318.1_pt1 | contig 17866 bp, 21 predicted proteins | sample 2041321 | NCBI WGS metagenome assembly RCNB01 (sample SAMN09708232, study PRJNA481090) | Marine sediment metagenome, whole genome shotgun sequencing project. | reverse complement strand
TTTGCATAAGTAATACCAGCCATAATCAATACGATGAAAATACTCGTGCAGACTTTAAAAATAGATTTCATGGTAATCACCTATGCTTCATAAAAAGATAAGAAGTTGCTTTTTCAACGCGGACAGATAGAAAATTCGTGATAAGAAGTCGCTTTTTCGGTGACTGACTATAGAGAATTTTCTCTTGTGAGTCAATGAAAAGGAACCACAACATATGTGGTGGGAGGCTCAAGAAGTTGCCTGTTAATTTTGGGGGACATCCTATAGTTTTAAAGTTTCGGGTGTACTCTTTGAATAACATTAAAAGTAAAGGATGTCCCCTCTGTTTTCCCGTCCAAACACCCCAGCGGTAGGAAGCCTAACCGGAAAATGGCATTTGTATATCATTACTATGGAGAGCAGGTCGTGAACAAAGATCAATTGCAGAGAGTTTGAATTTCGCTATTTTCGATATTGTTTCTTGTAATCTTCAGTCTTCCTTGGCTAGGTTTTCAATGGGTCAAGTCGCCACTGCCGGAGGTTAAGGCATTGGTATACCCATAAAGGGTTTTAGCTAGTGTTCTTCCTTTGGGTCCAGAATTCTATATCCTCATCTTCGCAAATACGGCTAAATTCGGGCTCGACAGGGAAAACATATCTACTGCTATACTCGCACTTCTTATCAGTCTTATGTAGTATTAGTTGAGCTATCTTGACGCCAGGGTATAATGCGAGAGGAACCTCTCCTATATTCTCCAGCTCGAGAGTCAGACAGCCTTTAAAGCCTCGATACATGAATGTGGCCGTTGCTATTATCAAACCCAGCCGACCACATGATGACCACCCTAAAACATAACCACATAACTTCCTGGGCAAACCAATGTATTCCAACGTACTCCCTAAAACGAGTTGGTTTGGGTGTAGAATGAGCGGTTTACGGAAACCTATGGTGACAAGCTCTTGATATTGGCCGATGTTTTCCCGTATTTCATCTCTGTCTTTCGGGTTTAGACCAAGAAATAGAGTTTTTTGAGTGAGGATGAACTGGGTACCTAGCCGCAGATCTATAGCAGTATCCTTGACCTGGTCATCAAGGTTCAGAATGGGAGTGATCAATCACTAGCCTCTTATCTAAAGGCCTTTCCATATATTTGATTATAGTTTCTTTAGATAGAGCACTCATTCTGGAACGCCCAAACCACAATTTGGCTTCAAATATAGCGCATAAACGCATGACCGTCCCGGCTGTCTTTCCTTGCTTACGTGGGGGCAATTTGAGGCTTGGCCGTCCAGATGCGGTGCCACACCCAGCGCAGTTGCTCCCAGCCCCGTTGGCCTCTCAGCCGGTGGGGTTTTATCTCTTTGGCATAGGGGCTACCCGCTTTGTCCGCCTTGAATTGGAAGACATAGAAGGGCTCCAGACCCATCCTCAGATCCGTAATAACGATATCGTCTACGAGCCGCCGTACGGAATAGAACCCGTGAGTAAACCACTGAAGCCGTTTGACGGACCATCGGCTGTCGACACCCTCAAGGAGGCCCTTGTCACTCGAGTAATGTTTCACCTGGACCGCTTCGGTGTCGTCAAAGATGGAATAGTATCCCTCAAAGTACCCAGTATCGTCCATGACCAGGACACGCCACAACAGTGTGTTGAAAGGCGCCGGGATGGTCAACATCTTCTCGTAGCCGATACCTTGTCGTTTGAAGGATGTGTGGGCAACGTGGGTCACGTAGAGCTTGGCGCCCACACTCCACACGAGGTAGAGGGTGGTCAAGGCGAGACAAACCGTGTTTGCCACGTGGCCCCAGGCGCGTTTGCGGGACACGATCAGGGCCGCAAGCACGCCGAAGAACAGGGGGGCTGAATACACCGGATCAATGATGAAGATGGTTGACCACATGACCGGTGGGGTGGGCAAGGGCCAAAAGATCTGCGTGCCGTAAACGGTAAGACAATCGAGGAGCACATGGGTGACAAAGGCGAGAAAGACTAATAAGTACCACCGGCGGCGGTATTTGGCCGTGTGGGGATGGCTCTTGCCAATTATCCAGACAAATAGGGGGGTGAGTGCAGTAACAACAAAAAGGGAATGGCTAGGGCCCCTGTGATAGGTAAATGCCTTTACGGCATCGGCGTAGGGAAACAAGACGTCAAGGTCGGGAAAGAGCCCACAGACGGCCCCCCACATCCATGCACGCCGCCCCACCTGGCGTCCCAGCATTGCTTCGCCTACGGCAGAAGCCACCTGGGTAACCGAATCCATCTTCATGCCCTCGCCACATCAGTATGCAATCGTCCGTATGGCCGACCGCCGGTCTTCCGGTCTGGTTAAATCAATAATCATCCCCATATTTGCCAAGGGTTGTTGCAAGCTCTCCCTGACTCCTCTCAGCCTGTCTACTGCAGATTCCTTTGGATAGAAACAGGGTGGTTCTTAAGATGTGTTAAAAGGAGCCCGGTTATGGTCTTTGCGTCCTGGATCTCGCCTTTTCTAATCATCTCCATGGCGGTCTCAAAAGAGGTGATTTCCACATCAAGGACCTCGTCATCATCGAGGTCTTGACTGGTAGGCCTAAGACCTGTGGCAAGAAATATGTGGATCTGTTCGTCAGTGTATCCGGGTGCAGGAAAAATCCCGGTCAACTCCTCCATCTCTTCGGCCTCATAGCCGATTTCTTCTACCAACTCTCGCCTTGCACATTCAATCGGCTCTTCTTGCGGTTCTAACGTCCCTGCTGGGATCTCCCACAGGAATCCGCCTACGGCATGGCGGTATTGTTTGATCAAAACGACTCTTCCATCTTCAAGCAAGGGTACCATAGCCGCAGCGCCGGGATGTCTGATGATTTCACGGTCCTTAACCACCCCATTTGGAAGGGTTATCCTTTCAACAAAGAGATCAAATATCTTGCCGCTGTACAGGTTCGTGGTCTTGTGAACCTTAACAGGCATGCGGGTTCCTTTCCCTTTTTTTATACTCATGATATGGTCTTCATAAAATAGAAACTGTGATTATGCGAGAAAAATCATCAAATACCATCATTTTCAAACGGCTTTCCTTGCTGTACTCAGAAATGGAAAAGGCTTACGACCTTACGGCAAACCAGTTAGGCCTTTCCTGCCAGAGTTGTCCTGATAACTGCTGCACAAGCTACTTTCTTCACCATACATATATTGAGTGGGCCTATCTTTGGGAAGGGATAAAGTCGTGTAGCGATGAAAGACAGCAAGGGTTTCTGAGAAGGGCCACAGACTATGTCAATGAGGCTAAAGCATCGCCGGCCGAAGAGGTCAAAGTCCAAATCATGTGCCCTTTAAATGAAAACGGATTTTGCCGGCTTTATGAATACAGGCTTATGATATGCCGCATGCACGGGGTTCCGAACAGCTTTGTCAGGCCTGATGGCAAGAAGTTAAGTTTTCCGGGCTGTTTCAGGTGTCAGGAACTTTATTCGGAATCAGCAACCGCACCTGTTCTGGACAGGACAGATTTCTACCGGAATCTCGCCAATTTGGAGATGGAATTTATGGGGGAAAAGGCTCGGAATCTGCCAAGAGTAAGACTGACACTTGCAGAAATGCTTACGCAAGGCCCGCCGGAAATCTAGTAAAGGCTGTAAATGATTAAAAGAAAAACCAATTCAGTATCACTTTGGTTGTTTGAAAGCCTCCTGGGGTATGGAGAAATCAAACACTTCATATCGAGTCGTACGGGAGGTTCTAGCTGCCGGCCTTGGGATTCTTTGAACCTGTCTTTCAATACGCTTGACGATGCAAAAGCGGTTCTTGACAATCGGCAGCATCTTTCGGAGGCCCTTCAGATTCCTTTAACCAGCATAACAACTGCCAAGCAGGTTCATGGGAGGCATGTAAGGATTTTGTCTCGTTCACTTAAGGGAAGGGGGGCTTGTGATTATCATAGCGCAATCGACTCAACAGACGCCATGGTAACCGATGTGCCCGGGATTTGCCCTGTGGTCCTGCTGGCAGATTGTGTGCCTATACTCATGTATGATCCGTCAAAACGGGTGGTCGGCGTTGTTCATGCCGGATGGAAGGGAACTCTGGGCACAATTGCACAAAAGACTGTGGGGATCTTTAGAAAGGACTTCGATTCTATGCCCGAGGATATCATTGCCTGCATAGGGCCTTCTATAGGTCCTTGTTGTTTTCATGTTGGTCATGAGGTCATAAACCAGGTTGAAAACGCATTCGGGACAAAGGAGGGCTACATTACAAAGGAATCTCAAAGTGGCGGGTATTTCAACTTGTGGAAGGCCAACCAAGAACAGCTTATCCACGCCGGCCTGCTCGAAAGAAATATTGAGTCGGCCAGGATTTGCACCGCTCATAATACCGATCAATTTTTTTCCCACCGAGGAGAAAAGGGCAAGACCGGACGCTTCGCCGCCGGCATCCTTATTTGCTAGTCTTTTTGGGGCCTACTGACCCATACCATTCAATCTGCCGACAAATGCCGCGGATCATCCTGACATCTCGGGCTCGCATCTTAATCCTGGAAAAAAACCTTCGGACATGTTGCATCCAATAGTCCGGATTTTCAGGGTTGATAAAGCTTATATTAACAAAGGTTATTTTCAGTTGTTTGTACATTTCCTCAAGTTCATGCCGAGTGGCCAACTTGGGGGCGAGCTTCTCGGTTTCTTCCCTGTCTGCCAGAAACATTTCATAGCAAAAGAGCATGACAGCTTGAGCCAGGTTCAGGGACGAAAACTCGGCGGTGGGAATTGTCACCACAGCCTGACAAAGGCCTAATTCGGCATTTGTAAGACCGGAACTCTCATGGCCAAAGACAATGGCTATCCGGTTTTTTTGAGAAATGGTGACAAGCTCTTCTGCTAGTTTCCTGGGGCCGGATATAGTAGGCCGTCTCCTTCCGATTCGTGCTGTCGTACCCACAACATATTGAAAAGGGCTCAAAGCCGTTTCAAGATCTTCAAATACCTCCATCCCTTCTACAAGATCACTAGCAAAGTGTGTGGCCAGTTTAAGGACCCGGGTCAAATCGCAGTTGTCAGGATTTACCACCACCAACCGATTAATACCCATATTGCAGGCAGCACGGGCTGAGGCGCCTATGTTTTCGGGGTAGTGTGGTTGGTGGAGCACAATAGCAATATTGTCGAGATTAACACGCATGGACACGGCAAGGCACTTGAATCTGAGAATGTATGCTGATCACGGACCGACCAACTCAAAGGCGCTAAAGAAATAACCAATCTCTAAGGCAGCCGTTTCTCGGCTGTCAGATCCGTGAACTACATTCTGACGGCCATCTGTAGCGTAAGCTTTCCTGATGGTACCTTCTGCTGCTTGAACTGGATCGGTTGCCCCCATCATTTCACGGTATTTGGAAACGATATTTTGTCCTTCAAGGGCCACTGCTACTGAAGGGCCGGAAGACATGAAATCTGTCAATCCTTCAAAATAGGACCGCCCTTTGTGCGCAGCATAGAATTCATTTGCCTGTTCTTTCGACAGATGTACCATTCTCATGGCAACGATCTTGAAACCAGCCTTTTCAAACCGTTTTATCACCTCGCCAACAAGACCCCTTTGAACACCGTCAGGCTTAATAATAGATAGAGTTCTTTCTTCCATGGACGTAATCCTTGACAACTTCGTAAAAAGTCCATCTGCGGCGCTGCGCTTCATCTTTCGTCACTGCGACGTACAATAAGTACGCCTCATTCCTCAATATAGCGCAACTGAAGTGGCTTGAGAACAGTACGCGCGCCTTGCATCTGGAGCTTTTTACTGTGTCGTCTGTTTGTGGACATGATTACGGTAGGCAACAACCCAGAAGAAAGGATGCGGTGGCAGGAAACAAGCCTAACTCCAGACCAATTTCTTCATATTCATTTCAACCACTTTAACAGGAAATATCTGATAAACAACTTCATCGGGGGCAAACCACAGCTTTATTTCCCTTTCAGCTTCTTCTGCGTTGGCTGAACTGTGGACTACGTTCTCATAGATACCGGAGGTGGTAATTCTACCATAGGCGCCCCGGATGGTTTGAGATTCGGCCTCTTCCGGATTAGTGGCGCCGCAGATTCTGCGCATCTTTGTGATAGTGTCTTCACCATGGTAAACTAAAGCCATCACCTTTCTTCGTTGGTGGAATTCACCCATGATGTAGTTTATGAGTTCTTCGAAAAAGGGTTTGTCTTTCAAGGCCTCATAGTGTTCTGCGGCAAACTGCCTACTAACACGGACCATTTTCGTCCCAGCAATCTCGAGCCTGGCCTCTGATAGCCGCGACAAGATGTTTCCGGTAAGGGATTTCTTTAAACCATCAGGTTTGATCAGTACTAAGGTTTGTTCAATAGCCATTTTACTCACCTAAGGAAATAAGATCAACACTCATTGAATTGGATAACATAGGTAAAAGAGCAGTACATGTCAAGATATTGTTAGGAGCTTTTCTGCAAATATGCTATTTAAAACACCTAAATACTTACCGGGGTCAACACAGGATTGAAATTGTTCTCTTGGTATGGTAAATTCATAATATGACTCAAGAATTAATAATAAATGCTACCGATCATGAAACGCGTGTTGCCTATGTGGAAAATGGTATCCTTCAAGAGCTTTTTGTGGAAAGGCCTAGACAGTGTGACATTGCGAGTAATGTTTACAAGGGACGTGTACTTCGTGTACTTCCCGGGATGCAGGCCGCCTTTGTAAATATAGGGCTGGACCAAGCTGCTTTTATTTATGTTGCCGATGTGTTGAATGACTATTACGAGTTTGAACAACTCATGCAGTTGTCCACGGATGAAGATGAGGACCAGTTGGAGGAGTTGGATTCCGGCCAACGACCTCCTAGCCTGGATGAGAGCTTCCTGATTGAAGAACTTCTTCATGAAGGTCAGGAAATTATGGTGCAGGCCTCCAAGGCACCCATTGGTAGCAAAGGGGCAAGGATTACATCACGAATATCATTGCCGGGACGTCTCCTGGTTCTCATGCCAACCACAAGTCACATAGGAATTTCGCGACGAATCGAAAACGAAGATGAACGACAACGACTAAAGGAGGCCATTGCAGCCATTAGGCCGGAGAATTTCGGTTTCATTGCCAGGACAGTCAGCGAGGGGGTGAGCGCGGAAAAACTTGCCAATGAAATGAGCTTTCTGGTCTCCTTATGGGAAGAAATCCAGAGGAAAAATACAACTGCCTCTGTACCAAGTTTGTTGCACAAAGAACTCAATGTTACACTTCGCGCCGTGAGGGATTTGTTTACTCAGGAAGTGGGTAAACTTATCATTGATTCCAAATCTGGATACGAAGAGATCTTGCAGTTTTTGGACACATTCATGCCAAAACTCAAAGACTCTGTTGAACTCTATGAATCACGAGAACCGATCTTTGATGCTTACAACCTCGAGTCGGACATTTCCCGTGCCCTAAAGAAAAAAGTTTGGCTCAAATCAGGAGGATACATCGTTATTGAGCATACCGAAGCGCTAGTAGCTATTGATGTAAATACTGGGCGATTTGTGGGCAAGTACAATCTGGAAGAAACCATCTCGAAGACTAACCTGGAAGCAGTAAAAGAGATTGCATACCAGATCAGATTGCGAGACCTTGGGGGACTAATTATTATTGATTTTATAGACATGGAAAAAAGTTCAAACCGCGAAAGAGTTTTTAACACCCTTAAGGACGCTCTGAAAAAGGATCGGAGTAAGACAAATGTTTTGCCGATGTCAGAGCTTGGACTCATTGAAATGACAAGGAAACGTACCAGGGAAACCCTTAACCGCATGCTTTGTGAACCATGTTTTTACTGTGAAGGGGAAGGATATCTGCAGTCAAAGCGAACAATTTGTTACAATATTTACAGAGACATGCGTAGAGAGTCAAGCGAGATGACGGGGCAAAGCATTACCCTGAAGGTACACCCGGAGACGGCGGAACTGCTCCTGGGAGAAGAACAGCGCATGATAGAATCCCTGGAGAAATGGCTAAATAAAGAGATTATCATCCACCCTGAATCCCAGTTTCATTTAGAGCAATGGGAAATGTACGGGAAATATGAGTAAAAAATGGTTGACAATTGCGACCGGATCGCCTAAGTTATTAGGTTTTGAGCAAGGAATTGTGTTTTTGCGAAACTAAAGTGCCCATCCACGAATAGCTTATCAATCAATGGGCACTAGTATTAGTTTCCAATTCAGAAACGAGCGGTTTTTTCTCTGAGCACTTGTGCCGTCGTAGCCTTGGTGAAGTCGCAAGGCCGCGGATAACGCAGCTCAGAGGGAAAAAGGCCATTTCTGAATGGAAACTAGAAAGGCAATCATCATGTATGCAGTGATATCTACAGGCGGGAAACAATACAAGATCTCTCAGGGAGATACCATAAGGTTCGAAAAAATACCGGGCGAAATCGGCACATCGGTTTCCCTTGACTCTGTTTTGATGTTTTCTGATGGAAACACTCTTAAGGTGGGCCAGCCAACACTACCTGATGTAGTAGTCAGCGGCCATATTGTAGAACAAGATAGGGCGAAGAAAATAATCGTCATGAAATATAAGCGACGAAAAGGTTACCACAGAAAGCAGGGTCATCGCCAATATTATACGGCCATCAAAATTGACACAATTAAGGAAGGATAGGGCCTTTTTGAAGGAGGACAAGACCAATGGCACACAAGAAAGCGGGGGGCAGCTCAAGAAATGGCAGGGATAGCAACGGCCAGAGGCGTGGTATAAAGCGTTTTGGCGGGCAGGTAGTCTCTGCCGGCAACATACTGGTACGTCAACTTGGAACCAAAATCCATCCCGGGAAGAACGTGGGCATGGGCAAGGATTATACCTTGTTTGCCAAGATTAATGGTATTGTTACATTTGAACGCTTAGGGCGTTCCAGGAAAAAGGTCAGTATTTACCCCGTTTCCCCGTAGAACTAAGAGTCTCTCTCTTAGGATACTTTACAAGCTCAACGCCCTCTGCCATAATAATGATCGCCTTTCTTTGATCTTCGATGCTCGATGGATTTCTTGCAAAGTCGTCATCCTTTTCTACTGAGGCAGTTTCAAAATGTTCAATTTTGTCCAAGGTCAAGGAAGGCGAAAATTTTAACCACAGGAATATATTGAATATTTCGAGGATTAAAATTTGAGCCCGACACAGAGATTGGATAAAAAGGGGCGTTTTGAAATTGCCTCTCCTGAATGATTGTTTCAAAGAGGTATTCCCTTCCCAGAAGAATCGATAAGAATGAAATTTATTGATGAGGCGCTGATTATTGTTCAGTCCGGTGATGGTGGCAACGGTTGTGTAAGTTTTAGACGGGAAAAATACGTACCCAAGGGTGGTCCGGATGGAGGTAATGGCGGAAGGGGCGGTGAGGTCGTTTTAAAGGCCTCCTCGCAAATCAGCTCTCTGTATGAGTTTGATTTTAAAAAGCATTTCAAGGCCCAGAAAGGCGCCCACGGGCGGGGGAAGAAAAAAACAGGCAAACAGGGCAAAGACTTGGTCATTGAAGTTCCCATCGGCACTATAATACGAGAAGCGGAAAATGGTCGTATTCTGAAGGATTTTGTTGAAAACGGCGAATCCTTTGTTGCTGTTTGCGGGGGGCGGGGAGGCCTTGGGAATCAGCATTTCACATCTCCCCGAAACAGAGTACCCAGATATGCCCAAGATGGTGAACCTGGACAAACTCTTACACTAAAGCTGGAGTTGAAACTCCTGGCCGATGTGGGCATTATCGGACTACCCAATGCGGGCAAGTCAACCCTTATTTCCAAGTTATCATCGGCCCGGCCCAAGATTGCCGGCTACCCCTTTACGACTCTGATCCCTTGTCTTGGCGTGATTGAAGTAAACGAAAGAGACCCATTTGTAATTGCTGACATTCCAGGTCTCATAGAGGGGGCTCATCTAGGTGTGGGCCTGGGCACAAGATTTCTCAGACATGTGGAAAGGACACGAGTTTTGCTCCACCTAATTGATCTTGATGCCTTGACACCAGAAAACCTTCTCGGCCCTTATCAGGTCATTAATCGCGAACTTGAGTTGTTTAATCCAAAGCTTTCAAAAGAGTCTCAAGTCATTGCATTAAACAAGATCGACAAACCAGAAGTATCAGCTTTGGCAAGTAAGGTTATCAAGGCCCTAAAGCCTTTGAATTCAGATATCTGGGTTATTTCAGCGCTTACCGGTGAAGGGCTGGATCCACTGAAAGCCCATTTGGCGGAACTCGTAGAAGGCGCTAAAAAAGCTACTGCGTGACAGTTATTATGTTTTAACCCCTTCTCTTTTTTGGCTTGATCATGAGAGCAGAAGAACAAACAAACATACGAAAAAACTTGTTTGACTCGGTCCGGCGAGTTGTAGTCAAAGTGGGTACCGGTGTTTTGACGTATAATCAAGACCCCACGGTAGACGCAATCGGTCAGCTGGCTCGGGATATATCGTGGCTTACAGATCATGGCCGGCAAGTGATTCTTGTAAGCTCAGGTGCAATCGGTTTCGGTGTTGGAAAGGTAAGACTGACAACAAAGCCGACAGACATACCACACAAGCAGGCTGCAGCAGCAGTAGGACAGCCAAGCCTCATGCTGGCCTATGAAAAGGCCTTTGGCCGTTACAAGAAAAAGGTGGCACAGGTACTGCTTACGCGAGACGACCTGTGCAATCGCAGACGTTATCTAAATGCCCGGAATACGTTAAATGTCTTATTGGGCTGGGGAGTTATACCTATAGTCAACGAAAACGATACTGTCGTAGTGGATGAATTGAAGTTTGGAGACAACGATAATTTGTCAGCCATGGTTGCACATTTAATGGATGCCCAGGCATTAATAAATCTCACAGATATCGACGGATTCTATGATAAGAACCCTCAAGACCACAAAGACGCTTCTTTGCTATCGTTGGTCTCAAAAATCGACCGCACAATGGAACAGGCGGCCTGTGATATTCCTGGCGCCCTGAGCACGGGCGGAATGTCAAGTAAGTTACGGACCGCAAAAAAAGTGACAACTGGCGGCATACCAATGGTAATTGCAAACGGCTTAAGTCCTCACATCTTAAAAGAGCTGTTCCATGGTAAAGATGTGGGAACCCTTTTTCTCCCAAGAAGACAGAAGATGACATGCAGAAAATGTTGGATTGCCTTTACCCTTAAGGAGAAGGGTGCTATTAAAGTAGATAAGGGGGCCATAAGGGCAATTTGCGAACAGGGCAAGAGCTTGCTTCCTGTTGGTATTACGGATGTAAAGGGAAATTTCAGGGAAGGAGACATGGTTGGTTGTCTTGGCCCTGATGATATTTCTTTTGCAAAAGGTCTTGTAAACTATAAGGCCGCTGACATAAGGAAGTTGAAGGGGCTTAAGACCGACCAAATCAAAGACATACTGGGGCATAAATACTACGATGAGGTAATCCACAGGGATAACCTTGTAATAACCGTGGACGAGACGGGGAAACCGACATGTCAGTAGAAGAAACCATTCGCAAGATGGCTCAGAGTGCCAAGAAGGCTGCCAGAAAGATGTCCGTACTAAATTCAGACAAGAAGAACGAGGCTTTGGAACGGATCGCCCAAAAACTTGTGGAAAATGCCTCGAAGATCAAGGATGCCAACGAAAAGGACCTTGACTATGGAAAAGAAAAGGGGCTTTCAGATGCCATGATTGACCGGCTTACAGTCAACGATGCGGTTATCGAATCTATGGCGACAGGTTTGCGCGATGTTGCGGCACTACCAGATCCGGTAGGAGGTATAACGGGCATGTGGTTGCGGCCCAATGGGCTTCAGGTTGGCCGTGTACGCATTCCCCTCGGCGTCATAGGGATGATATACGAAGCCAGGCCGAACGCCACCATTGATGCTGCCGGGCTTTGCCTAAAGGCTGGAAATGCCGTTATACTTCGTGGAGGATCAGAGGCCTTTAACTCCAATGCGATTCTTGGACTCATCATACAGGATGCACTTCGTGAAACCGACATACCAGAAGGTGCGGCTCAGGTAATTCCTGTGAGACAGAGAGATGCAGTGAACGCCCTATTGGCCCAAGAGGATAGTGTGGACCTCATCATCCCAAGAGGGGGAGAAGGATTAATCCGTTTTGTGGTTGAGAATTCTAAGATTCCAATTTTGAAACATTATAAGGGCGTATGCCATATTTATGTTGACAAAATATGCGACCTTGGCATGGCAGAAGAGGTGTCATTCAATGCCAAGGTTCAGCGCCCAGGCGTGTGCAATGCCATGGAGACTCTCTTGGTCCACCAAAGCCAAGCGGAGTCATTCTTGCCGAAAATGGCAAAACGTTTCATAGGTGCCGGGGTTGAACTTCGGGGTTGTCCCAAGACCTGCCGGATTTTAACTGAGGCCCAAAATGCTACCCCGGAAGATTGGCCGATGGAGTACCTGGACCTTATCCTTGCGATAAAGGTTGTTTCTACCATGGACGAGGCGATAGAGCATATTGCCAAGTACGGTTCTGCCCATACGGAATCCATAGTAACATCAGACTATAGCCGAGCACGGAAATTTCTGCGACAAGTAGATGCCTCCGTAGTTTTGGTAAACGCTTCAACACGGTTTAACGATGGAGGCGAGCTTGGCCTAGGGGCTGAAATTGGAATCAGCACTTCCAAGCTTCATGCCTATGGTCCTATGGGACTTGAGGAATTGACTACCACAAAGTTCATAGTCTTTGGAGATGGACAGATCAGAACATAGGGAGGGTCTGTGCGCTTAGGCCTTTTGGGTGGTACATTCAATCCTATTCATATTGGCCACCTCAGAGCTGCTGTAGAAGTTCGAGAGGCATTTAACCTGGATAGGATCTTGTTAATCCCTTCAGCCTGTCCACCACACAAGGAATTTCAAGACGTGGTCAGTGCCGAAGATCGTCTTGAAATGGTCCGTTTGGCTGTTCAGGGCGTGCCTTTTTTGGAAGCCTCTGGAGTTGAGGTATCACGACCTGGAACGTCATTTACAATTGAAACCTTAAAGTACTTTCAGGATCTCTTCGGGCCTGAATCTTCCATCTACTTTGTTATAGGTCTCGATGCCTTTTCAGAAATTGCCACATGGAAATCATACAAACACCTTTTCCCCACTGCCCATTTCATCGTTATGACTCGGCCCGGAACGTATTTTCAAGACCTGAAGAACTTCGTTTTTGCCCACATATCAGAAGAATACAAATATGACATAAGTTCTAACCAATTCACGCATCCTCACTGGTGTTCTATCTTTTGTGTGGAAATCACCCATCTCGATATTTCAGCAACCCAGATCAGAACATGTATGAGCCATGACAGCCCCATCTCCTTTCTGGTCCCTCGTATAGTTGAAGACTACATCTTAGAGAGGAAGCTCTATCAATGACACAGCCCGAGGAATTGCCTCTCGATTATTATCTCAAAGCAATCCAAACTATGAAAGCCTATGATGTAGTAGTTCTTGACATATGCGGATTGGCTTCGTTTGCAGACAATTTCATCATATGTTCCGGCCGCTCTCATCGGCAGGTAACCGCCATTGCTGAATCTGTTGAGCAAGATCTAAAGGCAAGGGGTATTAAGCCCCTGGGCATAGAGGGTCTTCGAGAAGGGCACTGGGTACTAATGGACTATGGGGATGTGATCATACACGTGTTTTACGAACCTGTAAGGATCTTTTACGACCTTGAAGGATTGTGGTCTGATGCCAAGCGGATCAAGGTTGAGACCGCCTCAAGTCAGTAACTTATTTTTAGGCACTTCAGTGGCACACCAATGAAAGGGCTTCCTGAGAACATCGAACTCCTTACAGACCTTTACGAACTTACGATGGCGGCCAGCTATTATGATAATGGTATGGCCGATCCTGCCACCTTTTCTCTTTTTATTAGAAAGTACCCACTCGGACGATCCTATTTTGTGGCAGCAGGTCTTGAAGACGTGCTGGAATATGTTACAAATTTTCATTTTTCTAAAAGCGATCTTGCCTATCTTGACAGTACCGGGCTTTTTTCGAAACAATTCCTTGACTACCTCGAAAGGCTCCGTTTCACAGGCAATGTTCGTGCAATTGAAGAAGGCGAGATTTTTTTTAAAAACGAACCGATCCTTGAAGTAACCGCCCCCATCATAGAGGCTCAGATCTTAGAAACCTTGCTGGTAAACACCACCAACCTGCAATCGATTATTGCCACGAAGGCGGCTCGATGCGTGAGTGCGGCTTCCGGCCACGGCCTTGTTGATTTTTCTCTCCGACGGACCCACGGAATTGATGCCGGTCTCAAGGTAGCCCGTAACAGTTACCTTGCCGGATTTGTTGGAACGAGTAATGTCTTGGCCGGAAAACTTTACGGGATCCCCATTTCAGGTACGATGGCCCATTCATATGTCAGTTCATTTAAAGATGAGTTGGAGGCATTCAGGGCCTTTGCCCGTTCTTTTCCAAAAAATGCGGTCTTACTTATCGATACTTATGACACTTTGAAGGGTGCACGGAATGCGGCGATTATTGGAAAGGAAATGGCGGCCTCCGGTAATAAGCTGTCGGGGGTGCGTCTCGATAGCGGTGATATGGTAAGTTTGAGCCGAGAAGTCCGAAAGATCCTCGATGAAGAAGGCCTTCATGATGCCAAGATATTTGCCAGTAGTGGCTTTGATGAATACAAGATAGAAAAAACCATTAAAGAGGGCGCCAAAATTGATGCCTTTGGTGTTGGAACGAAGATGGGTGTGTCCGCCGATGCCCCATATCTTGATTTAGTCTATAAACTTGTTCAATACTCAGGCCGGCCTATCATGAAATGGAGCACAGGAAAGTCAAATCTCCCGGGTGAGAAACAGGTTTTTAGAAAAACCGACTTCAAAGGGCGCTTTAAAGAAGATATTCTCGGGCTGAAAGATGAGAGCTTCGGCGAAACAAAATCGTTGATGGGAGAAGTTATAAGAAATGGAAAATCTCTCCGTTCCCACCCGTCGCTTCAGACTATTCGTGGTAGGTTTAGAGAGAATTTCTCCCTCCTTGATGAGAGGTATAAATCACTTCAAGAGCCGCCCATCTATCCCGTGAAGATTAGCAATCGGTTACAAGAATTATACGAAGGGCTATGTTAGTGCTTGTTACTCAATCAAGAAAGTCAAATTAAAATTCAAAATTCGGCTATCGATATTTCTTTCTATCCGATCATGTTTTTTTGAAGGCTTCATAGACATTAAGAGCGGCTTTTTGTGTCATGCCTGGCACCGCCGAAAGGTCTTCAACAGATGCCGCCTTAATACGTTTAAGGCTTCCAAAGTGCTTTAACAACTGTCTTTGGCGCCTTTTTCCGATTTCTGAAATATCCTCCAATGCCGAGTGACGATATGTCATCATTCGACGTTTCCGCTGATATGCAATTACAAAACGATGGGCTTCATCTCGAATTTTCTGCAAAAAAAGGAGTACTTCCGGCGCCTTTTTGAGGCCAATCGGATTCTTGCGGCCCGGTTTATAGACTTTGTCTTCAGTCTCACCTTGAAGTGTTTCTCCCTTAGCAATGCCGATTATGTCAAATGATTCGTAAAGCCCTAAAACCTTGAGTACTGTGGTAGCCATGTTGAGTTGCCCTTTGCCTCCGTCTACAATCAACAGATCGGGTAACGGGGATTGAAGATGTGTTTTCTTGTACCGTCGTTTAAGCACCTCTTTGAGCATGCCGTAGTCATCGGCGGCAGATGCGGTCTTAATACGGTATTTCCGATAATCACCGGGGACAGCCTTTCCCCCTTCGAATACGACCATTGCGCCGACACCCTCTGTCCCTGCCATGTTGGAAAGGTCAAAGCACTCTATCAGTTGGGGACGTTTACCCAAGCGAAGTCGTCTTTGAATGCGATCCAGCATCCCTTCTTCAGTCAGGATTGCGTTAATACGTTCTTGCAGGCTTTTTTTGGCATTTTGCATTGCCATTTGGGAAAGCTTTGCCTTTTCTCCCCTTTTCGGAATCAGGATGTAGACCTTTTCACCCTTGAGTTCCCCCAGCCATTCCCCAAGCAGTGCTCTATCCGCTGGGGCACAGGGCAGGAGGATCTCTTTAGGAATAGATGGGGCATTTTCATAGTACTGTCTTATGAAAGAAGAAACGACCTCGCTATTGTGGGCGACGGTTTCCGGAAAATAGTATGACCTATTGCCAAGCATGAATCCTCCACGGACGAAAAAGACCGCGATCAAAACGTTTTGTGCCTGTCGGGCTATCCCGATCACATCTCTGTCCTTAAAATCTGCGGTGGCAATCACCTGCTTTTCCAACGTATTTTTAAGAGCAAAGAGCCGGTCCCTGTATAGCGCTGCCGCTTCAAAGTCCTGTCGGGAAGCTGATTTTTCCATTTGACTCTTCACTTGCCGGATCAAATGGGGCGTGCGCCCTTTGAGAAATAGAATAACTTCATTGACTATGGCTGCATATTGTGACGGGTCAACAGGTCGGCTACACGGGCCCAAACACAGCCCCATCTGATAATTGAGACAAGGTCGCTCTCTTCGTTTCGGGGTGTTTGTCTTGCACTTGCGAAGCCTAAAAGTCTGATGTATCAGTCGTAGGGTTTCTTTTACCGCACCGGCGGAGGAAAATGGGCCGAAATAGAGTGCCCCGTCTTTTTTGAATTGCCTTGCAATGGTTAGATTGGGATATGGGCTCTTGATATTGAGGCGGAGACAAGGATAGTGCTTATCATCTCTAAGGATGACGTTGTAATGAGGGCGGTGCCTTTTGATTAGATTTGATTCTAGGAGGAAAGCCTCTTTTTCGCTATTGGTCAAGATGGTGTCAAAATCTGCAACCTTTTTAACCAGTATAGCTGTCTTTAGATCTCTGTGTTCAGGTTTGTTGAAATAGGAGGTAACCCTCTTTTTTAGGTTTCTCGCCTTTCCCACATAAAGGATCTCACCTTTGGCATCCTTCATGAGATATACACCCGGGCCAGCAGGTAGGTTTCGAAGCCTTTCCTTGAACTCGTCTTTCATCGTGTAATCCGGGCCGATGATGGAGTATTCAACAATGCGATAACATGGTTAGTTCTTGAACAGGTAAATTCTCAAATGGTTTTACCGGACTCAATCATCTGGGCCAGCGTGGTAGAATTGAGCTTGTGGCGCATCGCCTTCGTGGCCTCTTCCCAGAGATTGCGTGTCAAGCACTCCTTTGATTTCTCACACACCTTGGGATCCCCCACGCAATTGGACAGATTGATCCCCCCCTCAAGGACATCCACGATTTCACCAACCGTAATCTCATGGGGAGCCCTTGTGAGCAGGTGGCCACCCTTGGGGCCTCGAACACTCGTAATGTAGCCGGCCTTTTTTAATGGAATGATTAACTGTTCCAAATACTTCACCGACACATCAATCCGCTGTGCGATGTCGCCTATCTGTACGGGACCGCTGTCATAACGCTGCGCCATATCAATCATCATCCTGGTTCCGTAGCGACTTCTGGTTGACAATTTCATATCGTTATCTCCTCATCCTCATTGTCGTCCCCGTGCCTTCCATGCAATCCCCTTCGACCCTCCCGCCACTCAGGATTGGCTTCAAAACACGTATCGTAAAATTGCCAAGGGAGGGCATCATAATCCCAAATCAAACGCCCGGAAACTGAAGCTCGAATCATTGAAATCCGGTACGTAATTTTTTCTATTTGAACGATTTTTCCAAAGTTGTTTTTTCTTGACAAGGAAAAATAACAATGCTATCTATACTAATAGCGTATACATTGTGGTTGTATATTTGTTATAAGTTTAGTATTACTTTTTAGCACTGTGTATGCGTTGGCATGAGCAATACCATCATAATATGTTACCTTGCTACCTGCACTAATAAAGGAGGCTATTATGGCAAAAAAGGTTCTTGTG
>RCNB010001025.1_pt1 | contig 17875 bp, 14 predicted proteins | sample 2041321 | NCBI WGS metagenome assembly RCNB01 (sample SAMN09708232, study PRJNA481090) | Marine sediment metagenome, whole genome shotgun sequencing project. | reverse complement strand
TGTTCAAAATATTGTAAAGATCCATTTATCGTATATTAGGTTCTACATAAAGATAACGAAATTCTACATTATTCTAAAACATAACTTTATTTTTTTATATGGTTACCAAACAAACGTATTCTTTGCATTAAATTGGCCAAATCATGGTGCATGCAACTATTTTAAATTCTAATAAATATTTTCTTTTTATACATCCAGTAACAAATGTACCAAAGCATAAAAAGCACAATACAACTTAAAATAATTTGCGCGCCTAATTCGCCTGTCCAACCGAACAGCGCATTTGAAAACGGAAGAAATATTTTCTTAATAAGGTCGGCTCCCCCAACATGGGCAAACAAATAAATAAATAGCGGATTCATGCCAACTACGGCAAATAACAACACGCCTTTTTGATGTTTTTTTATGTCTATTAACCAATAACATAACGCGAGAGCGATCAACGACCATCCACCGCTGGCAAAAACAAATGTACTCGTTGCTATCTTTTTTATGATGGGTGTTAATGGGCTCAGGCCATACCCTATAACCAATCCAATAATCCCTGCAGCAAATAAGATTTGCAGTTTTTTCTTTGCTGAATAATTACCGATCAGCAGTTGCCCTGCGAGAACACCCCAAATGGTATGTGCTGCGGTTGGGATAGCATTAAACATTGCCCAACCACCACCGCTTTCTTCTCCTGAAATAAGCATATTAAACCACGCAGGAAAATTTTCTCCATTGACAAAGGCATTCGTAAACCCTTCAACAGGAAAGAATCGATATAAGCCTTCGGTAATTAAAAGTAACAATACCGAAAAACCAATTTGAATTACTACGGATTTACGGATTACCAAAAAGGCCAGAATATACGCAACTCCCAGTTGCGCCAGTACATTTTGAAACCTAAAAACAATTTCTCCCGGATCAATACAATATAACCCCCAACCCAAGAGTAACATTAAAAATGCCCTTTTTATCGCGTGCATGCTTAAATCTTTATAGGAATCCCCTCTCGCCATCCTTTTTGAAAAAGATAATGGCATGGCGACTCCTACTATGAACATAAAAAAGGGTTGGATCAAGTCCCAGAAATGCAGTCCTTCCCAGCGCACGTGGTGAAACTGAGATCCAATAGCATGAATAAAAGTTCCTTCAAATTGAGGCAATACGAAAAAAGTGAATAGATGAGTAAACTCGGCAATTAGTAAAAACATGGTTAATCCCCTATAAAAGTCTAGGGATAAAAGCCGACCGTTAGATTTTACTTGTACTTCAGGCATGATTTATTGTTTTGGTTGGTTTAAGATAATAATACAAATTTCTTATATCACTGACTAATGTAATTCATCCTTGCTTCAATAAAATATATTTACCCTATCACTTTAATATGTTTTGTAACAGCTTGCAATAGCAATTAATTTATACGGTGTTATCAGTATTACTTTTGTAGAATTCAATTATCAGTTACGGAAGTTCTTCGCCATGATCCTAATGAATAAAATAGCCCGCATTTAGTATCTTATGATTTTGTTCTTTTGTTCCTGGGACTAGTTTTTGCACAGTTTTTTCATCACCAGTCGTTATGTCGTCTTCACCTCCAAAGATGATTAAGAAGGGTTCATTCCAATGCTTTAAATTCTTCGACTATTGAAGATTCCTAATTGATTCAGGATTATCAAAAATTACCAGGTTCTAGTGCTCAAGACTTTATCAAGGTGGTTCTTGGTCATAGATCCCAATTCGGGATTTCCCTCTAGCCATTTTAGAAAATCTTCTTTAATTTTTTCCGTCCATTGGCCATCGATTTCGCCGCTGGTGTACATCCTCTTCTTGACCGCTTCAAAACCGAATTGGTCTTTTAGGCTCACAAATTCTGCTATGCTGACCACGTGTTCTGCTAGATGTGCGGGAACGAATAACACTCCTTCTTCTTTTGCTATGACCAAATCTCCGGGCATAACCATTACACCGCCTATTCTAATAGGCGTATTAAGACCCATAACGACCATTTCTTCAAGAAAAGAGGGGTGGAAGTCACGGACAAATGCATTAAAACCTTCCAATTGTTTTACCGTCTCCAAATCTCTTGCGCTCCCGTTAAAAATCACCCCTGTACCTGTTCTGGAATATATCGCCGTTGCCAAGGTAGCTCCCATCAATGTACCTGCATCGATTTTTCCGAAGCCATCGGCAACATATACATCCCCTTTTCCTAACATTTCAATGGGCCATGTGTTCGTGTCCCCTTTTCTGCCCTGCTCATTGATACCCCGCTCTTTAATGTTTTTTACCACATCAGGGCGACTGGGCATATACATGGCCGTAAGTGCACGACCAACTATGGGCACTTCGTCATGAACCCTTCTCCAATTACCTTCAAACTGATTGGTATACCCTTGGTTTTTTAGAACTGTCCAAGCATCGTCAATACCAATTCTCTTTGCTCTTTCGATAAGATCATCGGGTATTTTTGGACGCCCGTCATCGAACCGTTCTCCTTTCCATTCCGAGGTCAAAAAAATAAGTTCTTCTTTCGGAATGGTCTGTGAATTGGAAATTCCAATATAGAAAACCCCAAAGAAAATGGAGAATAGCAGCTTTGTATTTATATTCATTTGTATTTAGTTTAAGAAAATATCCCCTGGTTTTGGATATCAAAGTTGAAAATCACATTATATTGATTCGGATCATGCAAATCGATGATATCTAATCCAATGCCGCAATGCAGTCTATTTCTATCAATGAGATACCGGGTACCCCACCATAAACCGCTACTGTGGTACGCACTGGAGGGTTTGCTCCAAAACGCCCTCGATAGACCTCGTTCATTACCTCGAAATCTGCTATGTCAGCCAAGTATACATTAACTTTTAATACTTTTTCCATGGAAGAACCGTTTTTTACCAACTCTTTTTCAAGTTCTTTAAGTGTAAAGTCGGTATGTGTTCTCATGTCTCCCTCAAATTGGGCTCCTTTTCCGGAAACATACAAAGTATTGCCATGTTTCACTGCCCCTGAGAACATTGGTATGTCCTGATCCATTACGATCTCGCCTACTACCTCTTTTCGGGCTACGTCATTTCTTTTCATGGCACTCATGGTCCCTATACCGAGAAGTCCTGCAAGACCCATTCCTATTTTTTTAAAAGATTCCCTTCTGCTTGTTTTGTTTTTCATTTGTTGCATTTTAATTTATATATAACTTATTCATGTTCAATCTCGTCCAGGTTTTGCTTATTGCCATGCCCGTTATAAAGGCGCTCGGTATGACAGCTATGAAACTTGTTTATTTTATGGGTGCAAATTTCAAACATACGGGCGAGCCTACCTTGATTGTTTCCCCTGTCGGGGATAACAGACCTGTTGCCTTATTGCGTTTAAAAACAACGATCTCATCACTACCGCCATTGCCGACCAATAGAAAATTGCCCGTTGGATCGATGGCAAAATTCCTTGGACCTTTGCCCAAGGTAGATTGGCGGCCTACATAATTCAACATCCCTTTTTTATTTATGGCATAGATTACCAATTCATTGATGTTGCCACGCAATGATCCGTAAAGGAACTTGCCGTCTGGTGAAATATGGATATCCGCTGCATCTGCGGGGCCATTGGAATCTTTGGAAACCAAATCCACCGATTGCACGGTCTTCAATCTGCCATTGTCATATTCGAAAAAAGTGACGATACCCATAAGCTCTTGAATGGAATAGGCGAATTTATTGTTGGGGTGAAAAGTAAAGTGGCGGGGGCCACTTCCTTGTTTTACCTGCACATACGCGGGGTCGGATGGCCCTAGTGGATTGGGCTTGGAGACATCAACGTCATATATATGTATTTTATCGGTTCCCAAATCGGGAACGTATAGAAATTTATTGTCCTCGGATAGGACCGATGCATGGACATGTGACCTCTGCTGCTCAGGTGCGGTACTCTTCCCTTCATGACGGATGGATTGGATGGAAGAGCCCAAGGAGCCGTCAAGTCTGATCGGAACGGCGGCCAGGCTGCCACCACTATAATTGCCCACGAAAACATACTTGTTCGCCTTGTCGACCGAAATATAGCAAGGCCCGTTGCCGCCCGAACCAATACTATTGATGTAGTCCAGTTTACCGGTACCCGCATCAAAGGAAAATGCGCTTACACCTCCTTTGCCTCCTCCAATCTCATTAACGGAATAAACATGTTTCCCGTCTTCTGAAACTGTCAAAAAAGATGGGTTCTTTATACCCGTCGCTTCTCCTCTATAGTTGGACTTCCCCGTTTCACTATTGAATTCGTACACATAGATACCATCACTCTTGCCTGCCTTGGTATACGTGCCGATCAAGAGATTATATGAAGTGTCGGTCAAGGTCTGTGCCCGGACCATGGAAATTGTACATAGTAATCCACATAGGATCGAAATAGTCCTTCTTTGTGCCAATCGTAAAAACAAATGCCTCATTGCTATTATTCCTTATGTGCTATTGATCTTATTGATCAGTTGTCATTTTCATTATTCCATCGGTTATTCAAACTTGATGGTTCGGAACTTGTCCAGATCGTGAAAGGATTGTTCTATAGTCGGGGACCAGGACCATCTCACCTCGCTACCGGTATCATAATCACTTCTGTAAAAATTTGCGTTCCATAAGGTACCGTCTTTTGGAGGAACCAAGGATAGGAGTCCTAATGACTTATATGATATAAAGACTTCCGCGCTCCATGAGGTGATCTTTCCGTCCAGTTCTTGTGGTCCTCCCAATACTTCAACTTTATTGAGGGTTCCATACATATTCCTGTCATACTCGTTAAAGGGTATCCAACTTACTCCGTTTTTCGAGTCGGAGATGGTCAAAAGAAGCTGTTTTTCAAACTGGTTCACTTCATATTCAAAATACTTTGTCTCCTGTATGTCCGTTTGAAAAAAAACCTCGAAAACATCACCGTTCCAAATTTTATCCATGTCCTTATAATCCGAAGTGGTAATTTTATCATCCTCGCCTTGAAAGAGGACATATATTCCTTTTTTTGATGCCAAGACTTTAAATTTACTTTTATAGTCAGACCCCTCCGGATCCAATTTGGTAAGGATCGACCATTCGGTCTTATCCCATTCAGGACTATCGCCTTTTCCCGTAATATTAAATTCACTACATCTTTTGACCAATAGTGGTTCCTGGAAATCCTTTGTTAGTCTTAGGGCGCTGCCATATCCAGACTTATCGTTCAATGATTGTGAAAAAGCATAGATAAAAAGTAGATTAGCTAAAACCGCGCCAACCAATATTTTTGTTCTTATCCTACTTTTAGTCATTAATATAACTTTCTAGGTATTGCCTATTTGTTATCTACTAATCGGTTTCGTATTTCCCCCACTTTTAAAGCACTTACCGGAGATGATTCATTGCCAAACCTTTTGCGGACATAGGTCAGAATCGAGGCAATGCCGTGATCATCGAGGTGTCTATGTCCAGGCATTAATCCGTTATAAGTTTTACCATCTACGACCATCTCATTCTGATAGCCGTTGAGGACAATATCTATAAGAAGATCTTCACTTCCCGTTACCCAATCAGAATTGACCAAGGGCGGGAAGCGATTGTTGTCCCCTTTTCCGTCTCTTTGATGGCACGCCGTGCAATAGGTATTGTACAATACTCTTCCGCTGTAGGTATCCCCTTCCTGTATAAGATCTTTTACGGGATCGGGATCCCTGATATAACTTTGTGTTTCTTTTCGACTTTCCATGGCGGCCAGTTCTTCAGATCCGAAATTGTCTGTCTCTCCTTTGTACATTATTCTCCATATCCTCCCTTGGTTGGATTCACTAATATACAGTGATCCATCGGGCCCGGTTGAAAGTCCCATGGGCCTATAAACTGCATCGCTAGTATTTTTAACAATCTCGACTCCCGCAAAGCCATCGGCAAATACTTCCCATTTACCAGTAGACTGCCCATTTTCATCAAAAGGTGCAAAACAAACTATAAAACCGGACATGGGATAGGGAGCGCGATCCGTTGATCCATGAAAGGCAATAAATGCCCCGTTAGAATACCTCTCGGGGAATTGATCTCCATGATAGAACATCACATCCATAGGGGCCCAATGTCCTGGAAACCCTATAGCAGGCATATCATATTCGCTAGCGTTACCCACAATTTTACCATCTCCGCCATAGCCCGGCTGAAGGACGTTTTTTTTCTGCATATGGTCATAGTAAGCATAGGGCCATCCGTAATTTGAACCGTCGGTTATTTTCATGAGTTTCTCCGAAGGCAATACAGCGGCCTGCCAATCAGTAAATACATCAGGAAAAATGGTATGGAAATTATCTATACCATTGCCTATTGCATAGAGACTTTGATCTTTCGGATTCCATTCCATGCCAACGACACTCCGTATACCTGTAGCAAATTTGTACCCATCTTCTTGAATGAGGCCAATCTTATCGGCATCGAATTGCCATATCCCAGCATGATTTTCCAATTCAGGACAAGGGTCTAAACCCTTTCCCCCGGGGATTCCTACCGGGCCATACTTTTCCATGTCCTGACATGCGTCGGAGGGGCCTCCGAACGGCACATACATATTACCCTTATCATCAAAAGAAACGGGCTTTGTGGTATGCCAATTTCTACCTACATTAGGATTCATATCAGTTAACACAACTTCGGTTTTGCTTGAAGGAACCAATTCGCCCTCTTTCAGTTTAGTTCTGAAGATATGCTTCTTTGTACTGGTATAGAGGTAACCGTTATGTATTGAAACACCCGTAGCTCCTCTACCTTTATCAGTATAATCGCCAAAACGTACTATGCTATCTGCCTTGCCATCATTGTCGATATCACGTATTGCTACAGTTCCCTTGCCATCTCTAGAATTACGTAATTGTGCGTAAATATCACCGCTTTGGCTAACTGCTATATGTCTCGTTTTACCCACACTATCAACAACCACTAGAGCTTCAAAGCCTCCCGGTAGGTAAAGCCCTCCGTTCGCATCATCTGCGGGAGGAAGCAATTTTTCCATTTCCGTGGCACATTGAACAAAAGTCATCAATAAAAGTGCAGCCATGAGCACTTTAAAAATATTTCGTACCGGTTTCCTAAAATCAAAGTTCATATTTAGTCTGCTATTTTGTATTCAATTTTTTTCGAATGCTTTGGAAGCAAGACCGTTTAGGTCCCATACCACCTTTCCGGCCCTTAAGGTAAGTTCGGCCTCTAACTTTTTGTCGCCTTTTAATTGTATTTTCCGGACGTCCAGAAAACCGAAATCCCCTTTACGCAAGTTGAAAACGGCTACGTCAGCTTCGGCACCAACACTCAAATGACCCAGATCCGTTCTGTGGATTACCTTTGCTGGAGCCCATGTTGCCCGTGAAATGGCATCAGGAAGGGAAATGCCGAGCGCCATAAATTTAGATATTACGTTGCTCAGGTCTTTCATTCCCGAATTCATACTCTGGGTATGCAGGTCTGTGCTGACCACATCTGCCCTAAAACCTTGTTTTGTAGCCGGAACGGCCTGTTTCCAAGTGAATGCCCCTCCGCCATGGCCCATGTCGAAAACAATCCCTTTTTTCTGTGCTTTCAATACAAATGCTTTCAACTTTCCATTTTCATCTACTATGGTCTCACGTTCATCTGGCCCATTGGAATAGGTATGGGTAAAAACATCACCAGGTCTTAGGTGCTCCATAAAAAGTGCCTCGATAGAATTAGGGGGATCATGTTCCCCAAAATCGACCATCACGGGCACTCCTGCTTTTTTACCTGCCTCAACGGCAAGGTCTACTTGTGTAAAGCCTCCCCAATAATGCGCGGCCTTTATACCTACTAGAATATCGGGATACAGTTTTTGGATGCTGTATGCCGTCATTTCCGGGTTCATATCAGTGATATCCTGCTCCTCGAACCTACTCCTCATCCCAGTGCCTACTATATTGAGCAAGGCAAGAACCCTGGTTTTTGCCTTATCTATTGTCTGCGCTTTGAACAACGGAAAATTCCTCCATCCTGACGAGCCAGCATCAACAACCGTTGTCACACCGGCCCTAAACGTAAATCCATCTGGCATTACACTGGTGGCCCCATTCGCAATGTACACCCCCGGTTCGTTGCCCATAAAAACATGGGCATGCATATCTATTAGACCGGGAGTGACATAAAGCCCTGAAACATCAATCGTTCTAGCGGCCTTGCTCTTGGGGATGTTACGGGCTATTTCCGCAATCCTTCCATCGGTTATGGCTAGGTCCATTGGACCATCGATGTTGTTTTTTGCATCTATAAGATGCCCACCTTTAAGTAAAACATCGTACTCTTGCGCTTGGGCACTAAAGAATAATATCAGAAAAAAAAACAATACAATACTGTGCCTTTGAAGCCTTTCCATTCTTCTATACATGTTCATGTTAAAATTAATCCGATATCAAGTAGCCAACGGTGGACCTCCAGGGACCACTATCCTAGTGTGCGACTTCCGATATTCCGAGCGCTTGGCCGAAAACTTCGCCGTAAGATACTCTCCCAAAAAAACCGACCCTGAAAGCGTATCGCCGTCCTGTTTGGCAGAGAACCAATAACTTATATGGTCGCCAACTGCCCGATAATTGCTGCGCAACTTTATCTCGTCGCCTTCTACCATACCAACGATTTCCTGTGTGGAAAAATCGCTCTGGTGTGAACCGCTTACCCAATTTCCGTCCTGTTGTAGGAAAAGATAATGTGTGCTCTTGCTCGTAAAAAACTCCATCTCCACTTCCCAGTGTCCTGTGATATCCGACTTTGCGGGTAGCATATCCCCCGAAATCGGTTCGCGCTTCTGAGAAAGAATCTCATGTAGCCTGTTCGCTACGACCTTGGCATTACCGGGGCGCATTTGGCTTGGTGTTATGTTAATGGATGTTTTGTCATCGCTTGACCGTGCCCCTATGGCAATCCTAGGTTTGTTCCTAGCTACTATTTCGGCTATTTCTTCTCCTGTTATGTGCAATTTATCTGGGTCCCAACTGATGTTCAGCCTCGGGCACCGGTTGGAAAGACCTTTGGGCTGCGATACAGTGGTGGTCAAGCCGTCGACCTTGGTCACCTTTTTGGAAATCTCGTCAATCCAGGAAAGCCAAGTGGCCCATTCAGCCTCATGGTCTCTGGTCGTCCATGCCTCTACGGCTGCCAACATGCCCAACATCTCTTCTTTACCCACCTTATTGTCTCTACCTGGCCCGTGATGTGGGGAGCTTGCTTGCCATGCGGCCATTAGCAGGTCCTTATCACCCAACAGGAGACCGGCACATTGGGGTCCGCAAATTGCTTTGCCTCCACTATAGGCCACCACCGTGGCGCCTCGTTCCAAATGCTTGCATGGGATTGTCAGGTCCTCAGCGGCAGCATCTACAAGTACAGGGATATTCTTTTCCTTTGCTATTTCAACGATTACCTCTAGCGATAAAGGCTGGCCCGTTTCGGATTGATCGTTAGCATGGAGCTGAATCAAAGCTGTCTTGGGGCCTATGGCATCTCTGAGCTCTTGCGCTGAATCGACGTCTATCATCGTCACTCCAATATTCCTAATCGCATGGTCGTACACACCTCGTGAGTGCCGCGGCGAAATCACCTCGGTCTTCTCCAAACCCGTAAGGTCGGGAATCCTAATGAGCTTTTCCGGATTGCCACCCGTCACGCAGGCAGCGGTCACGTGTTTCAGACCTGCGGCGCATCCGGCTGATACCATGCCCCATTCGGCCTTGGTCAGTTCCGAAAGCCGTTGCCCAATTCCGAAGGCAAGTTCGTCATACTGAACGAAATAACCGGAAGAGGCCTCAATGGCTTTTAGTACTTCCGGACGTTCGGTTGACCCTCCTAAAATCGTAAAGGTGCCACGGCAGTTGATGATCGGCACCACGCCAATCGAATCATAAATGGCAACGTCACTGACCATGTTTTCAGCCGCAGAAGGCAAAACTGAATTAAGTGAGTTGCCGAACATTGACTCACTTGATAATAAACCGCCTGCTATGGGAATTACACCTAATTGCTTAATAATATCTCTTCGTTTCATAATCTCGTGTATTGTTGCTACAATTTAAAAAAAAGTTGAGTGATAAAGATGATTTGTATATCATTAGTTTTTATTCCACCATACTTTGGTGCTGTTCTTGTCGCCTCCTTGCATTTCATCATTTTTAAAGCTATAATTCTCTTTATCATCTTTGCTCGCATTTGATTCGATCTCTGTAATTAGGATCTAGGTACTGTTCAGATTCTAAGAAAATTATAGAAGGGTGGGATTTCTATGAAACGATATAGCTTATACGTATCTAGCCTAGAACTCGCTATCCCCCTATTCTAGCTTGTTGTTAATTATATAAGTAATGCTTTTTTAAAAAACATTAGCTTTAAGAAGCGTAGTTAACCTATGATGCGATATCAATAACATTGTATCTAGCTCAGACTCTAAATCCCTCCTCTTTATATACTCTTTTGTTAATCTAAATATATTATCTTCAAACTAAGAACCAAACATACGAGCTCAGCCTTTAGAAAAAATTAGAAAAAAAATGAAAAATATATTATTGATTTGTTTATGTATGTTATTTAAAGTACCATCTTTTTCTCAAGAGAAAGATACAATTACACTTGATAATATTAAAATTATAGATAGTATATACCAAATTCCTGAAAAACTCTCAGAAAAAGATTTGATCGTAATAATTCCAAAAGACAAAGATTTAAAATTTGCAGAATTCGGAGGACTAGATATACCTGAAGGTGTAACAGTCAAAATACTTAGCTCTATTGATGCTAAATTATCTAAAATTTTTTATGGAAAAGGAAATGTTGACCTATCAAAGTTAACAAATAAATATATTTTTACTGAATGGTGGGGAGCAAATCCAAACGATTCTCGAGACGATTACGAAGCTTTACAGAAAACATTTAATAGTGGAGTTAGATATAAAACAATTAAATTTTTCAGTGGTAATTACAACATAAGTAAACCAATTATAATTAAGTATCCTGGAGTTACACTATTAGGTATTGAAGGTTTTTCATCAGGTCTTCCTATATTAAATTTTAATTCCGCTAAAATTCAAGATACATTTTTTCATTTTCAATATCCTAAAGATTGTAATATTTTAAATTTAAAATTTGTTAATTTAAACTCAACGTATCAAGAAGAAAAAACAACAAAGACTACTCAACAAACATGTATTAAATTTCACTGTGATCAAAAAGAAGCATTAGAAAATGCATATTGGGCTAACTTAGATGGAATAGTAAAAAACTGTATTGTTAGTGGATTCTATAAATCTTTAATATCTTATGGGAGAAACTTAATTATTAAAGAAAACGTCTTTTCAGGTTACCATATAGCCATTGATATAAAATATGATGAAAATTTCAAAAAAACTGAAGATCTACATCCTGAAAAATATTTTGAAACTCATTTATTAGGTTTTAGAGGGTATGATATATCTCATAATAGATTTCATGCAGGAAAAGATGCAAGTATTTTAGTAGAAGGATATAATTCTGAAAATTTATATGGATGTAAATTAACTAATAATATTCACGATACTGCTTGTACTTTCTTTAGGGGATCTTTATCTGAAAGTATTATAAGTGATAATATAATTCATCGTGTATATTTAAAACCTGCAATACATTTATATAATTCAAACCATTTAATTATTAATGATAATTTTATATCTGGCGAAAAACACAATCATGAAACTAAAAGAATGAAACTATATCCAATATGGGCCGAATATGGAATCGTATTTGAAAACAGAGCATTTAATAACTCAATCATAGGTAATCATCTAAATAACATAAAAAAAGATGCTATTTTATTTAAAAACCTTTGTTCTAATACAATAATTAGTCAAAATATAATATCTGATTTTGGACTTGGTCTAGATAAAGGAACAACTCCACCTCTAAAATACCATAATGAAATATATGAAGCTTATAGTGGAAGTAATGATGGATATGCTGCGATTAGGCTAGCATACAATGACAATCAAGAAAAAAACCCATTCATGAATCAATTTATAAATAACAATATTTCTTTAAGAATTGACAAAGTAAATTATGGTATTTGGATTACTAAAAAACTTGATAATTCAATTATCTCACCTAATATTTCTAACTTAAATCAAACGAATAGTAACAGTTTATATTTATATGAATATCAAAATTAATCCCGATATTTTCAATTTAAATAATAGGGTTACCCATTTAACTTTTTAAAGGATAGAGTTTTCACGAATTGTAATAAGCAATAGTTTAGTATGGTATACTTGTGGAACGCCTGCGAAAATTTAGCTCTTAAAGTTCTAATCCGGGTTCCCCGAGAATACAAATGTTAAAGCCCTTTGTTCACAGAACTTACCAAAGAATAACATAAAAACAGGACACGCAATAGGACACGTTCACAGTGAAATTTGGTCTGTTTTACACCGTTTTGTGGTAGTTTTCTAAAACATAAAACCCTGTAAATAAATGATTTACAGGGTTTCAAAGAGTACTAGTCAGGGCGGCAGCAAGCCACGTATCGTTACAAAAATTGATTATCAGTATTTTATGCCTGTTTATTTAAAGTCATACCCTTTATGGACATTTGACCAAAATAGCAGCTAAAGAACGTTGTAATTCTGTGTTATTTACAAGTTAAAAATAGTAAATATTTTCATACGATTTCATCAAATTTCATATGGCTAAAAAAAGAACCGTTTCGAACGGTTTTTAGAAACCTATATTTAGCAAATTGTAACAGAGTAAGGGTAAATTTTCGGGTTTTTTGTAACAAAGTCAGGGTAAAATTCGCCAGTTGCGATAAGTTTTGCAACTATGAAATAACATTAAATGATTAAAGACGGGCTACTGGTGAACCCTTTAAGCTCTGATTGACCAAGTTGGAAATAAATTTAGCCAATGGCTCAATATTGTTTTCTACACTCGCTTTTTCCAATGCTTGCATATAACTATCTCTTTCCTCTACCGGAATAACAGTCCATGGGTATCCTCCGGATGCCAGCATAACGTTCATTAAAAAACGCCCCATTCTACCATTACCATCCATATATGGGTGTATATAGACAAAAATAAAATGGCCCAATACCGCTCTTACTCCTGCATGGTCTTCTTTTTCCAATAACTCAAATAAAACTGGCATCGCATCACGGGCAGCATCCTTATTCAAAGGAACGTACATAGATTGAGCAATATAGACTTGATTGGTTCTATATCCTGCCAAGTCCGAAGGTTTTAAAATACCTGCTGCCACACTAGGGGCAAATAATTCCCTGTACCAATCTGAATGGTCTTGATCTGCAACCTCTCCTGAATTAGAGCCATCCAGAATTTTTTCTATTGATTTGTTAACCGATTGAGAGGCTTGCCAATATCCTCTTGCGGCCATGCTATCCCTATGTTTTTTATCTTCGGCATTTTCCTCTAAATCCCATGCTCCACTTCTAACCTTTTCAATGAGTTCTACAGAAACTATATAACGCTCAATGGATAGTGAATGATAGGCATCAGTTACGTAGATTTCTTCTACTTGCTTCAAATAGGCTTCTTTGTTCTTTGGAAGTCCGGGGCTTTTTGGAAAGTGTTTTATTATCACTTCTCTATAATTCTGCCATAGTAGTCGAATTCTATTGGCATAAGGCGATTTTTCCCTAAATGATAACTCGGTGGCCAACCGATTTTGAAACGGGTCGTTTTCGCGCACATCAAAATCAGCCGCCCTCATTGTCTTAACAATATCGTCGGCAATACGGTCTTGACCAAGATTTCTAAATGCTCCGGCCAACCGTCCTGCTATTACTGTATGTGATCCATCCAGTAGCAGTTGTAAAATTTCCGATGCGTCGGTAATTTGGGCTAAGACCGTTCTCAAGTCAATGGGGTTTTTCCCGAACATAGTTGGAGAGCAATATATCAACGACGAGGGCAGATTCAACATATTGATTCCTTTTTCCTGTATAACATCAGCTTTATTCGGTAAAGGGGATTTCATTTCTAAAATCGATGTATTATATAAAAGCGGAATGCTTTTATTTGGCGCATTCGGTGCCCTGACAACTAATTGATTTGGAATGGTGTAATTACCGGAATGTATCAATAGCGATTGTTCAGGGGAAATACAATAGGCTTTCCCATACTTAACATTTAGATACCTTGAACAAAATTGCCAAAATGAAGTGTACCAAGATGTAGTGTCGCCAACTTTTTCCTGAGGGTTAGAAACGATATACCAACCTTTGGCCACTTCCTTGAGAAATCCATTTTTCATTAACCGCTCCCTATGGGTTCTATTAATCTCTGATGTGCTTATCGCTACGGAACTCTTTTCATTTTGCAAACCGTAAAGGATTTGTAATGATTCCGCTAACTTCTCCCCTGGTGTAGCCATATTATATTTCTTTGACTTTAATTGGTTAATGTACACAAATTAGCCTAGCGTGTTGTATCAAAATTAGCCTAGAATGTTGTATGAAAATTAGCCTAGCGTGTAAAATTAATCAAATTAGTTTGAATATCAGAGCTTTATAGTTATAAAATTCATATGAATCGGAGCAAATCTAATGAAGTAAAAATGCTGTAACTTGCTTTGTGCTTGGTCAGCTTTTTCTTCCTTCCCCCCATCCACAAAAAGTGCCCTTTAGAGCACAAATTCCTATTCATCAAACCAATCTATTAGTTTTTACTAGAAGAGCCGATCTTCTTTATAAAAAGGGCCCAGGACAAAGCCTAGGAAGTTTATAAAACAACTATTACAAGTACTATAAGTACTATAAGTACCCAAAATCAATTATATTTAAATTATTTTTTATATAGGTTTAAAAAAACCTATACATTGGTACTATGAGTACCGATAAAAGAATAAAAATAAACCAATTACTCAGCACGCATCCTACCGGTATCGTGTATCTATCTTCATGGTTGGTAAAACAAGGATACAGCCTTGATCTGCAAAAACGATATCGTAATAGCGATTGGCTAACCTCTATCGGCACGGGCGCAATGATACGCTCGGGCGATAATGTCGGTTACGAAGGAGCTATCTATGCACTTCAAAAACAAACGGGACTATTTATACATCCAGCAGCTAAGACCGCCCTCTCTTTACTTGGAAAAGTACAATACTTAGAACTGTCACCAAAAAAAGTAACCGTTTTTGGAGGAAAAGATGAAAAGCTACCCACTTGGTGCATTAATCATGACTGGGGTATAAAATTGGACTATTACAGCTCTTCCTTTCTACCTGCGGACATAGGACTTGTTGAAATAGAACTAAAAACGTTCTCGATAAAAGTTTCAAGTGCAGCAAGGGCACTATTAGAGTGTCTATTTTTAGCACCGAAAAATCAAGAGTTGATAGAGTGCTACCAACTTATGGAAGGGTTAAACAACCTTAGACCTTACCTTGTTCAAAAACTATTAGAAAGTTGCACCTCTATAAAAGTAAAACGCCTATTTCTATATCTAGCTGAAAAAGCAAACCATAATTGGGTAAAACATCTAAACCTCGAAAAAATAGATTTAGGTAGTGGTAAACGAAGTATCGTAAAAAATGGTGTTTACAACTCGAAATATAAAATCACAGTACCCGCATTATTAGCAAATGACAAACATCTTGACTATTGGTAAAAACTTTGTACTCATTATTCTTTTTACACTTTAGAGCTATAATGTGTAATCATATCAAAATCAGCTTTTTGATATGTCGTTGAACTTCTCTATCAACAGAATCAAAATCAGGTAAATCCTTTATTTGGTCGGCCATAGATTTTTGCCAACGTCCCTTATATTGTGCTTTTCTTTGTTCAAGTTTTGCGTGAAATTGAGTTGGGTCAATGCCTTTACTTGCACATTTGGCTTTAAATTCGTTTACATAAAAATCTACATCCATTTCATGTATCTCCAACAAATACCAAATGTCAAAAAAGTCGCGTGCCTGCATACGTTGCATAACCGATCGCATTTTCTCAACTAACACTTCTTGTAAGGAATAACAGAGTAGTTGATGAGCATCTTGGTCCGAATAACTTAAAATCACATCTTTCAAGACTGGTTCAAATTGAAGTTGCTCGCTTCTAGAGATATCTATTTTTACTTTCTTATGTGCACCTAATCCTCCTAACGGACCTATATAACTAATATAGAAATTGATTCCACCATCTTCATGTTGGTTATCATCAATAGTTTCCAATGGAATATTTGCTTCTTCCAATATATACTCAAAAGCTTCGGAAAACCATTTGAATAGTTCCTCGTTTGTTATTTCGTCATTAAGCAAAGTAAAATCCAAATCTTCGGAAAAACGATAATCTGTAAAATATACTTTTTTAAGAACCGTCCCTCCTTTGAAAACTAAAGCCTTTGAAAGCTTGTTATGTTGAGAAACACCCTGTAAAATCCAAGATAGCAAATAGTCCTTTTCAATCTGCTGATCCCGCACGCCAACCTTACTCGCTTTTTGCTGTATTTCTCCAGGTTTGATCATGTATAGATAGCAGATTTAATTGTTTCAATTCCCAGATTTTGTTGAATACTCCAACGGCTTATCAATGGACCAGATTTAGGTAGTTCTGTGTCTAGTAAGACGTATGAAATCGTTTTTTCCTGTTGTAGTTGATCTATTATATGCGTTTCGATTTCGAGAGTTTCCAATAGGAACCCCAATCTTTTGATTACTGCTTGAGACTTAAATTTTCTTGAATATTCAAATAACTTATCATAGTTAATTTTATTACGAGACATATATATTGCTCTTCCTATTTCTACTATTCCGCCTGCATAATCGGGTTTAAATAGGCAATCAATTATTGTTTTTTCTAGATCTGAACAGCGTACTTTATTGAAACTATCGACCCAGACTTTCTTAAAACCGAAAAAATGCTTTTCATTGTGATAGATAAATTGAAATGGTATGTCTTTTACTAATAATGTTGATGGTCTTTGTTGTTTGGAAACAACTACTTGCTCTTTAAGCGAAGGTTGAGTAATCAAGTTATGTAATTGTAACGCCGAATAGTAACCGATATAATATTCGCACTCGCTTACCAGACAGTCTGCCAATAAATGCCATTCGGGCATAAATTCCTCTGGACTTTGTTCATAAGGTATGATGTAGTAGACCCCACCCTTTATACGCATCAATAAACCTCTTTTAGTCATATCACTAAGAAGCTTATTTAGTGTTGTTTTGCCAGCTTCTGGCAAAGCATTTAGTGCTTCCGAACTGTTGAAACATGTTTTATCCATCTTATTAAAATAAGACAGAAGTTCGCTTGATTGTGTCGAAATGTTTTTATGTTTCATAGTTATTTTATGAGCACAAAACTCACTACAATGATATGAATAATAAAATGATTGTTAAAATTATTTTGGTGTTATCTTTTGTAGTAAAAAAGTGAGCTTAACACTCACTTACTTGATATAAAACATAATTTATGTATTAAACCTAAAACTGTCCCCAAATTCTTACCGGCCACTTTGCGCATGGATCCTGTTAGATTTCTTTAGCGTTCCGGCAGATTAGCGTAAAGAAGAAATCCAATAGGGCGCAACCCTACTTTCGATTTGGAACGCTATCTTGCCTTTTGCCCACTTTTCAAAATCTTTGTAGATAACCGGATGGTCATCGAAATACCCTCGTGCCTTGCCTAAGCTTTCTTGTTTGACTTTCATAACAGTAGCTTCTATTTTCTGCTCATACTTGATATAGTAGTAGCCGAGATAACTAAACGCGATTGTGTTCATACACTGGAAAAAACGGATAAAGTGAACCATCCAAAACGGGTGAAAGTGAACCACTTAAAAACGCATTGCAGCCTAAGCTATATAAGCAGTTTCAATAATTATTGCTATGCTCACTTTAA
>RCNB010001195.1_pt1 | contig 17915 bp, 18 predicted proteins | sample 2041321 | NCBI WGS metagenome assembly RCNB01 (sample SAMN09708232, study PRJNA481090) | Marine sediment metagenome, whole genome shotgun sequencing project. | reverse complement strand
GACATCATGCGTATGGTTACGGTCCTCCAAATCACTCAACCCACTTCCCACTTCTCCATTCAAAGTCCCCCCCGAAGGCAACCCAACAATCGCCCTCCCCTGTGCATCGATCACCTCGGTCCACCCAGACGGACAACTGGTCAGGTTGAAAGTCATCACTGCTCCCTGTGGAACCTCAGCCATTGCCCCGATGGCGTTCATGATGAGGGGCAAAAAAACACTGAAGCTGCCATTGGCTGAATCGGATGCTGCAATCGCAGAAACAGCACCAATCACCGAACTTCCGATCATAGCCATTACGATAAGAACTCCTACAAGTGCTACACTTCGCTTGGTCATCTTCCTCCTCCTTCATAGTGGATTATTAACAAAAAGCCGGACCTCGGCTGAGGACAGGCTTTTATGCTTCAATGAGAGTGCATAGGTAAAAAAACCTTCCGGCCGAGGCTAATAACGTCAGTTACAGATTACAGTATAGAGGCAGGGAAATCAATAGAACAATCAATCGCCCCTGAGATGCAAGGAGGGGGGGTGAAAAGCCGGATCGAAATTCCAGAAAACTCAAGGATCAATCATCAGGAAACTGGAGTTCCTCTTTTCCGGTCAACTTGTCATGGATACGGTCGATAACGATGTCAAGGTGTCGGGGTTGGTGGACGAAATCGAGATCATCCGTGCGGATTGTCAGCACCGGGCAAATATCGAAGCGGTTGATCCATTCCCCATACAAAGAATCGAGCAGCTCCAGGTACTCCTGGGTGATCCCCAATTCCATATCCCTGGCACGCTGCTGGATGCGCCCCATCAGAACGGGCACGGGCGCCTTCAGATGTATCAAGAGGTCCGGGGAAGGCAAGTTTCCTACGATGAGGTCGAAGACCTTGCGGTAGTTCTCGTAGTCGCGCTCAGAAAGCGTCCCTAATCTTAGCGCAGCCCGGGCGAAGATCTCCGCGTCCTCGTATATTGAGCGGTCGATAATCGTCGAAGCGGCAGAGTCGGCCAGGGCTAGATGCTGGTCTGCGCGGTGGCCAAGGAAAAAGACATTTAGGTGAAAAGCCCAGACTGCCATATCGGCGTAGAAATCGGCGAGGTAGGGATTGTCAACCACAGATTCGTACGCAGTATCCCAACCCAACCGTTCCCCCAGCCGCTCTGTGAGGGACGTTTTCCCAGACCCGATGTTTCCGGCGACGAGCACGAAATGTTTAGCCATAGACAATCACTCCTTGACAGCATGAATAATCAACGAAACTTCGAGTTGTGATTTTAGATTTTGTATACAAGATGCGCAAACCAAAAAAACCAATTCCCGATTGCACTCTTTAGCGTAAAGCGGTTTTCTTCTCAATCTTGACCATATCCTGGCCATCAATGAAAACCGACCCTCTAGTGGGCTTATCGAGCGCGCCGAGGACATTCAGGAACGCACTTTTTCCGCCGTCACTCGGTCCCGTCAAGTGCACGGATCTCCTCTCCGCCACCATAACCCCGCACTAAGTCGTTGGCTTTTAGCCATTCTCATCAACCCTCATCGTGGGCATTAAACGAGGTCATGACATCCTCACCATGATCAACTCTCAATTTCGATATCGACAAATGCCGTCATCCCCCACCTGACTTTCTCCGGAACTTCATTCAGTTCAATGATCACTTTATAATTCACGCCCGAACCCTCCTCCGCTTTACTGGCAATGTAAACGACCTGACCCTCAACCACAATGTCTGGCAACGCGTCAAAGGTGGTCGTAGCGAAGTCGCCGATCTCGATTTGGGCAGCATCAATCTCGTTCAGGTCCGTAGTCTCCACCCTTAGAGTTTGCAAATCTGCCAATACAACCAGAGGCTGTCCGGGAGCGACCCACTCCTTTTCTTGTGGGTACACATCGCTGACCGTCCCGGCGAAAGGTGCTTCCAAAACGAGCAAAGAGAGGGCGGCCTCAGCCGCTTTTACATGAGCCTGCGCAGCGGCTACCCGCGCTTCCGCTCGCTCGAGGGTTTCGGGATCCGGCCCATCCTTAACTCTTTCCCAATTCTGTTCAGCAACTCCGAGTTCCGCCTCGCTTATAGAAAGCTTGGCATCGAGAATGGATTGCTCTGTCTCATCTGGATAGCCTAAATACCAGTTAAGCCTCCTGAGCGCGGCATCGCGGGCACTGCGTGCAGAAGATAGGGCGATCAACGCCATCGCCCGTTGGGCGTCGTCCTCGGACCGACCAGAGTAATGGTCATAATTGCCTTTTGCTTGATCGACCTCCTCCTCCGCAAGCACGAGGCCGGCTTGTGCAGAGTCGATCGTGGATTGGCTGGCGCGATAACCTTCCTGCTGGACCCGCCAGTTATACTCTGCATCTTCAAGCGCATCCTGAGCATTCGCGAAGGAAAGCTGCGTCTGCGCACTGACAAGGGCAGAAGTGCGGTGCACCTCATCCAGGCTATGGTTTGCGAGGATGAGTTCTAAGCGAGCAGTCTCCAGGGCAGCATGGGCCTGTTCTCTCCCCTTTAGAGCCATCAGGATTTTTCCCTTCTCGACCACCTCCCCCTCTTCCACCATGATTTCATCCACTATGCCGGGAGTCGAGAAACTTAAGACAACCCTTTTTGAAGGGAGCACAATACCCGTTGCACTGACAATGGGCTGAGAATCCTCCAGAATGCCGCTATTTGACTCCTCGGTTAAGCTGGGAGTGCCTTGACTGCACGCGGGAAGAAAGAGAAGCGCTGTAATCACCAGAAAATACAAAGCTCGCAGTGCTCTTTTGTTATTCATGTTCAACCATCCTTAGATCCGATTTCCGATTTAATTCTTTCACTAGATACAATCCTAATCCATAACCCAACGCCTCTACCGGTTCAAGACGGGTGGCTCTCAGAGCTGGATACAATCCACCAATCAATCCCAATAGTAGAGCCACCGTGAAGGCGCGGGCGAAGATATCAAGAGTCGAGATCGGTTGAGAAGCCTCACCGATCATCGGCATTAAGTTCAACAGAGCCATCAATCCAAATGCAATGAAAACACCCATTACACCGCCGATATGCCCTAAGAGCAAGGCCTCGCGGAAAATCAAGCCCGGGTCCCGGAGGGATCCACCCATAGATCCGATTCCACGATGACATTCGGGGCAAATAATTCTACTCGGGGCATTCGTGATCAAAATCGGGAGGAGCGCAGAAGACGTGGTCCAAGACGATCGATAAACCAGCCGAAGTACAATTCAATCCAGGGGACCATCCATAATAACCGTGGAACATAAATCGCCCGCCTCGGTTTCTTTAAAAGCTCCAAAATTCGCTGGGCTACTGTCTCTGGCTGAACTGCAAGGCGCTGAAACGGAATAACTCCACTCCCGGAGTGTGCAGCCACCTTATTAAAGAAAGGCGTCCTGACCGCTCCTGTTCGGACCACGCTCACATTAACTCCTGTGTTCACAAGTTCTCGATAAAGTGATGTTGTAAAGACATCGAGAAACGCTTTGGTTGCTCCATAGAGCGCTACTCCCTGGCTGGGAATACTGGCAACAATCGAGCCGACATTGATGATATGCCCGCGATTAACTCTTTTCATCTCAGGCAGAAACTGAAGCGTAAGTCCAGTCACTGCTGTTACGTTAACCGCTAGCATGTTTCTGGCAACACTCCACGGCATCTCCTCCCCAAATCCATACCAGCCGAATCCGGCATTATTGAGCAAGACCTCGATCGGAGATCCAATATTCTTCACCTGATCAGCAATTGCAAAATAAGATTCTTCCTGGCTCAGATCTGAGCAGATGATATCCGCTGGTCCACCAGATTCCCGGATTTTAAACTGAAGCTTCTCGAGGCGGTCCCGGCGGCGAGCGATCAATACCAGATGGAAACCCGCAGCGGAGAGCTGCAGTGCTGCCGCTTCACCTATCCCGCTTGAAGCGCCGGTAACAACTGCGATTCCTTCAGATTTTCTCGTTTCACTCATCATGCCCTTCAGGTTTGCCCTCGTGATTTACTCAGAATCCAGACACGGATTAACGGTCGGAATAGTTGGATGAAAAAGCGACGGAAGCCAATACTCTCTTTAACTTCCTCGATATAATCCGACAATGTCAACCGTTGAAATTTCAATACCTTCTGACTTTCCTCGGTATCTAACCAATCGGTGGGATACGGTTCATCTGTGAAGGCGTCCTCTGGCAGCATTCCAATCCCGGCAGCTTCCATCACCCCTTCCACAAGCTCACGCTGATAGAGCTGACAGTCGGATCCGCCGCCGATATGCCAGACGTTTCCCCAAATTTCATCCGCTTCCAGCCCATTCGCAATCGCTAAACCCACATCTCTTCTGTGGACAAATTCGATGCGATTGTTCAGCGGGACATCAAACATCGCCGAGTCCATCAAAAGGCGTACTGGAAGGGATGCGCCCAATCGGTAGATTGCCCAAGTTAATCCCGAGCTGCGGATCATCTCCTCGCATTCGACTTTGTGTCTTGCATAGTGTTCGATGGGATGTGGAGTGTCGAATATTGTCCGCGGCGGCGGCAAATGCTGGGTCTTGCCATAGATATGGAGCGATGAAGAGAACAGAATCCTTGGGGGCTGTGGTTGCTGTTTCATGGCTTCAAGCAAGTTCTTCGTACCCCCTACATTAATCTCCCGCGCCCATTCAGGGTTTGTCTCGCTGCTGACTCCGGTTGCGGAAAGTGTGGGAATCACGAATGCCAAATGGACAACAGTTTGGATATCTCGTAGAGCCTCCATTAGATCCTCCGGTCGGCGTAAATCCCCCCAGAAGACCTGTGCTCTCTGCTCATAGGATCTAGCGACACGCTCATTCGTTTTCGTCTTAAGATCAAAGCAGCGAACCTGGTGCCCGCGCCCGAGGAGCTCATCCAATGCGCTCTGACCAATATTTCCAAAAGCTCCAGTAAGAAGTATGTTCATTTTTATTACCTTTCAGCTATTCCATGAAGCAGGAGTTCCAGCGCTTCCTTGGTTATTTTCTGCCAGTCCTCTCCACCTTGATCCAGAAGACCTTGAACGAGCATTCCCACCGCCAGAGAAATTATTACGCGGGCTGTATAGTGAGGGGCAACATCTTTCAGACTCCCCTCATCTATCCCCCGCTGGACCAGGGCGGCAAAGAAATCACGATAACGTTGAAACGGCTCGACTGTAGCTTCCCAAACATCAGGGTCGCGAATGGCCCTGCTCCAAAATTCAAGGAAAATCGGGAGTTGTGGGCCGCCAACATCGAGTACCTGCCCTATGATCTCGCCCATGGAGAGCAACCCCTCTTTGACATCCTCGGTTGACTCATCTATTAGAACGAGCTGCTCATCCAAACCCTTAAGCCAGCGCTGCATAAGCTCTAAAAATATCGACTGTTTGGTTTTGTAATGATGATAGAAAGCCCCTTTGCTCACACCCGCGGTGTCGCAGATCATTGAAACACTCGTCGCCTCGTAGCCCTGTATGGCGAATAAATGCTCCGCCGCTTTAAGGATGCTTTCTTTCGTTTGCGTTGCTCGATCTTGCTGTTTCATCATCTCCTCACAATCATACCGACCGGTCGGTATGATATATTAATCGAAATAACCCCTTGATGCAAGGGGTAGAAACTCCTACTTCTTATGTGGATTTCCTGCTACCGCTTCCCGGCTCGCTCAAAATGTCAGTATTACAGAGCCCTTCCCGCCCTTGTCATTGCGAGGAACGGGGTGACGAAGCAATCTCCGCGCTAGAAAGGATAAGATTGCTTCGCTTCGTTCGCAATGACATTAAGGGGCAAACTTCGTCAGCAGGTATTGTGTCTATTACAAATGAGGAGTCCTCAAGAGCAACATCCTAGGGATTTCTCGCTTCGCTCGAAATGACATTGCTACAGAGCCCTTCCCGCGCTTGTCATTGCGAGGGACAGAGTAACGAAGCATTCTCCTCCTCAAGATGTGTGAGGGGTATTGCCTTGACGTGTGATAACCTCCCGTTGGAGTTGAACCTGCTGGAAGTTGGATGTGTGAGGCCGGCGGACCGACACTCGGTCAATCACCCAAGAGTGACCTCTCCTCTTTATTCTCCGATGATTTTAACCAACACCCTTTTCCTTCTCCCCCCATCAAATTCGCCATAGAAGATTTGTTCCCAGGGTCCGAAATCGAGCCGGCCATTGGTCAAAGCAACGACAACTTCACGCCCCATGATTTGGCGTTTCATGTGTGCATCCGCGTTGTCCTCACCTGTTCGATTGTGGAGGTATTGGCTGGTTGGTGCGTGCGGTGCAAGGTTCTCAAGCCACACCTCGTAGTCCTCGTGTAGACCTGACTCATCATCGTTAATAAAAACAGATGCCGTGATATGCATTGCGTTGACGAGCACGAGACCTTCCTGCATCCCACTCTCACGCAGACAGGCGTCAACTTCCGGGGTTATGTTGATCAACGCTCGCCGGCTCGGGGTGTTAAACCACAGCTCTTTTCGATAGGATTGCATCTCGATCCCTCCTTTCCCGAAGACAGGGAAATAACTCAGTTTCCTCCATCATACAGCACCGGACTCAAACAACATCGACTGAAGCTCCATCCGCTCGAGCCCATCAAGACTGACCGTGCAGGGCAAGACAGGTAACACCCCTATTCTACGTTGAATGAGAGGAAGGTCATACTGGGGACAGATTAATTAAGGACAAAATCCAGCGTCAAATTAATCGCTGCGCTGGATTTCTAGCTTGGGTTAATCCTAACTGAAAATTAGAAAACTACGCTCAACACTCACTAAAACCGCACGCGTAGCACTTGCGGCATCCCTCTTCATTAACCAGTGCTGCTGCGCCGCACTCCGGGCAGAGATCTCCAATGCGCATCGTCAGCTGATCCTCCGGGGATGTTTCTTGAATGAGGGTACCCGGAATTATTTCCGGCGTCTCTTCTAAGTACGCGGCGAGTGCACGCGCCAAACCATCGGGCAGTGAAAGGACCCGGTTGGGACCAAAGCCCGTCGGTCGCCCGCCTCCGATTCCAGCGAGTTGTCTAACTACCTCGCCAAGCCGGTCTCGTGGTGGTACAGGCGAAGCAATGCGCAACAAATAGGAGATTAATCGCCCGATTGCCTCAGACACTGCAGCAGTCTCAGATCCAGCTTTTGCAGTGGTAATAAATATTTCGAATGGCTGTCCGGCTCCGCCCCCGTTTTCATTGATCGTCACAAATGCTTTCCCGAGAGGGGTTGTTATTTGATAGGTACAGCCGTCGAGGCGCTGTTCCCGCGGCTTTTTCCCTTCCAGCCAGAGATGGATTTGGCGCGGCGCACCTTCCTTCAGCGTTTTCGAATCTGCAGTCCCCTTTGTCTCGAGCACGACTTTCTGTCGTGATCCCGTAACATATACTGTCAAGCCTTTACAGCCGAGCTCCCAGGAAAGTATGTAGGCTTGAGCGACTTCTTCCACAGTAGCGTCCGCGGGGAAGTTGCAGGTCTTACTCATGCTATTGTCGACAAATACCTGCATGGCAGCCTGCATGCGTACGTGCTCGTCAGCCGAGATATCGTGCGAGACGACGAACACATCGCGGACGTCCTCTGGTACGGCTTCAATTTCCTGGCACGAGCCGTGTTTCATCACCGCCTCAATGATCATCTCTCTCGTTAAATCATCAACCCCATCTTCAATGAGCGCTTGATCAAACATCGGGCTTGTATACGTGAGCCGTAGATCATTGCCGCCATCATCAACATGCCGGTAATACGCAAGAGCGAAAACCGGTTCGCAGCCATAGCCCTCACATCCAGCGACTGTGGCAATCGTTCCTGTCGGCGCGACAGTCGTCTGAGCAGCATTTCGTATTCCCGTCTGTTGGATCCCTTCGAGAACGTCCTGCCAGTCAACCTGCGGTCGCCCGTAGTCTCGCGTGAAAGGACGCAGAGGCTTGGGTGGCTCCCATGTGATTCGGTCTGGATCATAGATACTACCTTCGATTACCGAGAATGGGCCGCGCTCTCGCGCCAACTCGACGCTCGTTGACATGCTGTGGAAACGGATGAACTCCATTACCTGACCGGAAAATTCCTGGGCTTCCTCCGAGCCGTAGCGAATTCCTGTGTGATACAGCAAATCACCAAGTCCCATAATGCCCAAACCGATGCGCCGTGCTCGCAAAGCAGCTTCTCTAAGCTGCGGAACCGCTGGAACGTAGGCATTTGCGCTCACAACATCATCTAGGAAGCGGGTTGCTAGCTGGACGCTTTCGCGCAGTTTCGACCAATCGACAGATCGATTTGGTCCGAAATGTTCTGCGAGGTTGATCGAACCTAGGCAGCAGTTTTCATAAGGGCCAAGCCATTGCTCGCCGCAAGGGTTCGTAGCTTCAAGATCGTACAGATGTGGAACCGGGTTGCTCCGATTTGCAGCATCTAGGAAAAGTACACCTGGTTCTCCGTTATGATGAGCTTGTTGAACGATTTTATTAAAGAGTTCGCGGGCGCGAACCCGTTCATAGACGATGAACTCGGCATTCGATTCGAGAAGTTGGCGATGTGTTCTGTTGAACTCGCTATACTCCGGCGAAGATATGTCCGGGAAACGCAGCTCCCACCAATCATCGTTCTTAACGGCCTCCATGAATGCATCGGTAATACCGATCGAGATGTTGAAATTCGTGATCGCATTCTCGTCCGTCTTGCAGCTGATGAAAGACTCGATATCGGGGTGGTCGACTCTGAGTACGGCCATATTTGCCCCGCGCCGGGTGCCGCCCTGGGCGATAACATCGAAAGCGCGGTCGTACACCCTCAAAAAACCAACCGGACCCGTCGCCTCACCTCTCGAAGAGTTTACCAAGTCACCGTTTGGGCGCAATCTTGAGAATGAGAAACCGTTGCCCCCGCCGGTCTGCTGAATTAAAGCAGCATTACGCAGTGTCTGGAAGATGCCTTCTGAATCACGTCCCATGTCATCAGCAATTGGCAGGACGAAGCAAGCAGCGAGCTGGCCAAGAGGTGTGCCTGCTCCGGTGAAGGTCGGTGAGTTGGGAAAAAAACGCTTGCTGGTGATAAGTTCATAGAAATCACGGGCGACCGATTCGATCTCGACGTCCCATTCCTCTTCCACAAGCGCAACATTGTAGGCAACCCGCCAGAACATCTCCTCCATTGTCTCGCTTGGTTGACCATCTTCCCCGCGTCGAAGATAACGCTTAACCAAAACCGTCTTGGCGTTATCAGATATCTCAACGGCACGTAAGTCTTCTGGGCGCGAAGGGGTTCTTGTTATCTCATTATTTAGATCTACAGCCACACCTGTTGGATCCGTTTCCAACGTCCACTCCCTCCGAAATAACCATCACCCATCAAACTTGCCACAACAAATATCAAGGCGGGTCACACATGAAACAATCACATTTCGAGCAGAAAATCTATTTCATCGCGAACGGCTTGTAGATCGTCAAGACCTAGATAAACGATCGCATAGCGAATATAGGCAACGTGATCGAGGTCTTTTAATCCTGCAATAACCATATCGCCGACAACTCTTGAGGAGACTTCCGCTTTTCCCATCGCCTGGAGAGTCGATTCGACCTCACCGACGAGACGTTCACTATCTGCTGCCGATACCGGTCGCTTTGCACAAGCGATCCGGATCCCCTGGTGAAGCTTCTCGCGGCTGAACTCTTCCCGGGTTCCATCCTGTTTGGTGATTAGCGGAGAGGCAAGGACTGCCCGCTCGTACGTGCTGAAGCGCTGACTGCACCCTATACACTCCCTGCGACGCCGAACGCCACCCCGTGAGTCACGCGTTGTATCGATAACACGGGTTCTTTCTCCCTCACAGTACGGGCAGCGCATTTATTCCTCGCTTATGGCACAGTTGTTCCACGCCATATCTAGGTGCTCCAAAGTTGACATCCCCAACCGATTGGGGGTAGAGCGGTAAATTTTAGCATAATGAGGAACATCTCAACAAGGTTATAAGCACCATCTGAACCTTAAAATAATTGGTACTTTGGTCCCCCCCCCAGCAAGAAACACAACAGACCGTAACCGGGAGGAGGTACCGGCGACGGTCTGTGTGTATGGATGCCCTTAGAGAAAACCGTGCGGCAAACGGTTCCTAAGGGCGTTTAGGGGTAGGAGTCGACTGGCCGAGCCGAGAGCCCACCCACCTTAACGTCTACGTAAGAAAGCCGGGATGTCCAGATTGTTCATATCAAAAGCTTGCGGCTGGAATTCTTCGGCGGTGACAGCTGCCTGCCCTTCCTGCGCATGCGATTCCGTTCGACTGCGCGGCCTGCGCATCGCGTGGTGAAGTCCACCAGTACGCTCAAAACCGGTTGCGATTACGGTAACGCGCAATTCCTCGCCCATATTGGGGTCGATGACTGCGCCGAAGATCAAGTTGACATCTGGGTGCGCCGTTTCCTTGATGATCGCCGCGGCTTGATTGACCTCGTACAGGCTCAGATCATGCCCGCCCGTAACATTGAAAAGAATGCCTCGTGCGCCATCGATTGTGATATCCAGAAGATGACTAGAAATGGCCTGCTCGGCAGCTACGCGGGAACGATCCTCACCCGAAGCCCTGCCGACAGCCATCAAAGCTGCGCCTCCCTCGGACATGATCGTGCGCACATCCGCGAAGTCGAGATTGATGAGGCCGGGGACGGTGATCAGCTCACTGATACCCTGAATACCCTGGTGGAGCACATCGTCCGCAATCTTGAATGCGTCATGCAAGCTGGCCTTTTTGTCCGCGATCTGCAGCAAACGATCATTCGGGATAACGATAAGCGTATCGACTTTTTCTTTCAATTCATCGATACCGGACTCGGCAGCTTGCGCCCGCTTCGCGCCCTCGAAGGTGAATGGTCTCGTGACCACGCCGATGGTCAACGCTCCAATCTCCCTTGCGATCTGGGCGACGATCGGTGCAGCGCCAGTTCCTGTGCCGCCTCCGATCCCCGCGGCGATGAAGACCATGTCACTGCCCTTGAGGACTTCATAAAGATCCTCTGCAGACTCTTCGGCGGCTTTCTGGCCCGTCTCCGGGTTGCCTCCTGCGCCAAGCCCGCGAGTCAGTTTATCGCCAATGCGAACCCTGGTAGATGCATTCGAAAGAAGGAGCGCCTGGGCATCGGTGTTGATGGCAATGAACTCTATGCCCACCAGGCCTTCTTCAATCATGCGGTTGACAGCGTTGCTTCCACCGCCGCCAATTCCAACAACCTTAATCCTTGCAAATGATTCCGTCTGTGGTATGGGTTTCATTTTCTTCCTCCTCCTCAAACAAAGTTTCGTTGTCTTATCCACCCCAGCCCTGTCAAGAGTTTCGGGCTGGAGTAAGGGGTTTATCCGGGCAGTAATCGCTTGAAAAATCCTACTGTTTTCTCCAAGCTAAAGTTTGGCAGCCTAAAACCGGCATAGGTAAAACCTTCAACTCCAGTCGCCTCTCCCAGCACATGCGCCCAATAAAGTAAGCCCAGGCTGGCTGCGTAAGCCGGTGAACGTAAACGATCCACTAAACCGAGCATGCGCTCCGGTTCCGCGATCCGAACGGGTAAATGAAGTATTTCATTAGCAACATCACGGATGCCTGGCAGCTGGCTTGTCCCTCCGGCCAACACAATTCCTGCCGGCAGCAAGCCATCATATCCACTGCGTTTCACTTCCTGCCTTACCAAACTAAATAATTCCTCGATCCGCGGCTCAATAATTACCGCCATGTCTCTACACTTGATGCGGATTGACTGCTCCTCACCGAAGGGACGAACAGCGAACGCTTGATCGGGATCAAAGCCTGAAGGTCTGGCATAACCATGGCGCCTTTTCGCAGACTCTGCAGTCTCGTGGGGTAGATGCAAAACCTGGGCAATGTCATTTGAAAGATGCTCCCCACCCACGGGGATAACCGCGGTATGCCAGACTGCCCCCTCAATGTAGATTGCTATATCAGTCGTTCCCGCACCGATGTCGCAGAGCATCACGCCCATTTCTTGTTCGGTCTCGCTCAGCGTAACCCCGGCCGATGCGAGTGATCCAAGCACCCAGCCATCAACATCGATCCCGGCTGCCTCGATACATTTCTCAAGATTTCGCAGCGCAGTGTTGCTAGCTGTCACGATGTGGGCTTCCACTTCAAGACGGTAGCCATGCATGCCGACAGCAGACTTAATCCCATCCTGACCATCGACGACGAAGGCTCGCGGGATGACATGAACGATAGCCCGATCGTATGGGATCACAATTGAACGGGCGGCCTCGATCGCTCTACTCACATCATCGCCGCTGATCGTCCGGCCCGTCACACCCGTCATACCCTTGCTGTTGAGCGAGGAGACATGAGATCCGGAGAGACTGACCATTGCGGAGGTGATCTCGTACCCCGAAGTTCGCTCGGCCTTATCCTTTGAAATCCGGATTGCCTGAGCTAATGACTCAAGGTTAACGACGCCCCCTTTACGCATACCTTTCGATGGCGCTTCGCCAATGCCGATCACACGCAGCTTTCCATCAGGCGTGGAATGTCCCACGAGCATGCAAATTTTGCTCGTGCCGATATCCAACCCGACGAAAATCGTCTCTTCCAAACCGAGAATCGTTGCCACTTATTCGCTCACTCCATTGCGTAAAATGGTGCGTGTTGATCTTCCACGCTCACCATCGTTACCGGGATGTTATCCGCAAATAACTTATCAGCTATCGTGTTGTAGATTCGCACCTTCATGCGCATATCACCGCCTTCGCCGAAGTATGCCTGCCATCCGCGCACATCCGTGAAACTTAGACCATGGTCGGGATCAAATTGCCAGGAACTGACCTCGGGCATGTGTTTGGACAATACATCCACCGCGCTTAGTAGAATCGGGTCGATGACCGGATCGTTCGCATTCCCATCGAGGCTCAAGACCGGTTCCGCGCTCATAACCTGCGTCAGATCTGACTGGATACCGTGTTCAATATACGCGGTGCCATCGGCACTCAGCCACCATATCCGACCACCATCATTCCACTCCACGGCTGGCTGACGTTCCTCAAGTAAAATCTCAACGCGATTCGGCCATTTCAACATAACCGTTGCTTCACTCACCTCAGCCGCCTCCTTTAGCCTGGCTTCAACGACCCCCGGGTCGACGAGAAAGGCAGACTGCCCTTCAATTCCTGCCAACGATCGAACTTGCGCTAAACTGAGCATCTGTTGGCCATCGATCATAGGCATGCCGGCTTTGTATGTTGGTGCCTGTACAAACCTGACAATCATCCAAAAACTGGCTCCCAACAGCACAATTGAGAATAACCTCGATCCAAAATGTGCCCCTGAAATCCCTGTTAGTTGAATTTCCGTTCCATGATCCGCACTTACGGGTACAGCATAACGGCGCCGCGCCCGTTTATTCCTGCGCGGTTTTGTCGTCTTAAAGCGGCCCGCCCGTTCAATCTTCCGGACTTTTCGCACCCGCCGAGCGCGCACCTGGTCTGCCCTGTTCTCAGGGGCGCCGAATACCCTATCGCCAACGCTCATTGAGTTCTCTCTCCCTTATAACTGCGGAGAAGTCCCATCTTCTGTTCGTGGCGCATCAACGCCAATTCAACCAGCCGATCAAGAAGTTCCGAATAGGGCAACGCGCTCGCTTCCCAAAGCTTTGGATACATACTGATTTGTGTGAAGCCGGGGATGGTGTTGATTTCATTCAGGTACAAATCTCCAGTTACCTTATCGAGGAGGAAATCAACGCGGGCCATACCCGCTCCGTCAATCGCTCGGTATGCCTGTATTGCCAGCTGCTGTGCTTTCTTCGCTGTCTCCTCATCTATGTCGGCAGGGATCACCAACTCAGAAGCGTCATCGATGTACTTTGCCTTGTAAGAATAGAAATCATCACTAGGGATAACCTCACCTGGAACCGATGCTTTAACTTCCTCATTTCCAAGCACGCTCACTTCGATCTCTCGGGCATCCAGCCCCCGCTCAACCAGGATCCTTCGGTCGTATTGCGCTGCATCCATGAGCCCCTCAAGCAGCGTTGAGCGTTCCCTGCAGCGTGTAATTCCCACGGAAGATCCCATATTTGCCGGTTTAGTAAAGAGCGGATAGTCCCCTACGCGCTCCGCTTTTTCAAGCGCCCCATCGAGGTCCGCTTGTAATTCCGAAGCCTCAAGCACAACCCAATCTACTACCGGTATTGCCTGAGCTCGCATAACATCCTTGAATAACCCTTTGTCCATTGCTACCGAGGATGCGAGCACCCCCGCCCCGACATAGGGAAGCTCTGTAAGCTCAAATAGACCCTGCACCCCCCCGTCCTCGCCGAAAGTGCCGTGCAACACAGGAAAAATGACGTCCAGCTCTTTTAATATCTCCAGCGAACTGCCTATTACCTGGCGGTAAAGAGCGGCCCTCTTAGGTTCTGGAATCATCATTGCTGGATGTAAGGAATCCTGCTCGCCAGTCTCGAAGGCTCTGAGTGCACCATCTCCATACAGCCAGTGTCCCTCTTTCGAGATCCCGATCTCAATCACTTCGTACTTCATATCATCCAGGGCGTCGACCACAGAACGCGCCGACATGAGGGACACTTCATGTTCCCCGGATCGACCTCCAAAGAGAACCCCTAAGCGCAGCTTTTTACTCATGAAGACCCTTTCCCATATCTGGAAAGGGCGGCTTCATTCTCCAGCCACTCGCCAATGAGCTCAATCTCAAGTTCAAGTGAAACTCCGAACTTTTCCATGACTTTCTCGCGTGCGGTTTGGATCAACATCCATACCTGATCTGCAGTGCCCTCGCCTTCATTCATGAAGAAATTAGCGTGTTCTGGACTGATTGAAACCGCTCCCTGCTTGAAACCTTTTAATCCAACTGCCTCGATTAAACGACCAGCAAAATCGTCAGGAGGGTTTTTAAACATCGAACCCATACTCGCGCCCGACGGCTGTGATTGAGCGCGCTTCTGCGTATACTCGCTCATCTTCGTTTTGCATGCATCGACTGTGGAGGCTGACAATTCCAGGGTTGTCGACAGAACCACAGAGCCTGGATTGCGCTTTAAAACACTGTCGCGATAGCCATATTCCAGACGTTCCAACGGCCATTCCTCCACGCATCCATCTTGTTGCAAGATTTCGGCCAGCTTAAGCACGCTAGCCATGTCTCCAGCGAATGCGCCTGCGTTTCCAACAACTGCCCCTCCTACCGTTCCAGGAACAGTCGCCCCCCATTCCAATCCAGACCACCCACGGTCCCCTGCCAGTCTCGCCACCGTCCCCAACACAGCGCCCGACTCGGCTTTTACGTACCGCGCCTCATCTTCCTGGAAAAAGTGGATCTTGCGCGCACGATTCAAGACCACCACCTCACGCACCCCTCGGTCGGAGACCAGAATATTTGAACCACCCCCCAGGATCCTGAATGGAACTTCCTCATCCCATAACTGGCGCGTAACTTCTGCCAAATCTTCCGCCGAGCGAACTTCAAGCAGGAAATCTGCCAGGCCTCCAATTCGTGCGGAGGTGTATGGAGCCATCGGCACGGATTCACCCAGCCGATCACCAAAAAGCTCTCGTAATCTGAGCACGAGCTCAGGCGAGATAACGCTGTCCATCATAAATGTCGCACCTTATCGATGATCCGATTCAAGAGTTCTAGCTCCGGAACCTCCAGGGGAAGGTTCCCCTTTGGTCCAGCATATGCGAGCTGTGCAGCTTGTTTCGCGGCCAGCCGCATACGGAGTTCCATCTTTCTATCGGCTTCAAAGACGCCCTTTTTCTTCTTAGCCATGCTATTCATCTCCCTCGCTTGCCTTTAGTTTTTCCAACAGGTTTCGACCGACCTTATTCCCATCTCCTGCGCTTAGCGTGATTACAACGGATTTTTCTCGAACTTCATTGAAAAGCACCAGCGCTGCTTCTGTCAGCTCCGGGACAAACCTGACATCCCTGTGATCAATTCTTTCAGCGATGGCTTTCCCGGAAAGAGAGGTATCCTCTGCTTCTCTGGCTGCAAAGACCTCCAAGACAAGTACCCGATCCGCGTCGGTGAAGGCCTGGGCGAATTCATCCAGCAAGGTCCGAATGCGTGAATAAGTGTGAGGTTGAAAAACCGCCCACACTTCTTGCTCTGGGAAACGCTCGCGGGCTGCCTTCAGTGTGGCTCGTATCTCTGTCGGATGGTGAGCATAATCGTCGACAACCACTACGCCTTTCGCTTCGCCCAGAATTTCGAAGCGTCGCTCTATCCCATGAAATTCTGTCAATGCTTCATTCGCCCGCTTGAACGCAACGCCAAGGTGATCTACGGCTGCTAATGCCGCCAGGGTGTTCTTCACATTGTGCTCACCAGGCAGGCGCGTCCGTGTTAATCCCAATGTCTCCCCATTTTTAATAACCAGGAAGTCAGAGCCGCCAGCGGGATTCGAACGAATCTCCTCTGCCCGCCAATCAGCCCCCTTGGAAAGACCATAGGTAACTTTGCGAGTAGATCCTGGTTCTAATCTCTGGGCGCCATCATCATCCGCACAGATAATGAGGCAATCCTCAACTTGGTCAACAAAGGATTGAAACGCGCCATAAAAGTCCTCTTTGGTTGGATAACAATCCGGATGATCGTGCTCCACGTTCGTAACCACAGCCACTTTGGGCTGCAATCCCAAGAAAGCTCGATCGTATTCATCCGCTTCAATCACAAAGTGCGGTCCCTGACCGACACGTGCGTTTGATTTGAAATCAGTCACCATTCCGCCCACCATGAAAGTTGGATCCTGATCCGTCTGCACTAGAAGCCAGGCGATCAAAGCCGTCGTTGTTGTTTTTCCGTGTGTCCCTGCTACGGCAACGGTCTCGCTCTCAGCAGTTAGCTCGCGCAAGAACGCGTTGCGCCGGAAAACTGGAATGCCCAATTCCGTGGCGCGGACGAGTTCCACGTTGCTATCCGGAATGGCGGATGAGGCGACGACCAGTGAGGCCCCGGCTACGTTCTCAGCGTCGTGGCCATACATGATCCGTATGCCATCCTTTTCAAGCGCATCGGCATAGATGGATCGAGCTTGGTCTGAACCCGTCACAGCATATCCTCGTCCCTGAAGTACTTTTGCCACGGCTGAAATCCCTGCGCCGCCGATCCCAACAAGATGCACATTTTGACTCATACGAAAACCACAATAATAAATACGAATACGATCCCCACTGCGAAATAGAGCTGTGGAATTGGCAAGATGGCCGGAGGCAGATAAGCGACAATATTTAAAATCTGCTCGTATAGTTCGGATCCCTCTGGAGGCATCTGAATCCATGTTGTCGGGTAATTTAAATCGTGCAGGAAGAACCAGATCGATCCAAAAAGCAGATACCCGTTTAATGCACCCAAAGCGAGCCCTAGAAGGACATCCTGGAGCCGCTCGCGTACCAGCTTTGGCTGCAGGGCGCGAATATGCGGTGTCTGATAACCAAAGAATGCCATCAACCCCAGGAAGCCGGCCCGAATGATGAATTGCGTTACCGGCGGCTGCATTACCAATGCCGTGTAATACGGTCGAATGTGGGTTTCTAAAATCTGGATTATGAAAAGCGCGAGGATAATGGCGCTTGTTACAAGCAGCTCCTTAGCCCAGCCGCGGACAGCGCCAATAATGGCAAAGAGCGCAATCAGAATCCCGAATAGGACAACAATGCTAATCATGCGTCCTGCACTCTCTTCTTCGCTAGATTTTCAATCTCGCCTGCGATTCGCTTCGCCGCACCCGGCCTCGATAATCTACGCATTGCGGTCCCCATCTCTTCAAGCCGAGAGTGATCATGCATGAGTTCGCTGACCGTCGGCAGAAGAGTCTTTCGAAGATCTTCATCGCGAAGAGCAATTGCCCCGCCGCTATCCTCGAGGTATGCCGCATTTACTTCTTGATATCGCCAAGCATGGGGGTACGGGACGAGCACCGCCGGCAGCCCAAAGAGTGGATACTCTC
>RCNB010001024.1_pt1 | contig 17937 bp, 15 predicted proteins | sample 2041321 | NCBI WGS metagenome assembly RCNB01 (sample SAMN09708232, study PRJNA481090) | Marine sediment metagenome, whole genome shotgun sequencing project. | reverse complement strand
GGCTCGGGCTCAAGAAACAGCAATTCGTCACGGCCGGTGGTATCGGTCTGGCGAAAGGCGAGGTCGCAACTTGGGGTGAACGTGATCGCGGCGTCAATGTTGCGGTCGGCGTTGACCAATCCTTCTTCACCGACATTGCTATGCCGGCGTACTTCAAATTCGATGGCCAGGCCGCGCTGACCGCCACCGCCGCCATTATTCTGGCGCCTGGGCAACACGAACTGGTCACTGAGCGTCCAGGTCAGGACAGAACCGTTTGCCCCGCTGACCGCCGGCTGCACGACCGGTGGCGGTGCAATGTTACTTGCGGAAAAACGCGTGCTGCCCGGCACGTAGGTGAGGCCCGACGCAAGCAGGTTTTCGGTAACGACGATATCCGAGAAGTCGGCATCGTCGTTGTTGCGATACGGGTTTTCTATCTCGAGGCGAACCGTGCCGATTTCGCAGAGTTCGCAAAAGCTGACACTGAAGTCATGGTCAATGAAGTCGGCCGTCGTGAGGTTGGCGGGACAGCTTGCTGCCTGTGCATGCGCTGCGACCGAGCCGAGCAGCAGCAAAGTGCAGACGAGCAAACGGCTCAGGATCGGGGTCACCGACCTGATGCGAGGCTGTTTCTGTGTCTGGGCAGTCGTGATCGCCAATGTCCCGTGTGCGCTCCATGCACCGTCAGGGACGGCCCGATTCAGATCTATGCGATCGAGCAGTCCCGCTACCGTTGGAAAACTTCCCTGTAGGCCGGTGACTTTGCCTTTAGTTCATTACCAAGTGGCACTATGACTGATGCAGCAAAAGGCTTGGGTGATGTAGATCACAGATCGCGAGTGCGCATTCGGCTCGAGGATCGATCGCGGCATACGGCATGACTAAAGGGCTACAGCGGTAGCGTCAGAAAAAAAATCGGGGGCCGTCAGCCCACTTATGTCGACCAAAACGGGCGAAAATCACCCAATATGCGGATTATGTTGAATAGACTCGAATCAGCCCGCAGGCAGGAAGTCGATCGGGTAAATGATCGTGACTGCGACGATCTCTTCCTTGGCGCCGAAATCAAAGCTGCGCACGCGTGTTACGACCTGGTCGGCCAGTACGGCGGCGTCCATTGAGGACGAATGCAGCACGCACATGGACACCGTGCCGTCCGGCTCGATCGTCAGCTTCAGCACCAATTGCCCGCGCAAGGTCGGGTCGTTACGCAACTCGCGGTTGTAGAGTCGGTACAGTGCCGACTTGTAGCGGTCGAACACAATTTGTATTTCCTCGTCCGTGCGTCCGGCCGAAGCGCCCGCGGCCAATGGCCGGTTGGGACCGTCGCCACCGCCGATCGAACTTGCGACCCGGCTCACTTGCACACTCGCAACGCCATCGCCGCCATTACCGCCGAAGTCACGGCTGTAATCCGCAAGGTTGATGCCGCCGCTGGACCCTGGCGCCGTGGTCGTGACCATCATGCGCTCGGGCCGACCTGTTATTTCCGCACCGGCATCTTTCACGCGCGCGTCCAGACCGAGTTGCGCCGATGGTCGTATCTGCGCCCGGCTGGCGAAGCTGTCCTTGAATGCGAGTATGCCCTTGGACTTGACCTGCTCGCGGGTATTCGGTTCGTCTGCAACCTGTGGCGTGTCAGCCGAGGCAGGCAGCGCTTCGTCCGGCAACTCCTTGACCAGCTCGGGCTCAGGCTCCGGAATTTTTTCGTCCGGAATCTCCAGCTCCTGCACGGGTGGTGGTGGTGGCGGCAGCTCTCGCTCCTGGCGCACCAGCCTCGCGACACGCTCCGGCAGCTCCAGTTCCTTCTGCTGCGCACGAAACGGGATCGCAATGGTGCTGATCATCAGTGCGACGGCGATGCACGCAGCCAGTGCGCTGGCCAGCGAGCGCCGAAAGCGCCGGTCTTCTTCGCAGCCCCTGGCCCAGGGCATGACCTGGATGTGTTTGGGTTCGTCGATGGCGTCGCGTTCCACAATCCATTCGTAGCGATCGTCTTCCTGCTGCTCGACGATGTCCTTCAAGTCGTAATGCAGGCAATCAAGTTCGACGTTGCGCTGCTCAATGTCTTCGACAAGCGCGTCGCGGCGATGCTCTACCTCAACAATCACCTCGTGGTATTTGCCGATCTGCGACCTGGCATGGTCGAGACGCGTTGCCTTGTGCTCGCTTGAGACCTCGTCCCAGAACAGGTGGCCCGCACCAAGTTCATCGAGCTCTTCGAGTGAGGCACAAATCTGTTCGAGCTTCTGGTACTTGTTGTGGTCCTCCGCCAGCGCCAGCAACTCGATATCGATCGATTGCAGGTCCGCGGCGAACCTGTCGAGGCCACTCTCCGAGCGACTGACCTGCTCTCGCACAGACTGTTCTAAATTTGAAAGGGCTAAGCTCACGGTGTTACCTGCATCCCTGCGGTATTAGTTCGCTGCGATCTGCGCCGGCTTCTGGATGACGGCGAGCGAAACGTTTTCGTAACCCTCGCCGGTACAGGCTGACATGACTTTGCGGATCACGATAAATGGCACGGACTTGTCCGCCAGAATAGTGACTTCCTGGCTATCCGCGACGGTGAGCGTTGACGGGCCTATGATTCTCTCCTTGATCTCGGCCAGTCTTGCGGCGAGTGCATCCAGTGATGCCTCCTTGTCCTCGAGAATGTCGGCAACATTCGCGACGATCTGACCTTGTACGATAATGTCTTCCGCGCTGACCGAAATGATGACGGTTTCGCGTGGCTTGGATTCTTCATACGACTCCGGAAGCTTGACGTCCTTTGGTGCCTCGACAATCTCCACCGCTCCCGTATTGATCAGCAGGAAGAACACGAGAATGGTGAAGACGTCCATCAGCGACGTCAGGTTCATTTTCGTAATCTTCACGCGGTTGCGTGACATGCGCTTGATGCGACGGCTGTTTCTCACGGTGCGTCTCCTACCGAAACATCTGCAAACAGTGCGACGAGTTCGAATTGCGGTTCGCCTTCCGCAAATTCCTCGCCCTCTGCTTTCTCGATGGGTACTCGGACGCTGCGTACGATGTCCATGACCCGGATCAGGTAGTCATAGGGAATCTGCGCCTCCATGAGCACTGCTGCCGTGTCCTGTGCCGGATAGGTCTGCTTGAGCTCGACCATGTAATCGGACAGCGTGTCGAGATCGAACTCTTCGTCCTCGTTCGGAATGGTCGCGATGACCTGCTTGCCATTGCTGATTTCGATGCCGGCCTCGCGAACGATGACTTCGGGCGTGAACGCCGCATCATTGCTCGGCGGGCCACCGGCCGAACTCGGCAGGTTCAGTTCCACGATCGTCACCCGAGAGAACACCACCGTGATCAGCAGGAACGGTATGAGCACCACCATCAGGTTAAGGAAGGTGGTGACGTCAAGTTCGTGCGCAGGTTTGGTGCGACGCTTGTAGTGATGCCGCCTTGCCATCGTCGTTACGCCGCCGCAGCCTCTGCCATGCGCTTCGACCGTCTCGAGAAGACGTTGAGCGCCTTGACCGTTGCCATCTCCAGGCTGTCGACGATATCGCCGGTCTTGCTGGTCAGGACGGCATGGACGACGAGCAGCGGAATGGCCACCATCAGGCCAAATGCGGTCGTGTTCATTGCCACCGAGATACTGGCTGACAGCAAGTCAGCCTTTTCGGCCGGGTTGGCGTTGGCTACTGCCGTAAATGCCTGGATCAGGCCCATAATCGTGCCCAGCAGACCGAGCAATGTAGCAATGCTCGAGGCGAGAGCGACGTACGGCGTGCGCTTTTCGAGGCGCGGCACGATTTCCATCATGCTCTCCTCCATCGCGATCTCGATATCCTCGCGCCGGCGCACAGCGCCCTCCAGCGACAGACCCATGTTGAGTACCTGCGAGATCGTTGATTCATCCCCGCTTGTCATATCACGGGCCTCGTCGAACTGGCCATCGGTCAGCAAGGGCTGCACTTTCTCCCAGACAACGCGGTTCTTGTTGGTGACGATCGACAGTGTGATGTAGCGTTCGACTGAGATCGCGACCCCGAAGGCGAAAACGAGCAATATCGGGTACATGAAGAGACCGCCCGATGCGAAGAAACTTACAATCGAATAAAAGAAATCCATTATGTTGATCCTTAGTTGACTTACATTGTCCGTAATTAGCCGCGGACGACACTAAGAATAGAGGCAGATCAAGGCTTTAGGTGTGACGCAGCGCACGTTCACGCGTTATGTCTGTTCATCTGACCGTATTTGGTAGAAGCGCAGCTCACGCATGAATACTTCCTTGTCGACAGGCCGTGCCCGGTCGTCCAGCGTGTCCGACAGATCCAGCTCATCGCCCATTCGCGACGATTTCCACGGCACGATGACAAGGGACTTGGGCGCCTCTTCGTTGCCCAGAATCGACATACCCGACATCGTCTTCGGTGACTTGATGCCGTCTCCCTGGTTTTCTTTGGTCACGGGTTCTTCGGCAGCCGCTTCTGCAACCGTCTCATTCTCATCCGCGGGCTGTTCGTCGGGCTCTTCAGCCCAGGCCGCAAAGCCGACAACAGTCATGAGTAGTGCCAGTAGAGGTGCTCGCATTGTTAATTCTCCGTTCGGCCGGCGCGGTAGCGCACGTCCTTGAGCCACATCGCCGCTTCGTCGTCGCTGCGCACGGTCGCCATGTAGGCCTCATAGTTTTTCAGGGCGCACTCCAGGTCGGCGAGATAGAGATCACAGAGAACGGCCAGGTTGCGCCGCGCGTAGTGATAGCCGGGATAGACAGCCAGCGCAGCTTCGTATTGTTGTCGCGCCGCGGCGAAACGCGCCGTCTTGCGATAGACGATGCCAAGTTCATTCAGCGCGATCGGATGATCTGGATTGATCGAAAGCGCCTGCAGCAAATGCTGCTCCGCCAATTCGAGATCACCCAGGCGATGATGGGCGATCGCCAGACTGATGCGCGGTGCGCTCAGGCCGGGTGCCGCCGCCGCCACTGTCTCGAGCAGACTGATACCCTCATTGCTTTCACCGCGTGCCAGCAAGTCAAGCGCGCGGTCGTAATCGACGCGCACGTCCCCTTGGACACGCGCATCCTCGATGAGCGTGAAGCCGACGGACTCCTCGACCTCGACCTGGACCTGTGTCGACGCTGACGCCGACTTGCTCGGTGTCGTGTTACACGCGGCCAGCGTCGTCATTACCGCGATGAGCAGTACTGAATAAATAGGCTGATAGTCAATTCGCATTGGTTTACTCCGATACCTGCGCAGCAACTTCGGCAGACCGTTGGCCATCGGCAGCGTCTTCGTCGATGGCCTGACCCGGTTCGAAGCCCGGCCGTGGCGCAATCGGCATGCGATAAGCGTAGGTATCGATCGAGCCGAGATATCCGTCACTGATCTCATTCCTCGCATACCGGCCCGGCATCAGCGTGACGAGTTGGTCGAGGCTCTGTTGCACCCAATCGTTATGAACACCGCCGGCGAACAGTTCGAAATTTTTCTCGTGAATCTCAAGTGCCCGCTCCTCGAACGGGTACGCCTCCTCTTCGATCACGAGCTCGTAATCGGCCCTTTCGGCTGCGCTCAGATCACTCGGCCGCTCCGACTGCAGCAGTGCATTGCTGAATTCGAGATAGGTCTCTGCGATGTAATAGGTGGCTGCCGCGGTAACGTCGGCGACCTGGTAGGTTGTAAGGACTTCGAAATCCACCAGCGCCTCGTCCATGAGCCGTTGTTTCTCGGCGAGACTCGCGTCGAACGGCTGGACGAGCCTCACTCTTGCAAACGTTTCAAAACGCAGCTCCGCAAGAACCAGTGCCGCGTTGCCGGCGAGATAACGGCTGCGATCCGTACGCTCACCACCGGAGCTGGCATCAAGCGCGACAATGGCGCCGAGCTCATCGTGGTAGCGCTGGTCGAGGCGCTCGGACCTGAAGATCTCCGCCAGCCGCGTGCGCGTTTGCATGGCCAGGTCGAGAGGTTGCGGATACTCCTCGACATAGCGTTCGTACACGCGGACCGCCTCGTTGACCACACCCACTTCATCGTAGAGTTCGCCGGCAGTCAACAGCGCCTCCCGACCCAGTACCGGGTCCGTCGCTTCGGCGGCGATACGTTCATGCTCCGCCGCTGAACGTTCTATCTGTCCGTCCTCCCGGTAAATGTGCGCCAGTTGCTTCGTTGCTTCACTGTTCAGCTCATGGTCCGGATGGCTAACACGGAATTCCTCGAGTACGCCGGATGCCAGCGCCCAGTCCTGCACTTTGATCAAAGCCGCGGCGGCATCGTACTCGGCCGCTGTGCGTATCGTCGATGTCGGCGCGAGCGCCTTGATTCTCAGGAAATGTGTTGCCGCCTGTCGATAATCTTCGAGCAGGTTCGCCTGCTCGCCCTGTTTGTAGATCGCGGCGGCGAGGCCGTCGATGACAGCCGGTCGCGTCTCGTCATCCTCGGGTGTCAGCGCCAGCACATTGGTATAGGCATTCTCGGCGTCCGGATACTCGGTAAGGTCAATGGACGAATTTGCAACCACGGCCCACGCCGATCGCAGCAGGCCAGCTTCGGTATCCGGGTAGCGCTCGATCAGCTTGTGCGCTGATTCGATGGCCAACGGCAGGTCTTTCATTGCGTAAAGGTCGTCCGCTGCACTGCCCAATACCACTGGTGCCTGTTCGTGTTCCGGGAATGTGTCCGCAAAGCGCAGTGAACTGTCAACGGTCTGCTGCTTCACATCGAGGACACGTGCGCCAGTGGCGCGATCGAGATTTTCCCGGTGCGCGTACACGGCCGCGTAGCCGGCGGCGGATGATTTCTCATGAGGATCATACGCATACGCCGTGCGCTCGTATTCTGTCGCGGCCACGCCAAAGTCCTCGTTTTCGAGTAACAAATCGGCAAGCTGGTAATTGATATTGGGCGATTCCGCATCCGCCGGGAACGATCCAAGGAACTGCCGGTACCAGCGCAGAGCTTCGTTGTAATTTGTCGGTTTCTCGTCCATGAACGCCGGTTCCTGGTACAGCGCATGGTAGTGGCCGGCGAGATCCGTCAGGTTCTGTTTCAGGAAACCGGTGACCTCTGGCGACGATTCGATATCGAAGAAGCGCCAGTACTCGGCGTCAATTGCGTACCGCGACGCGAAGTCCTTTTTCGCGTCAACAACGAGCTTCGGGAAACCGGCCTCGGCGTAGATATCCACGACACGCATGCCGAAGTGCGGCGACACCTTGTGGTAGGGATTCAGGTTGACGAAAGATTTATAGACGGATGCCGCGTCGTCATAGCGCAACTTGCCGAAGTAGAACTCGGCGAGGTTTCCGTAGATCTTGTCGGCGTAACTGCGATGACCGTTAGCGGCGAAGTAGTCGTCCAGAACATCGGGGCCACCGATGTTCGAGAAACTCAGGCTGACAACGCGGAACGTATCCGCGAGGCGATGTTCGTCGTCTTCGTCGTATTCCTCGTCGAAGTCGAAACCGATGGAGAGCCGGTAATCCAGCATCGCTATGTAGTTGTGCAGGGCTTTCTCGTACATCTGCTGCTTGTACAGCGACCAGCCGAGCTTATAGAGCCCCAACTCGTAGTAATCCGATGAAGCACCCAAACCAATGATCGCGCCATAAGCGTCTTCAGCGTCGAAGAAACGCTTGCGCACGAAGAAGTACTCGCCACGCCGGAAATAGACCTCGTCCAGGTATCGCGAATAGGGGTACTCGGCGATAAAACGATCCGTGACTTCCATCGCCTTGTCAGGATCCCCTGTCTCATCGTAAGCCCGCGACAACTGGTACAGGACCTGGTCGTTGCGCTCGTAGTCAGGGTACTTGTCGAGAATGTCCCAGTACGTCTTGATGGCTTCGCGCGGTCCGACCGGCACATCGACCGTAGCCTCGCCCGGAAGCAGGGGATCGACGTCTGATGATTGTGCCAGCAGCACCTCGCGCTGCGATGCACGCTCCTCGAATTTTTCGTCCGACTCCTGGTCGGGTGAGTCGCCGCTGTCCTTGCGCTCAGCAACAATCTGCTGTGTCCGGTTTGCCGCGTCTGGGGCGGCCAATTCGGTAATGTCATCGCTGCCCATGACACCGTACGCCTGTTCTATCTGCAGGTCGGCGAGGCGCCGCATCGCTTCCGGAGTTCTTGCGCTTTCGGATGTTTCCTCGAGATATCGGCGGTAGCTATCGGCCGCACGCTCCAGGCTATCGGCAACTTGAATATCGTCAACGTCGGCCGGCACACTTTCGAGCTGACTCAAGGTATCCGCCTGTTCGCCCGGCGTTGCGCACGCAAGCAGTCCGACGCACGACAAACCAACAAGGATGTTTCGCAAATGCGTCATTGCGGCTCCGTCCTCGCCTGCGATTGTGTTGCGCGGTCATAACTGTCAGCCAGGGCGAAACGCGCCTTGTCACCAAAACTCTCGAGCCGGCCGCGACGTGCTATCAGCTCGTCCAGGGCGACCTTTTCCAGGACGCGCCCCTGGCGCGCCATCATCAAGTCGATCTTTTGCACGGCATTGACGGCGTGTACGCGCAGCCGGGAAATCGGTTTTTCGTATCCAACATAGCTGTGCGTTGCGGCCTGCCGTACCCGAACGTATTGGTCGTACTGTGTCTGCGCCAAAGCCATCACCTCATCGAGGTTGCGCAGGTTTCGATCAAACTCGCTCAGTCGCTCGTGATACTCAGTCTCGAGATGCCACGCCACGATGCCCTTGAGGCGTTTGATACGCCGCAGCTCCGCCGCGGTCGTGCCGCCTGCGAGCGACTGCTGCTCCAGTTCCTCGAGTCGCGCGAGAATGGCCTGCTCCTCGGGCGTTGCGAGAAATTCCGGTCGCGGCGTGGTCAATAGATCGTCGCGCCGCTTGACCAATGTTTTGTGCTGCTCGGTGCGCAAGCGCATGCGCGAGTCGAGTTCCCTGAACTCCTCATCGGTTTGCGGCAGCAGCGGTTCGTAATGGTCACTGCGAATCGCGACCATCTCGTCATAGGCATCGAAACCGCTTTGCCATTCAACGAGTTTGCGTCGCAGGTCGGCAAGGTCGAGGTAGTTCTGCAAGCCCGTCTGGAAATCGTGCGATGCCAGCAGATCCATCAGGTAATAGGTTTCGGGCGCCTCGGGCAAGGAGCGCAGGCGAACAACCCAGTCCTTGTCCTTACGAATCTCCTCGCGAACCAGTGCCGCGATGAACTTTCCTTCCCGGATACTCTCGATCGACACATTGAGTTTGTCGATCTCCACGCCGAATGCGTCGAGCGCACGCCCGTAATAAACCGCCGCGCGACCGTGCACGCTGAGCTTACCAAACGCAAAAGGCAGCGCGAGCATGGCTTCCTGCGTGGCTCTGTCAGTGGCCTCGCGATCAGCAAGAATGCTCCAGGGCACAACGGCCCGATCAACCTTGTCCACCGACATGTTGGCCCAACCGGCACTGAGCAGGGCCTGGTTCGAGAATGGCCCGTCAAGACGCACACGATTGAGATAAGGGATAGCGCTTTCGAATTCCTCTGCTTCGAGGTGAACCGTAGCGACGACAAGATTCGACTTGTCCCGAATGGCCAGTTCCGCGGGATCGTCCGTCGCAATACCGCCGGCCTGATTTAGCGTCTCGAGGGCTCTCTTTCGCTGCCCGTCCTGCAGGTATGCGATGCCGAGGTTGTAACTGGCGAAGCCACCGAAACTCTTTGAACCTTTCAGTTCTTCAAGGACTTCTATCGAGTCCTCGGGCCGATCCAAAGCGAGGTAGACATTGGCGCGCAGAAATTCGATGTCATCGCGGATTGCTTCGGGGATCCTGCCATCGATGCGATTCAGTGCACGCAATGCGTCATCCATCTGGTTCTTCTGGAAGTGAATGCGCGCAAGCCTGTAAGCCGCATCATTGCGGATGACCTCGTCAACGGCGCCCTCCAGCACGGCTTTGATCGCACGACCAGCGCGATGATGCATCCGGTACCGAAGTTCGAAATCGCCTAGCGAGAATTCGGCATCGTCAATATGGAAGAAAAGCGAATCGAGTTCGGGCTCATCAATGGCGTCATGCTGCTTGACTTCGGTATCGAGCCGCTCCAGCGCTTCGAAGAAACGCCCCTGATGCGCGTAATACAGCGCCTCGCCAAAGTAGAGATCCTTCAGCTCGTCACTGTGGCCCGGAGTCGTTGCCAAACCGGCAAACAGCAGGAGCCCGATCGTTGAGAGCGGTGCTCGAAGCATGGTTCACCAGTCTCCGATCTGGATGATGTCCTTGCCCAGTCCGGGTCCCGCGAGAGTGATACCGAGCGTCTTGGGCCTGACTCCCTTGGAGAACGAAAAACTGTCGGACTCGCTAAAGTCTTTGCCATTCGCCAGCTTGCCCAACATCGTTATGCGGAGCTCGTGGGGGCCGGTCATGACGTTGCCCGTGTAGGCACGCTGAACACCACCTTTATGCAAAGCCTCGAGTTCCTGGAAGCTATAGATGTGGTGCGTGGCCAGCTCGCCGTTGATCTCGATCTGTACGGCATCGAGGCGGAAGTCCTCGTCGTCGGCCATGGACACGAAAACCGAGACTTGCGTATTCGACGGAAAAAGCAGCTTCTCTTCGAGATTACTGAGTTCAGAGGCGATGTTGAGAACGTCGGACTTGATTTCCTGGACCTGGCCATCCAGGCTTTTCATGTCCTTTCCGGACAGCTCTTCCGCGCTGCTCATCGCCGACAAGCCACAGGCGATCAGAAACAACAAATAGATTCGGCTGGATGTCAGCATCTCGAACTCCCTCTCGTTTTACATATTCCATTTCCAAAAGCCGGCAACGCGCGTCATTAAAGACAACATTGCCGACATGCGTCAGTCTTGAGCAAATTCGCTGCCGAATCTGTGAACTGCACCGCAGTTCCGCCCCAATGGCGAGCCAAGGAATTTGCCGTATACCAGGAAAGAGAAATCAGGATTCTCTGCCGCTTCGTGTGGGGGGTGTACGCTTACGCTGTCAACAGCACGACAAGCGTGCCGAGAAATCTCGTCATCAGCGCTTCGTTATACGAAGTTCCACGCGTCGGTTTTCGGCGTAGGTAGCCGAATTGGATTCACCGTAGCCACGGACCGTCAGGTTCGCCGGGTTAACGCCCGCCTGCTCGAGGTATGCACGTACGACCTCCGCACGACGTTGCGACAACCCCATGTTGTAGCGTTCGGGACCTGAAGTATCCGCGTAGCCTGCAATCTCGACCTGCAGATCGGGATGGCGCGACAAGATTGATGTCGAATGGTCGAGCAGGCGTTTCGAAGCCGGGTGGAGCACGTTCGAATCAAACCCGAAGTAGATATTTTTGAGGTCGATTGTCTCTTGGATTTCGCAACCGTTGAGGTCGACTCTGGCGCCTGCCACGGTACCTGGACACCGATCCCTGTCATCGGTAACGCCGTCGTGGTCGCTGTCCTGATAGGCAGCAGGTTCCGGTGCGCTGGCTGCCACCACCGGTAGCGACGAGTCGGAACCGCCGCCGAACGAGTACTGCATGCCGAGCGAAGTAATCTGGTCCGTCAGACCAGTGCTGTCGAATGCGCGTCGTAAGCGATACTCGGCCCGCAGTGACCAGGGACTATCGCTGAAATTAACCTGCAATCCAAGGCCGGCCGTTGCCGTCACGCTGCTCGACGTCGTACCGGCATCTGGAATGCCACCAAAATCCGGGAGACCGGCATCTGCACGCAGATAGCCCAGTCCACCAATGGCATAAGGGGAAAACATGCTTTCGGGACGGAATTTACGAATAGCGTTAACACCGATCTCCAGGTGTTCCTGACCCGGAAAACCGTCAATATCGTGATAGCCGAGCAGACCCTCCAGCAAGAAGCGCTCGCTCATCTCCCTTCCGACCTGAATCTGCGCGCCCGCAAAGGAATCGTCGATCAGGCGGTCACCGTCATCGTCGGTGTAGACGATCGAAGGCGCAATATACCAATCTCCCTCATCGGCTTGCGCCGGCAATGAAACGAGGAGCAATGGAGCAAGAGCAAGTAGCTTGAGTAGTCTGGTCATGTCGCTGGATGTCGTCCCGAGTCTGGCACTCAATGTAGACCAAATTCACATATGGAACTGTGAGATTAATCACAAGCTTACCAAGGAATATGTTAAAACGCCCGCGTTCAACGATCGACGCTTGGTAATGAAAAGCTGGCCACCACGGCAGAATTGAAGCGCAATCATTCCACCGCGGCGGTTGCTTTGCACTTACCTACCTGAGTTGCGGGCTATCCAGAGCGATTTCTTTCTTCTCGCTGTTGGCATTGTCGTACCAACGAGCCAGGCGCAACTTGATTGCGACACCGTGACGATCGAGAATCGAACCGAGCGCAATTGCGCCGGCGCCGAAGAGCGCGAGATCAATCCAGCTGCTGGTAATGATCAGCTGCACCAGGGCATCGAAACCAAACAGGGTACCCGCGCCTAGTGTGATCAGGCCGGCGATGATCGTGATCAGCTGTCTGCCCCCGGCGCCCCACACTAGCAGCAATGTACCCGCGGTCAGGCTGAGCAGCGCGCTCAACGCGCTCGGCAACATCGCTACGCTCATCGTGAAGCTGAGGGCGACGGCAGTACTGATAGAAACGCCGATCGCCTTCGCGAGTGCGCGGCTGTCTGTCCTGCGTATGAGGTCCATCGCAAGCGCCGCGTAGGTGACAGCGAACACCGGCGCCAGCAGAGCCCGCGCGATGCTGAGTTCGAATGCATCTGTCAGCGCGAACGCGATGACCATCGCCAGTGGCCACGACACCAACTCGAGAGCCATAGCCAACCGGGCACTTCGATCCGGGAACTCCGACGCCTGACGTGCGGCCAGGAACAGAGCCATGGTGACCATAGCGATCATCAGGCTGTCCACCTGGTAGAAGTACATGCTGCGGAACAGGATGATGCCGAGCGGAATGAACAGCGTCGCCAACGCGAATTTGCCCTCGCCGGTTTTCAGCGCGAGATTTTCGCGTGTTAGCTTAGTCATGACGAACAGTGCGTACATAACTCCGGCCAGAGCTATCGTCCCTGCGGCAACCGAACCTCGTATCGGAAGCAACAACAGTGCGTTGAGCACCAGGAAGTGCAGCGCCAGTGGCTTCGCGGACCGCCGCGCCATGATCGCAAAACAGAACAGCGTGACAGGCACGAGCACCAACAGAGCAGCACCCATCGTTATGCCGATGCTGGTGACATCCTCGATTCGCCAGTCGGCGTAGCCGGGGTAGGTCGTTAGACCACCATCCCACTGGAACACCGAGTAAAGCAATGCCCCTAGAATGGTGAAGTTGGCAGGAATCGACACGAGCGCAAGCCCGAAGAACAATCGCGCACCCTTCGTTTCCTTGACGATGTGGCTCATTGCAAAGCCGGCCACACCGAGCAACCCGGTTTGCGTCAGCAACAACAGGTAACGGCTGATGTCATTACCGGCGTTCCAGCCCTGTAGCAGAAACACGGACATCGATGCCAGAATGACACCGGCTCCCAGTAGGCGCAGCGCCTCCGACAACGTTGCGAAGTTGCGCACGGACTGCATGACACTGTCGACACTGAAGCGTGACGTCGACAGCGTGATATCTTCGCCATCGTCCACGATCGTGTTTGTGTCGAATGCCGATACACGCGTATTCATGACGAATCCTCCTTGTCAGCTTGAAGCAGATCCTCGAGTTCGGCGCGCAGTTCGGCCGTGTCTTCCTCGGCCAGGAATGTCGACTCCAGTAGATCGGAGTTCGTCGCCGCACCCATCAGAATCTCGGTCTCGCCGAGGTTGATCTCCCAGCGATCGAACGTGTCCTCGATTTCGCCGTATGAGACGCCCTCGATGTTGTTGATCGTGCGCATTGCATCGGCAACCGATTGTCGCGAGCGCATCATGTTGCGCTGCTGCGCAACTTCACCGATGCGGACTTCGATTTTCTTCACCTGCTCGGAAACGCGTGCTTCGAGCTCGTCGTGCTTTGCAATCGATTCCTCCAGGTTCTGCATTTGTTGTTCGCAGTCCTTGCGTCGGCGCAGGCACTCGAGGGCCTTTGATTCGTCTTGGGCCGCGACGCTCCTGGCGCGTTCGGTCCAGCGACCGACAGCCAACTTCAGGTTGGAGTGGCGGGTCTTGAGACTATGCCCGTCCTTGCGAACGCGCTCGAGGCGCACGCGGGAACGGGCAGCCGCCTGCTGCGTTTCGCGGAGGGCGGCATTGACGATGGCGTCATGGTTCTCGACCTTGCTCACGGCGCGGTCGACCGACGATGTAATGCTGGTGGATATCCTTCGTATAAGGCTCATGACTATTCCTCTCTTGGTCAGTGCAACACCGAGCGTAAGAGCTGGTATAGTAATTGGCAACCTTCTTCGTAATAGTTGGCTATTTGGGACTCGGAGTACTGTTTTTCCGTACTTTCTAACGCTTATGACAACTTCCGCACGAATCATCGACACGCTCAAACGCGAGCTCAAGGTACGCGGTTTCACCTACAGTGCGCTTGCGGAAAAGCTCGACCTGTCCGAGTCGGCCATCAAGCACATGTTCTCGACCGGCAACTTTTCGTTGCGCCGTCTCGATGAAGTTTGTGCCGTGCTGGAGATCGAGATCGGCGACCTGGTCGACATCAGCGAATCGCACGAGCAGAGAATCGAGCGGCTCTCCGAGGAACAGGAGCTCGAGATAATGTCCGACATGGGCCTGCTGCTCGTCGCCTACTGCCTGCTCAACTACTGGACGTTTGATGAGATCATTGCGCGCTACAGGATCACGCCTGAGCAGGGACTCAAGTACCTGCGAAGACTCGACCGCATGAAGTTCATTGAGCTACAACCCGGTGATCGCGTGCGATTGCTCATCGCCAACAACTTCAGCTGGCGCGAGAATGGCGCGATTGAGAAGTTTTTCCGCAGCCGTGTGCAGGACGAGTTTCTCAGTCACCACTTCCAGGATGACGACTCGATCCGCATCGTCAAGAATGGCATGCTCACGCGTAAAAGTGTGCTGCGGCTCATTGAAAAGTTGAAGGCAACAGGCGATCTTTTCGACGACACAACCTGGGAAGAACGCAGGCTTTCAGCAACCGAGCGGCGCGGTACAACGATGGTGCTTGCAATACGTCACTGGTTCTTCGAAGGCTTTAAAGAATTGGAGCGCTAACATGGCCCGGACCAAGCTGCAGACATTGGCCGACACAGTGCAAGGTCTCATCGAGGCCGCGTCGCTGTTGAAAGACGACGCGCCCACGTCGCTGGAGCTGCAGGAGATCATCGAGCGCGGCGAGTTCCGGCCAGCGGAAGATGAGGCAGTTGGCTACTGGTTCGCACGCTTTCTTACGATACGCGAGAGCCTCTGGCCGGTAATCGATGATATCCGCACCAGGCTTGCCGGCACAAAAAGCTCGACCGACCAGGAGCACCGCTACTTCATTGTCGGGTACGCGGCAGTCTGTGTGCTCGTCGGCATCGATCGGTTGATGCTTTTCGATGTCGCGAATCACAGCATCATCCAGCGTAAATTTAATGAGCCGTTTCCGGAGTTGCGAATCCCGCGTAAGCAGTTCACGCGCGTCTTCGAAGCATTCATCCAGGAGAAGGACGCGCTGACGCTGCTCGATGTAATGAAGTTCGCGAAGAAGAACCGCCGCAAGTTGATGGCGTTCAGTGAGGATCCCGACGTCGGCGTCATTGCCAGGCAGCTTCCCAAACTTCGAAAAGCCCTGCACCCCAGCTTTTGGGAATATCTCCGCGGCGCATGGGCGTTCGTCAGTCACAAGTGGCGGCGGCGGGGCGTGGTTACGGTCAACAAGACGCTTGCCGGTGTCATGGAAGGCGTGGGCCGTGCGGCATCCGACCTGTACAAGGCTGACGACAAGTTAGTCACCGACGACATCCGCAACGCCATCGGCGAATTCCTTGAGCCCGGCGACGTCATCGTTTCGCGGCATGCCGTTGCGCTGACAAACTTGTTCATTCCCGGCTTTTGGCCACACGCCGCTTTCTACGTCGGCACGCCTGAACAGCGCGATGCGCTCGGCGTCAGCGTGCCGGATGACAAACGAGCGCTCTGGACCGGGCACGTATGTACACTCGAAGCGCTGAAGGATGGCGTGCGACTTCGCCCGCTGTCTTCGACACTGTCGGTCGACTACTTCGTTATTCTGCGCCCGCAAGTGTCTGTTGAGACGATCCGCCGGGCTATCGAGCGCGGCATCGTGCACGAAGGCAAGATGTACAACTTCGATTTTGACTTCTTTAGCTCCGACCGGCTGGTCTGCACGGAGGTCGTTTACCGTTCCTATGACGGACTCGACGGGATTCAGTTTCCGCTGACCGAACGTGCCGGTCGCAAGACCCTGTCCGCCGAGGACCTGCTCGATTTCGCACTTAACGCTGACGTTTTCGAGCCTGTCGCAATATTCGGTGTAGAAGGTTGTGATAAGGGGATCGTATTTGGCGACCAGGTGCGGCCGTTGCTGATGGCGAGCTACACAAAGATACCTTCATCCGATGTGCGACAATCTTTACGGCCGGCCTGACCAGGGAAATATTCGGAATATGCTCAGAGCAATTACAGTTTGCGTACTTTTTCTGGTCGCCGGATGCGGTCGATGTATCAATTGTGGCGATGCGATTGATGTGGTCTCCGATATCAAACCGGATGAGGCGGTTGTTTTTTTCCGTACATCCGGCTCGCTGGATGAGGCGAACCAGGAATGGCACCTGCCCGTGCATGGCTGGATCTACGAGCCCGAAGAGAGCCTCGTCCGAAAGGCCGCCTTTGAAAAAATCATGGTCGAAAAGTTCGGCCTTGCCGTTTCAAAGGAGACACAGGGTAATCTCTCGCGGCGTTTCAATTTGTTAATTGCAGACAATGAACGCGGAAAGAAAATCGTTGTAAACATCGCAGGCAGTAATCATGAACTGCCGGCATCCGCAGCGAACGGCCATTTCGAAACGACCGTCGTGATTTCGGCGGCAGATGCTGCGAAACACAGCGAGAACGGCCTGATTTCCTATACCGCAGTTACCGGCGGCACCGATTCGAGAGAATTTGGTGGCACGATTCGGCTCCTGGATACCGATGGTCTTTCAGTCATCAGCGACATCGATGACACGGTGAAGGTATCGAACGTAGGCGACCACAAGAGCCTTATCGAGCAGACGTTCCTGCTCGACTTTGTAGCGGCACCGGGCATGGCAGCGCTTTATCGCGAATGGTCCACTGACGATACGGGTTTTCATTTCGTATCGTCCAGCCCATGGCAGCTGTATGACCCGCTCAGAGAGTTTCTCGACCGGGACGGGTTCCCATGGGCCTCATTCAGCCTTAAGCCGGTACGTTTTCGCGACGAAACCTTGCTCGACTTGTTCAAGAAGGGGACCGAGACCAAACCCGCTGCAATCGAGAAGATCCTCGATCGATATCCCGACCGGGACTTCGTCCTCGTCGGAGACAGCGGCGAGCAGGACCCCGAGGTGTACGCGTATTTGCTACGCAACCGTCCAGACCAGATCCTGAAGATCTATATCAGGAACGTCACGCGAGAGAGTGCCGACAACGAGCGCTTTGCGACGGTGTTTGAAGACATCGATAGCGACCGCTGGCAGCTTTTCGATGATCCGAAGACTCTTACCTTGCCCGGCATTTCAGCGCCATTATGGGTGCACGCCGAATGAACTAAGGCGGTCAAAGAATGAACCCTGAATACTCTGGCGACCCTCAATTCGCCGATCTCCTTGAGTCGGTGAAGAGGTGCCAACTGTGCGCGGAGTTCCTACCATTGGGCCCACGGCCTGTTGTGCAGTTGGATCCTCAAGCGACGATCTTAATTGCCGGACAAGCACCCGGTCGGCGCGTACATGAAAGTGGCGTGCCGTTTGACGATCCAAGTGGCGACAGGCTGCGCGAGTGGCTGGGGATTTCAAGAGACATATTTTACGACCCAACAAAGGTCGCAATCCTGCCGATGGGGTTCTGCTATCCGGGCACCGGAAAATCCGGCG